>WBZM01002185.1_pt1 | contig 17179 bp, 10 predicted proteins | sample 5204271 | NCBI WGS metagenome assembly WBZM01 (sample SAMN12344346, study PRJNA552823) | activated sludge metagenome | biome: Activated sludge suspended growth; feature: Nitrification reactor; material: Wastewater; isolation source: activated sludge from nitrification reactor of wastewater...
ATACTTATGACTTCATTATGAAATCATGGGTAACAACTACACTACGGACTAGCTCTGCTTTTGCTGCCAATGTTATTGGGCGGCTTTTACGACACACCCACAAAGTCTTGGGTTACGCTTATAGAATTACAAGGGTAACTATCAAATATTGCGTTAAGGCATCCAGGCCGTTAATAAAGTCTATAGCAAAGTATCTCCACAGAGGATATCGCGTATCTCATAAACATATCGCCAAAAGGCCCCACGAAAAACTAATGAGCAAAGAGGGACGATATGCTCAGTGGCATTTATGGGAACACCACCAAAAAGTTCACTATAGCGTGTTGACCGTGTACACACTTTTAGTACTCGTTATCTTAGGCACAAACATACACAGAGTCATGGCAGCACCAGATTTATTCCATACCTGGAATTTCAGCAACGTTGCTGATTATAATTTTGATAATTCCAAACTAGAGAATGATGGCTCCTCCATTCGTCTGAAAGCACAAAATTATGCAAATGATGCCAATACTAGTGCTCTATATCATATGGATGAATCTGGTGGAACAAATTTAACTGATTCATCTAGCAACGGCAATGACGCCACGCTTTCGGGTGGGTCGTTTGGAGCCGGAAATCTGAATAACGCTGTTTCGTTAGATGGAGTCGATGATTTTGCATCTGCACCCGATAGCGCCAGCTTAAAACTTGGGCAACAGCAGACAATTGAAGGCTGGACCAAATTTAATAATAACTTTAATGATTCGAGCTCGAGCAAACGACAAGTTGTGGCTGACAAAGGTGATTATCAAGTTTATTACAATAATGAAACAGGTAAATTGACCTATGAATTAGCAAATAATTCTGCAAATACGTGGTCACAGGCGGCCGGAAATGGAATAATTGACGGTAGTTGGGACCAATCTGGCGTACAGGGTGTATTTGATCAAGTAAAAATGGGGTCTGGTATTTATGCTTCAACGGCCGGTGCAGTAGGTGATGCCCAGGTCTGGAAGTGGGATGGTAACACTTGGACGATGATTGGTGGTGGGGCGAATGCTGTTAACGGTAGTTGGGATGCCAATACATATGAAGGTGCATATGCACTTGCAACAGATGGTACAAACTTATATGTAGGCCTTGGCTCTACTGCCGGTGATGGTGAAGTCTGGCGCTGGGATGGTTCGTCTTGGACTAAAATCGGTGGTGACGGTGCAAATAGTGGCTGGACAAGTGGTTATGAATTTGCGTACTCACTCGTCTTTCATAACGGAAAGCTCTATGCTGGTTTAGGAGCGAATACAAATGAGGCTGAAGTTTGGGAATGGAATGGCTCAAGTTGGACCAAAATCGGTGGTGACGGTGTAAGCGGTAGTTGGAATAGTGCATATGAGGTAGTTTACTCACTGGCTTCGGACGGAACTAATCTTTACGCTGGACTTGGAAATACTGCTGGAGACGCTGAAGTCTGGCGTTGGAATGGCTCATCTTGGACCAAAATCGGTGGCGATGGACTTAGTAGTAGCTGGAATACAAATTATGAAGTAGTTCACTCTCTTAAGTATTTTGGAGGCAACTTGTATGCTGGGCTCGGCAACTCGGCAGGCGACGCTGAAGTCTGGCGTTGGAATGGCTCGTCTTGGACAATGATTGGCGGTGATACAATCAATGGTAGCTGGGCAAACTCAACTTATGAAGATGTCAGGTCTCTGGGCTGGGACGGAACTAACCTATACGCTGGGCTAGGTACTGGAAACGGCGATGGCGAATTATGGCGCTATGACGGTACTCAGTGGGACAAGATCGGTGGCGATGGCGCTGGTGGTAGCTGGTCGACCAATCAAGGAGATGCCATAATGTCACTGCTATTCGATGGTGGCAAACTGTACACCGGTGTTTACGATGCTGGTGGCGATGGTCTTGTATATACTTGGGATACTTCGAACTCGACGTGGGATATGATTGGCGGAGGACTTGTCAATAAAAGTTGGGGATTTTATGGACTTAACTCAACACAAGTCATGCAGGCTCAAGGTGGGTACTTGTATGCTGGCATGGGTGGCGCTGCTGGAGCTGCGTTGGTTTATCAATATGACGGTAGCAACTGGACTTTGGTGGGTGGACAAGGCGTCAACGGTAGCTGGGCACCATATACTTATGAGTACGTATTTAGCATGGCCAGCTACAAGGGTGACCTGTATGTAGGACTGGGAGTTAGCGCAAACGATGCCGAAGTTTGGAAGTGGGATGGTTCTACTTGGACAAAGATTGGTGGAGACAGTATCAATAGTGGCTGGACTACTAATTTTGAAGAAGTGGATTCTATGGCTGCCGATGACACGTATCTTTATGCTGGACTAGGAAACACTGGAGGCGATGGTGAAGTATGGCGCTTTGATGGTACGAGCTGGACACGGATAGGTGGTGACAACATCAACAGTGGCTGGAATACTTATGCAGAAAATGTTTATTCATTGGCATTTTACAGAGGTGAGTTATTTGCAGGCATAGGTCGGAGTACAAGCGATGCGGAACTATGGAAGTGGAACGGCAGTACCTGGAGTAAAGTAGGTGGTGATGGGGTGAGCGGTAGCTGGGGTGCTGTACCTGACCAAGAGTCTATCCAGAGTCTAATTGCTTATAATGATAAATTGATTGTAGGTTTGGGCGATACCGCTGGTGATGCTGATGTTTGGCAGTACGATGGGTCTAGTTGGACACAAATTGGTGGTGACGACATCAATAGTAGCTGGAGCTCTGGTACTTTTTATTACACCAAGACACTAGTGGTCTATAACGGAGACTTGTATGCCGGGCTGGGTTATGCAACAGGCCAAGGAGAAGTCTGGAAATATTCTAATGGCACTTGGTCCAGAATAGGCGGCAGTAGCCTAAATGGTGGCTGGACAAATGCTATTGAGAGAATCGAATCATTCAGTCCTTACAAGGGTAAACTTTATGCAGGTACTGGTTACGGTACAGCTGTAGATGCTCAGATTTGGAGCTGGGGCGACAATGGCTTTTTGGAATCAACAGTTTCTACTTTTGATACTAATTGGCATCATATTGCAACAACATATGACGGCACAACTATGAAGCTCTATATTGACGGTACTCTCAATGCTAGTACAAATAAGACTCTCAGCGTTGCTACCAATAGTCGCCCATTGCTCATTGGGACAAGCTATGGTGGCCGTGAATATGGTAAACCATCGGGTAATTTTGCTGGACAATTGGATGAAATTCGCCTCAGCAATGAAGCACGTTCTAGTTTTATTACCAAACCCTTCCCATCTGGCAAGCAACTCATTGATGTAAAGGAACCAAGCTATCAACTAGGCGTTCAGACTTTTGACAGCTTTTCTGCAAGCGAAAATACCAATGGCGGATCTATCGGCTATAGAGTTTCGAACGATGATGGCAATACCTGGAAGTACTGGAATGGTTCGGCGTGGACTGACGCCTCCACCAACAACGACAGCAATCCTGCTTCTGTAATAAATAGCCACATATCATCTCTACCCGCCACACTAGACGGAATACGTTGGCAGGCAGTTCTGGACAGTGATGGCACACAGCGAGTGACTCTCAACAATATCACCATAGAGGCTACTTCAGACTTGGTACAGCCAGGCACAAATGCTTCGAACCTGAAAGCCTACAAATCAAATGGTGGTAGTGAAATATTTACCAATGACTGGACTAATGGTTCATCTCCGTATTTCTCATGGGATGCCGCAAATGACAGTGGCTCAGGCATTCTCGGATACTGTCTGTATTTAGGCGATAGTAATTCTGCCGATCCGGAAACTACCAAAGGATTACTTGGCTCAAGCCCCCTAAACACAAACAATACCTGCCAGTTTGCCGTAACAGACACTCATGTCGATCTTTCGACAAGTGGGTATCTAGCCACCGCACTTACTTCGTCCAACAACCCTTACTACTTATCTATCAAAGCCATCGACAAAGCAGGTAATACATACCCGACTACGGCCACATTCCAGTTCCGATTTGACAATACGCCGCCAGATAACCCTGCATATATTACCGCTCCTTCGGGCTTTATCAACACCAAGGATATTACACTGTCGTGGCCATCTATTGGTCCCCAGGCTGCTGCAGATAGTAATTCGGGCGTTGCCGGTATTCAGTACAAAATTAATAACACAACTTGGTACGGTGACAGTCACAGTGGTACAGGTGATAGCAGTGATTTGCTTGCCAACGATGGTGCATATCAAACAACTTCTTCGCCAGACCACACAAACCTCAACGAAGGCGTAAATACCATATACTTTAGAACCTGGGATCAAGCAGGCAACGTGACCACAACATATACATCAGCTGCACTCAAGATCAATACCAGCGGCGCGCCTTCAGAGCCCCTTAACTTAACTGCTACACCTGCGACAAACACTACAAATGCCTTCGCATTTTCTTGGGATCAACCCAATACGTTTGTTGGCGATGCAAACAACCTCACTTACTGTTATACCGTAAATACCTTACCTAGCGTCTCGAGCTGTTCCTACACCTCAACCAAGAACCTTAGCTCTGGCCCCTACGCGACACAGCCAGGCAGTAACACCTTATACGTTGCTGCCAAGGATGAATCCGGTAACATCAACTACTCTACATATGCTTCAACAACATTCACGGCCAACACCCCTGCACCCGGTATCGCAACTAGTGTTGACATTGTAGACGTGTCAATAAAGACGTCATCAAACTGGCGATTGGCTCTTACTTGGAGCCCTCCAACGGTGAATGCCTCTGGCGTAACTTCCTACAAGATATACCGCTCAGACGACAATATAACCTTCTCACCAGTAGGTAGTAGTTCTAGTACGACTTACATCGATGCAAATCTTTCTCAACAAACCTATTACTATCACGTCAAAGCCTGTGACTCGACCAACAACTGTGGAGCAATCAGCAGTACTGTGTCCCTCTTGCCAACAGGTAAGTTTACTGAACCTGCGAACCTGACAAGCGATCCAACGGCCAGTGGTATCACAACCAAAAAGGCTCACATAAGCTGGACTACCGACAGAACCAGCGACTCGAAAGTAGCCATAGGAACAAAAAGTGGGGAATATAGTACATCAGAAGTCGGCAACTCAGACCAAGTCACCGCACATGAAATCAACTTAGACAACCTAAGCGCCGGAACAACGTACTACTACATCGTAAAGTGGACAGACGAAGATGGTAACACTGGCACAAGTCAAGAATTCACATTCCGTACTAGCCCTGCGCCTCAGCTCAAAGAAGTCGCCACTAGTGGCGTAAGTCTCGGTGGAGCAACTATTAGCTTCACAGTCAAGGGTGCAAACAAGGTAAGTCTGTATTATGGCAACAGCGAATCATTTGGAAGTGTAAAGTCTATCAACACTTCCACCGAAGAATCCAGGTACACGTTTGATGTATCCAGTCTTAGCGATGGAACCAAGTACTTCTACACATTAATCGGCTACGATAGCGAAGGCAATGAATACGCAGGGAGTATATATTCATTCGTAACCCCTCCTAGACCAAAGATTTCTAACCTCCGTTTCCAGCCGATAAAAGGTGAACCAACCTCTACCCAGGAAGTAACCTGGACCACAAACGTCCCAGCCTCTTCTGGAATATCGTACGGTATCGTGGGTGGGAAATCTATCGAAGCCCAGCAGTCCAAACTAACCACCGCGCATCGTATGGTAATTAAAGAACTTCAGGACGACAGTGAATATTTCCTCACGGCCCAAAGTCGTGACGCAGATGGCAACTTAGCTTCTTCCGACAGGCAACAATTCAAGACCGCACTCGACACTCGACCTCCAGGAATCAAAGATATTTCTGTAGAAGTCACCGTGAAAGGCACTGGTGCAGAAGCAAGAGGACAAGTAGTAGTTTCATGGACTACGGATGAACCATCTACTAGCCAAGTAGCCTATGCCGAAGGTTCAAATGCAACAGTATTCAACAACAAAACCGCAGTTGATGAAGCTCTAACTACAGAGCACCTAGTCATTGTCTCTGACCTGCCTACCAGCAAACTCTATAGCGTCAAGCCACTTTCAAAAGACAAGGCGGGCAACGAGGGTGGCGGTGAAGTTCAGTCTGCAATTGTTGGTCGGGCATCAGATAGCGTCCTAACAATAATATTAAACACATTGCAAAATATATTCGGAATATAATCATGTATCAGACTGGCAACACCGAACTAATCAAGGTCGACAACGTATCACAATCTTTCAAAGTTGGAGACGATAATATTGATGTTCTCAAAAACATCAATTTCAATATTGGCGACAATACATTCAACATCGTTTACGGCCCGTCTGGATCTGGTAAGTCAACCCTGCTAAACATTCTCACTGGGCTTCAAAAGCCAACCTCCGGCAAAGTAACATTCAAGTCAGAAGATGTATATAGTTACTCCTCGAATAGATTGGCTCACTTTAGGGCAAATTACATTGGGTTTGTATATCAGCAGAACTTCTGGGTAAAAAGTCTCAACGTCATAGAGAACGTTTCCATACCCTTGTATTTCCTAGGGTACTCTAGACTAAAGGCACTGCCGATAGCCAAACTGTCACTCGAACGTGTTGAGATGCTACATCAGGCCAAAAAAAATCCCTTACTGCTGTCAGGGGGCGAACAACAACGCGTTGCGATGGCACGCGCACTAGTCGCCGACCCGATGTTTATCATTGCCGATGAGCCAACCGGCAGCCTTGATAGCACCAACGGTGGCAAGATTATGCAGCTGCTAAAAGACAGTAGAGATCAGCTCAAACGCACCATTATTCTGGTCACACACAACATGGAATATCTTCCTCTCGCCGACCACCTCATACACATTGAAGACGGTCAGGTAAAGGACATGAAGAGTGGCGATATTGTCACAACCACAAACCAGCTTATGAATGATATGAAAACACGTATTGACACTCTGCTGACAGACAGGAAGATTGTATGAAAAACACCAATAAGCCAACTACGCCAAAGATAGCTATCAAGAAACAACGATTTTCTGCTATTCCACTTAGAACCCTTTTTTATATCTCGTGGACCAACATCCGCACCAAGAAGCTCCGTTCATCACTTACTATCCTAGGTGTAGTCATCGGCATCGGTGCGATATTCTTTCTTCTATCGTTCGGCATAGGTTTGCAAAGCCTTGTATCCAAGCAAATCATTGGCGACGCATCTATCAAATCCATCGAAGTGTCATCGCCAAATTCTAAAATTATCAAGCTCAACGATGAAGCGATAAATGACATCAGGTCATTTGCACATGCTTCAAAAGTAGGCACATTGTATAGCTTTCCCGGAAACGCCAAACTCAACGGCGGTGAATCGGGTAGTATAATCTATGGCGTTGACAACAACTATATGTCGATTTCTTCCATCACATTGTCTGGAGGCCGAAACTTGACAAACGATGACAAGGATGTAGCCTTGGTTAGCAAAGGAGTCCTAAAAGCACTTGGTGTGACCGACGACAAAAAAGCACTAGACCAAACAATCGACCTCGAGGTTCCGCTAAATAACGTAGACAACGACCCTAAGCCGATTAAAGGAAAATACAAAATTGTCGGCATAGTAGATTCAACTAACGGTACAGAAATCTATATACCTGGCTACGTTTTTGGCTTAGCCGGGGTTCAGACATTCTCACAAGTTAAGGTCGTAGCTGATTCTGCAAATAATGTTCCCGCTCTTCGCAAAAAGATTGAAGGCCGAGGGCTAGAAACAGTTTCGCCAATCGACACATTAGAGCAGATTAATCAGGTGTTCAAATTCTTTAATATTATGTTAGTTGGCTTTGGTGCAATTGGGATGATTGTTGCAGTTCTAGGTATGTTCAACACTCTAGTGATATCCCTCCTTGAAAGGACCAGGGAAATTGGGCTCATGATCGCTCTCGGCGGACGCAAAACAGACATGCGCAAGCTATTCATATTTGAAGCAACTCTACTGTCATTCATCGGTTCCGTGCTTGGTATTATTCTAGCAATGCTATTAGGCCAAATCGTAAACTTTGTCATGAACAGATTTGCCGCAGGTAGAGGTGTAGAGGAGTCATTCCAATTATTCGCAACACCACCTTGGCTAATAATTTCTCTTATAATTTTTATGATAGTTGTAGGATGGCTTGTCGTATTCTTCCCGGCACGTCGTGCTGAGAGAATTAACCCAATAGATGCCCTGCGTCGCGAATAGATATTTTATAATGTATACGAAACTCGCCCCGAGGATCGTAGTCCCTTAGAAAGCATCCTTAATAGATGTGTATTGTGATAGTTCGTTAAATTGTCTATAATATCTGCTTGTAATCACGTATTCCCGGGTAGCTCAATGGTGGAGCAAGAAGCTGTTAACTTCGAGGTTGCCGGTTCGAGTCCGGCCCCGGGAGCCAAGATTGATTTTTAGAACACTCTGCGATTACATCAAAGGGTGTTTTAAGATTAAAAACCAGCTTTTTGTCCTGAATTACGAGGTTCGAAAGTAGAAAGCGTAAAAGTTTGGATTTTAATGCCGCTTTCGAACTTTGGAACAATTTAGGTGCTTTGTGGCTATCTCTAACAGATATGAACTGGTTAACATAAAACTTTTATCATTGTGCGTCAAAGTAACCAGCTGTTCGTCTAATTGCTCTTGACGAGCTTTCAGGTCCTTTACATATTCGTCATAGTCAGTGAGAGTAATTCTCCGCAAAGCGAGCCAGGAATCTTCTTTTTGTTGACTGCATCCTGACAATTCATGCACTTAAACCCCATTTGTCGTACCAGCCATCACCCTCATATACCGATCTTTGGCAAAGGGAACAATTACGACCCTTACCCTCGAGTGTAAAACCCTTCGGTTCTTTCTCTAAACGATGCTTACGTTGCCGTTCTTCCATGTCAATTTCGACTAAAGTACCTATGAGATTGACTAAATTATTTGCAGACTGCCTCTATCCTTCTTCGGTATCGTACTTAATGCCTTTTTGCTCGCATAATTCTTTGAATTCTTTCAATGACTTATCTGAAACATTATGACTTCTCATCTTGTTTATCCTTTCGCTTTTTATCCTGATAAATATCGTAGATTAGCTGCGTCAGGGCTAGCTCCTTAGCATCTCGCTTAACTTGCTCTTCATGTGTTAAAGAGCGGTTTTGTTCGGTTTTTTTGATTTGTTTACCATGGTATCACTAGTTATAATTTTTATGTAACATTTATGAAAAATGTTATCTTATCATCATAAGTATATTATATGAGCGGATTTATTATATTAGCAGGTGGCGGTGATGAACATCAGTCCAAAAAGACCGATGAACGATTTAGATATTATGTTAATAAAGTTGGGGTATCAAGCACTCTTTACATTCCGCTGGCATCGCGTAGTGATAGCCATGACAAAGCTATTGAATGGTTTATGTCAACTTACAACTTTTTGCCAAATACTACAGCAATAACTAATATTGATGAGGTTTCGAACATATTTAAAAATAGCTTTGGTGCAATATATATAGGCGGAGGGAATACTGGAGTCCTAGCTTCAGTTTTAAGGAAATATGGCTTAGATACATACATTGTGTCTCAACTTAAGCAAGGAGCAATAGTCTATGGTGGGAGTGCCGGCGCAATTATACTTGGAAAAACTATTGCAACAGCTCCGAACAAAGAGCTAACGATCTCACAAAACTTAGACGGCCTAGGGGTAATAGGTGATTATTCTGTACTACCGCATTTTGAAGCAAAGTTTCAGCAAAGAGATATTAAAATTGCAAATAATTATAAAACCAAGCTCCTGGGAATATCTGAGGATGCAGGGGTAGTTATAAAAGATGGTAATATAATAGAGAAAATAAATCCTGACGGCATTAGTGAATACTATAAATTATCCAAGTGAGTACCGCGTTGCGAACTCTTGAGGATTCTCGTTAAGATTCATTTTTGATTTAGGTTCCATACCCCTATCTCTCAAAGCTTGAATATTGATATTCCTAAATAGTTCATCTCTTATTGTTCCCATAGTTGTAACATGTGGCAAAATAATTCCTCCCAGTACATGCCAAAAATCATGTGCTTTACTGTTTGTTGAGTCTACGAGCTCAACAGCAAATTCTGCCTTTTCTTGTGTATCCGAAAGCCTTTTTACTAGTCGCCTCATTTGATAACCTTGATTATTATTTGATGGGGTAACACCGTTACCAGCCATCAGAACAGCTCCACGAAGCGCATCTGCAAATACGACATTACTGTCGTCTACATTACAAATTCCTGTGGTTTCAGCAATTATCTTGCCATCAGTACCATAAAAGACTCTCTCTAGACCTCCGCCAAGTTCTGACATAGTTATTTCCGAGCCATCACTTTGACAAATATAGTGGAATATCGCATCTCCGACTTCAAGACCTTTTATAGCAAAGTTCGACTGAATCGAGCGGTATTCCAAACCATCACGTACGTATGATTTTTCTTTAAAATCTGCAACTTCAACACTAGAGCCGCTGTGCTCGGCAAGTATATCAGAATATTCTGTGATTAAATCCTCGTGATCGTTTATTTGAGTGCCCACCCGCATAGTACCAAAATTTACAAAGCTGGTATAAGATCCTAAGCAAACATTCTTGAAATAGTTCATTCGTATGACTGGCTGTGAGAATACAAAAGCCCGATCTGGGCAATTTTCATCACCTAATATATACCGATTCAAGTACTGTATGCCAGACGTAGTAAATAAAGTGGAGTCAACGTCATTGTCTCTGACGACTGGTATTGGATCCACCCATTCAATTTCAGGATACAGGGAACACATCGATCGTAATAGAGCGGCATACGGTTCTGAAAACGACATACCCTGAGTTGATTGTTCTAATTGTTCAATTTTTTCTGGATTTGTAATGTTCATGGGTGGACCTCGTAGACTTCATTTTCGTTAAATACTTCGTATGAACCACTGTTGCAGAATATCACACCTGATTCTTCGCCTAGGGCAATAATACTAATCCCTTCTGTCTTCGCTAGTGTATCTATTGCAGATCTTTCTTCACTTGAATTACCAAAGTGTGGCCGTATACTCATACCCTGACATAAATTAAATCCGATTTTACTCATATGCATATACCGTTCTGGGTCTCTCATAACTTCACGTGCTGTTAAGAGTGATTTACCCATTAGAACACCCCCGGCACTGCCACCATATATTATAGTCCCGTTTGTAACCGCATCGCTAAAATAATCACCGTCCAGCCCTAGAGAACCTAATGCATATAATAAACGGTGCGTGTATCCACCACCGAGGTATATTGAAGTATAATCACCAATTACATCGTCAACTGTTCTAAGTAATGTTGGGCATTCAAAAAATGAATATGTCTCACAAAACCATTCAAATGCTGAGTTATGTCTTGGTTTCTCGAGCGCTAAAGGAATATACAAACAGCTAGGGCGAGCTTCAATGTCTAGTACTTTTTCTTTATATATATTGTCGAACTGTAGAGATTGTTCAGCGGTGCCACCACCGCCAACAAAAACACTACTCACTTCGTGTTATTCTCTCAAAGCCAGTATATTCATGCAATGCTTCTGGTATTTCAACAGATCCGTCAGCAGTTTGGTTGTTTTCAATAATACACGCTAATAATCTTCCCACCGCGACAGCCGTACCATTAAGTGTATGTACATACTCACGCTTTTTGGTTTCTGGGTCTAAATACTTCATACCCATTCTTCTTGCTTGGAAGTCGCCAGTATTACTAACACTTGATACTTCTAGATAACGGTTTTGACTTGGCAACCATACTTCTAGGTCTCTTGTGGATAATGCTGCAAAACCAAGGTCACCCGTGCACAGTTCAACAGTTCGGAATGGTAGCCGTAGAGCATCGAGTACAAAACATGCTTCGTCAATCATTTCGCGATAACTTTCCCATGATGTTTCAGGGTGCGCAATTCTAACAAGCTCGATCTTAGGGAACTGGTGGTTTCGAATTAGACCGCGCGTGTCTTTACCAGCCTTACCAGCTTCTCTTCTAAAGTTTTCAGAATAACCAGTAAGTCTATATGGAAGTTCGTCATGAGAAAATATACGATCTTTTAACATGTTTGTTAATGGTACTTCTGTGGTTGGGATCAGATAGAGTGTATTACCCCTATTATCTGTGGTTGTAAACATGTCATCCTTAAACTTTGGGAGTTGACCTGTGCCTCGCATTATCTCAGGCCTAACTAAGTATGGTACTTCTACCTCTTCATAGCCATTGCCAGCAGCTGCATCTAGCATAAAGTTAACAAGAGCTCTCTTTAGTCGTGCACCCTTATTTCTATAAATTGAAAAACGTGAACCAGACAATGCTGCTGCGCTCTCATTATCAAAAATACCCAGCTCAGTGCCAAGGTCTAGGTGATCACGGGGAACAAAGCCTTTGTTATCGTCAACTTCTCCGTGAACGAATATAACTTCATTATCAGTATCATCATCACCGTGTGGGACATGTTCAGCAGAAAAGTTAGGTACCCAAAACATTCGGTCGTTAAACTTTTCACTTTTACTACTAAGTTCAGCTTCAACACCAGCCTGTTCATCCCGTAAAGTGGTAACACGCTCTCTTAATTCTTCTCTTTCTTCTTCTGTAGCTTGAGGAAACTGTTTTGAGAGCGCATTAACTTCGGCTCTCATACCATCTACAACTCTTTGTTCGTCAAGAATATCAAAATACGCAATGCGATCATCTTCAGTCAAACTAAATCCACGCTCAGCGAGATTCTCAGCGTTTGCTGAGAAGTGATCTTCTGAAAATAGGTGCCTCAAATCGTGCATAGAGCGACAGTTCCTTTACATATAACAACACTATGTACTCTTTTATACCATTATATGTATTAATATACAAGCTCAAGGATTAAGAAATAGTGAGGGGAGTATCACTATCTACAAGTCGATCTGTAATGCTTGGAATATCTAACAAACACTGCTCAGTGAATTGTTGAATTTCGTCTTCTTTTACTGCTGAATCAAAAGGAACTTTAACTATTGTTTTCCATGGTTCAACCAGTCGCTTACCTGAGTTACTAACGAGATATACTTCATTTTCTAGTTTGTTGAACTTGTTATATATTTTCTGTGCTATCTCGTGGGCCGCTATGTAGTAAAGTTTACCAATGTGATATACAGGGTTTTTACCGCTTGCGCCCTCCATACTCATAGGACTATTAATGGAGATTACTTGATTAACTCGGTTGCCTCTGCCAACTAATCCTTCGTCACTACTCTCAATAGAAGACCCTGTTGCCGTTAGGTAAAGCTCCTGTTTCTTATAATCATCTCTCGTATTGAGATTGAAATTTATGGCTTTTCCATAGTGCTTTTCGGAATGATTCTTAAGATATTCTTTAATGGTCGAAATATTTTTAATATACTCCTCTAAATCTTTCACATATCGTGAAATTTGAGGAACACATAGTGTAATTTCAGTTACGTCTTTAATTTGTGATCCCATAATCTTTACATCAGTACCAACCCAATCATGGGCTTTTGTGAATTCACCTAAGGTAATATCGTGTTCTAACTGAATTATGTATGACTCGATATCTTTAAGAGGGAAGTAGCCACAACCTATTGAAGTGTCATTGGAGAACAGGCTTTTTATCTCTGGTAGATCAGAAAGATCTCTTGGTTGAAACCAATATTTCCTACTACTGCCTGACTTATCATTGTCATCCTTGTGACCCGGGCTACTAGCATTACTTATATTATATGTAATTGAAATCATATCGCGGGGTATTAAATCACCAAAGCGAGACTCAATAAATTCAAATATACCTTCACTAATAAGATCTTCGTAGGGTATGTCCTCGTCACCAAACTTATCAGACACTCTGCCATTTACTAAAATTCTTATCGGTCTAACCATATGGCCGCCACCAAAACTTACTATAGATTTGCCCCCAAGAATACCTAACTTATCGAAGTTATGGTGAAGAATAGCTCCATATTTATCAAGAGTATATCGTGAATATTTAGCACTTAGGTATTCGGCAAGGTTGTCTGCCAACGTATCAGGATGTCCTATGCCTTTTCTCTCTGCAAACACTACCGAGTTATCAATTTGCAAACTCTTGATTACATTTACATTCTGGGTTGTATGCAATTTACTCATATATCTCCTTTAATTTATACATTATTCCACGAAATGATAATGGTACAAGACCAGTTAAAACCTAGTCTTGCCGCTCCTTCCGTAGTATTTTAAGTAATTCTGTGTACATGTCATTATGCCTCATGTTATATCTAAACTCACACTCCTTCAAGTGTAAGTAGAAACGGTCATGCCTGAGCCCTCGTAATTTAGCTAGACGTACTTTTGCTACTCCCCAAAAGTTCTCGATGCCATTGATATGGTTTCTGGGATTAGCGTGGCTTACAAACTCATTCTTTCCATGGTTTACCCTGAAGTGTTGCTTGTAGCCCCAATCTACTAAGCCATCGTAGGCCTTCCAGCCATCACTGTAGACCGTAGAATCACCAGTTATCCTTTCTTGTATAATCTGTTTTAGCACATCTCTGGAGGCATTTTTGACAATTTGAGTATAGACTTTGTCACCACGCTTCAGTAAGCCAAAGACAATGATCTTTTTACCTGCACCTCGTCCACGCACACCACGGACTCTGCGTGGACCAAAATAGCTTTCGTCTATCTCTATTTCACCACTCAGAGGGCTTGTGGCGTCACAGTATCTTACAATGCAGCTACGTATGTAAGTGAGTACTTCGTTGATTGTCTTACGATTTAGCCCTGTAAGATTTGCTATCTGAGTAGCAGTTAAATCCTCGCAAAAGTAACGCACAATCTCACGATACTTCTTATCCGAAATTCGAGAACGTTTTTGATACCGGTTACTCATCTGTTATTTAGCATAACATTTTGGAGTTAACTGGTCTTGTACCAAAAAGATTTATATTGATAAGTATGGGTTTTCTAGTAGCATCGTAAAGGTCACAGGATATGGCCGCGTTGACCAGCTTGTTAACAGCACACTAGATAGGAGCAGGTTGTTCAGAAAGTATAAAATAAAGCCCGCAAAGAGATATGTACTTATTGCGCCAACTTGGGCTCAGGACGAAAAAGGGCGTAGTATACTACCATTTGGTGTGTCGGAAGCTGAGTTTTTTGGCGAACTTGACGATATCGCCAGAAAGAACCAAGCAGTTATTATTTTTAGGTCACATCTCAACTCTAGTGAAAATCTGGAAGGAATTAACAACCTAAAGAATATTCAATTTATGCCATATGCCAAGTATGAGAATGCAGAGGAGTTTTTATATTTGTCAGACATACTTGTAACTGACTGGTCGTCAATAGCATTTGATTTTTTGCCGCTGCATCGTCCTACTATTTTTCTTGACGTTGAAGCACCGTTTAAAAAAGGTTTTACACTCGGTCCCGAACATAGGTTTGGTAGCGTGGTCTCAGGATTTACCAATCTAAAAGAAGCGATAGATAAGTACCTCAAAAACCCTGCTAGCTATATGTCAAAATACGGAAAACGTGTCGCAGAAACCGAAAAGATAGCCTATAGTAATACGCTAGATGGCAAATCGGTTATTCGTTACGAACAAGAACTCAATAAAGAACTCAGTAAATAAAGTATGATTCATTTTGTTATTGGTACCCGCGCACAGCTATTTAAGATGACACCTATTATGTTAGAGTGCGAGAAGCGTGGGTTGGAATGGCGATGGATTTATGCGGCACAACACAAAGACACGTTTCAGCAGACTCTCGACTTTTTTGGTCTGCCACCTGCAGACTACACAGTTGTCAGCTGGAGTACCGAAGCAAAAACTATATTTAAATTTCTCTTTTGGATGTGGAAAATGACAGTTGGCCTAGTACATAGCAAAAAGATACTGGCGGGCTATACAGGTAAGGGCCATATAGTTTTAACACACGGAGATACTAATACAACAGTATTCGGTGCGCTCATAGGGAAGCTTACTAGAACCAAAGTTATGCACGTAGAGTCGGGTTTGAGGAGCTTCAATATATTCAATCCATTCCCAGAAGAAATAAATCGCCTTGTTACATTTAGGCTTAGTGACTACTATGCTTGTCCGGGGGAATGGGCGGTACGTAATGTACAAAAGTACAAAGGTATTAAAATAAATACCAAAGAAAATACTCAAATGGATGTTTTAAAATACGGCCTTAAGAATATCGATAAAGCAACCATACAACTACCTAAAGAGAAATACGTCGTATTTAGTACGCACCGCTTCGAGAATCTTTATAACAAAGATCGCTTCAAGAAAATTATTAAAATCGCAGAGTACACGGCGCAAAAATACAAAGTTATCATACCGCAACATCCAGTAACGAATGGTCAGATAACAAAGCAGGGATATCGCCAACAACTGGAAAATAACCCCGATATTATCCTTATGCCGAGGCTGGAATATGAAAACTATCTAAAAGCCATCGTGAATAGTGAGTTTGTGATGACAGACGGCGGCGGCAATCAAGAAGAGCTCTACCACTTGGGTAAACCAACACTTATTCTGCGTGACGAAACAGAGCGCCAAGAGGGCATTGGCAAAACTGCACTTTTATCCAAGCTCGATATGGATGTTGTGAAAGAGTTTATAGATAGCTACAAGAAATACAAGAGACCTATGGTAAAACGGTCCGTGTCTCCAACAAATATTATTGTTGATGCTATCGAGCAATTTGGGTAATAACTTAGTGTTATTTGTACTGGAGTCGTTTAATACGCTCTAGTGTGTCTTCTTGAAGGATACGGTTAGTATGGGTCAAATCGGCAATAATAGTCAATGCGAATGCTATCATAGAGGTAAATATGAAGATGGCGCCGAGCAAAAGCGATTGTATATGGCTGCCTCGATCGCCCGTAACATACATAATACCGTATCGAATAAACGGAATAATCCCCCCAACAAAAAGTACACTGCCCAAAGATATAAATATCAAATGTGGGCGGTACATTATGTAGCTGCGAGCGATGGCGCTGCCGGATTTGAACATGTGCTGCCAGATGTTCTTGAACAGCCGAGACTCACGAGTTTTGGCGTTGGTTTCAATCGCGATGCTTTCGATTGGAATGCGCTTGTTGCCTGCCTGGATGATTGTCTCCATGCAGTAGCTGAACTGAGTGACGATGTTGATACGCATCAAAGACTTCTTTGAGTAGGCGCGGA
>WBZM01002186.1_pt1 | contig 17176 bp, 14 predicted proteins | sample 5204271 | NCBI WGS metagenome assembly WBZM01 (sample SAMN12344346, study PRJNA552823) | activated sludge metagenome | biome: Activated sludge suspended growth; feature: Nitrification reactor; material: Wastewater; isolation source: activated sludge from nitrification reactor of wastewater...
AACAGGCCGACCCAAATAGACCCCGATGATTTTGCCGAGCACGCCAGCATAGATCTTCTCGTAGTATCGTTCCAAATTCACTTTGCACCTCGATATTTGCCTCTCGCGCCGAAGCTGAGTGGCGCGAGATAGTTCGTTTGTATCTGGTAAGACCAAGGGGTATGGTCACCCCCCGGGTTGCGAAGGTCTCCTCAGGCTGGCAACTAGCCTTTCACCGCGCCGCTGGTAAGTCCATCAATGAAATACTTCTGCATGAGCAAGAAGAAGATGACGACCGGGACGATCATGATCATGGCCCCGGCCATTAGAGGGCCCTGGTTTGATGTGTAGGTTCCGTTCATCGACAGGAAGCCCAGTGTGGCTGTGTAGTTCGTTTGCCCTGAGATGAAGGTGGAGGTTATGAGGAACTCGTTCCAGGAGTAAAGACCGACGATGATCGCCACAGTAATGATTCCGGGTGACACAATCGGAAGCATAATGTTGCGCAGCACTTGCCAGGTACTCGCGCCGTCGATTCGCGCCGCTTCTTCCAGTTCCAGAGGCACCTTCAGAAAGAAGGTTCTCATCAGCAAGATGGCCAGAGGCAGATTCAGCGCGGCGAGCACAAAGCCGATGGCCACGAGATTGCTGATGAGGCCCAACCGGGAGAAGGCGATGTAAAGGGGAATTAGAAACAGTTGAATAGGCACCGTCATGGCGACTAGAAAGTAGGCCATGATGAGCCGGTATTCCTTGATCTTCCGCCCGGCCAGAACGTAACCCATACACGTCGACGTAATCACGGTGACAATCACGGTCGTCCCCGACAGGATAATGCTGTTGATGAAACCGGTTGAGAACTTTCCTGCCCTCCATGCATCGGTGAAGTTCTGTAAGTTGAACTGGGTTGGTGGGGCCAACGGGTTTCTGACAATCTCCGCGTGGGGCTTGAAGCTGTTGATGAGCACCAGCAAAATGGGCACCAGGGCGGTAAGCGCGAAGGTGATGAGGACGATGTGGCTGATTGTCTGTGTCGTGCGCTCTTTTTGTTTGATGCTGTTCATCTTACCGTTTACTCCATGATGTCTTTGCGGCTGAGCCACACATACAGGAACGCGGAGACGGCACCGAACAGACCCATGACCAGAGAAACCGCCGCCGCCTTGCCCACCTGGAACATGGAAAATGCGAAGGTGTAGGCATAGGTGCTGAGCATTTCCGTTGAATGTGCCGGGCCTCCCCACGTGATCAGGTAGATATAGTCGAACGTCAGGAAAGAATAGATGATGATGATAACAAACATGAGTTGGAGCGTCGGCTTGATGTTGGGCAGATAGATGTGCCGGAACACCTGATACGCTGACGCGCCCTCAATGACCCCGGCCTCGATTTGCTCGACAGGCGTCTGCCGCAGCGCCGCCAGGTAGATCACCGTCAGGAATCCCCAGTAGTGCCACATATCGACGCCGGCGACGGCGAACAGCGCCAGTTTTGTGTTGCCAAGCGGTACCGAGATATCAAAGCCTATCTTGTTCAGATAGCCAATCAGTCCCGATGTCGGACTGAACATGACGTTAAGCCACAGGATGGCGTTAGTAATCGGCGCCAGAATGAAAGGAATCAGGAACGCTACCTGGTAAAGACTCCGTCCGTGTTTCAGAGTGAACAAGAGAACGGCCGCGAACAAGCCAACGACGACGGGAATGGTGACGAACATGATCGTCCATTTGATGTTGTTCGTAACCGCCAGCCAGAATATCCGGTCGCCGGCAAGCTCCTGGAAATTGCTGGTCCCAACCCAGTTGAACTCGCGGGAAATGCCATTCCAATCGGTGAAAGCGACGAAAATCGTAAGTAGGAAAGGGATGAAAATGATCGACAGGCTCAGGAGGAGTGCCGGGGCGCTCAGCAGATAATACGCCAGTTTGCTTCTCCGACTGCCTAGAGGGGCTGGTTTCCGGCCCCGCAACTTGCTACGGACCCAGTTCATCGGGTTTGTGACCTTGTAATCAGCAGCCATCGACTTCACTCTTGCCTTGTCGCATCGAAACCTCCCGATAGCTCGACGATGTGCGCAGAGTAGGGAGCTTCATCTTCACCGTCCTTAACCGGTGACAGATGGAACGAGAACCAAGAACGTTATAGCGAGACAGTGATAAGGGCAGGCGCGCGGCCTGCCCTTATCCGGCTGAACCGAGCAGCGGTTCACTGACAGGAGGTATACATTACTGTGTCGGCTCCGCGGGCCTGACCAGAGGACTCACAAGCCCCTTCTCCAATTCTACGTCAAACGCCTCGTCGACCGCGTCCAGCAACTCGTCAGAGGTAATCGAGCCGAGCCAGACACTGTCGATATCTCGCCACTTCTCCTGGGTGGCCGGCGGGAAGAATGTCGTCGGATGGAATCCGAATTGTCCCTGGCCAATTGCCGCGGACGCGTCACTCACCACATTCAGGAACGTCCTCGATAGACCCTGGAAGTCGTCGGCATTGACGTCGACCTGACTGAGCGGAACCCCCCAGTAACCCGGCCACCGTTGAGTCATGTCGACCAGGAACTGCTGGGTCAGCATCATGTCCAGAACCTCCGCGGCCGCGTCCTGGCGCGCGGGGTCCGAGTGCGCGTTGATGGAGAACGTGCAGGGCGTGGACACAGAGTAGACCGGCGCCGGCTGATTCGGATCGAGCGACGGCATCGGCAGGAAGCCAAGGTCGTCGGCTTTGTCGCCGGTGAAGAAGGCTTCGGCAAACTGGAACAGCAAGGACGGGCCAAAGAAGAACGGCGAGCGACCGTCAGCCATCAATTGAAACGCGTCGACCGCATTCTGGCTCATGTACTCGTCGCCTGCCAGGTACCCCTTCTGGAACCACTCGGCCGACTTGTCGACAGCGAACTTGATCTGGGGGGTGTTCCAGGGCGTTTCGCCGGTCAGAGCATTGTAGATGTCAATGGGGTTGGCAAACGAATTGAGGAAGTTGGCCATGTAGTTATCATTGACCGGCCTCCAACCCTTGTTGCCGCCAACGGATGCATACATCCCCTGATCCATGGCTGCATCCATGATGGTTTCGAGTTCCTCGATGGTCTTCGGGGGCTCGTAACCCAGAGTCTCCAGGACGGACTTACTGTAGAAAATACCGCCAACGCTGAGCGAGTTGGGAATTGAGTACAGCGAGCCGTTCACGGTGGACGCCTGGTACAGAATTGGCAGCACTCTATCTTGCCAACCGTACTGCTCGGCGTACTTGTCCAGAGATATCACCGTGCCCGCCTCGGCGTAGGGCGCGGTGAAAGCCGGTCCGGATGCATAGACAATGTCTGGGCCTTCGCCCGCGGTCAACGCCACCGGAACGTCCTTGTCAACGGTATTGCGGAATTCGATTTCCAGCGTGTACTTGTCCTGCGAGGCGTTGTATCCGCCGGCCAGCACGTCGACCAGCGCTTGCTGATGCTTAGGCTCAGCGCCCCAGAACCACATGGTCAGGACTTCGCGCTCGCCGGTGTCAGTTGCAGCCGTCGCGCCGTCGCCCTCAGCTGGCACGGCTTCCGCGGCGGTGTCCGTGGGCGCGGCTTCCTGCTCCGCGCCGCCGGTTGGAGAACATCCAATAAGCAATGCCATCAACAAAGCAGCCAACAAAACGATCCGCATCCACCTGTTCATCTTCTATCTCCCTTTCGAACTGACTGCAGTTTCCGGGTTCCAGTCACATGAGAATTCCGCCTGCATCTTTACAATTTCAAGATCCTCATGTATACTTGTATATATGTTAATACAAGTAGATAAGTTTGTCAACACCTTGCTCGCCAGTCGATCGGCGAAGATGCTGGGAAAACGGGTGCGGAATGGTTCAAGTCTATAAACTTGGCCAGACAACTAAGCAGGAGGGGAAACAATCAGTGAACGAAAGGCTTCTGCGGGAACCCTCAATTCCCTTATACATTCAGATCAAGCATGATATCGCCGATCTCATCCGCTCCGGCCAGATGCAGCCAGGAGGACAACTCCCTTCGGAGCCGAAACTGGCGGAGCAATTTGGAGTGGCGCGTCTGACCATCAGGCAGGCGCTGGAGGAACTGGCGAAAGAAGAACTCATCGAGCGAAAGCGCGGGATCGGAACCTATGTAACCGATCGAGCCGATGTCATATCGGCCAACCTGGCTTTTCCCCCCAGCCTGACCTCCCTATTCGCCCAACAAGGCTACAAGTCATCGTCAGTCACGCTCACCAAGACGGTTACGACAATCATCCCGGACTGGGGCAGGGAGCTACTTCGCCTGGAACCCGACGAACCGTTGGTACATATTGAGAGACTGCGCCTAGCGGATGACACGCCCATGGCCATCAATCAATCCTGGCTTCCGGAACGATTCGTGCCCAACCTGGCCGCGACAGATCTCGTCGGTGATTCACTGATTCAAACACTGGTTGAGGTCTATCACCTGCTGCCGACCAAGGGCGTTGAGTGGGTCGAGGCGGTAACAGCCAGCGCCAGAGAAGCCTCACTCTTTGGCATTGCGCCAGGGGCACCTCTTTTGCTGATGACATCCCTAGCGCAACTTTCCGATGATACCCCGCTTGAGTTCAGCAAGTCATGGTGGCGAAGCGATAGGCTTCGCCTGCAGGTGAACAGCCGTAACTTCTTCATGGCCCTCCGCGACGAAGCAGGTCCGCTAAAGGGAGATTCCAAATGACTGACGCTAGACAGACAACACGCGCCCAGGTATGGGAGGAGCTGCGCAAAGTGGCTCGCGCCGATTCCCGTTTCCACTATAACTTCGCTGAGTTCATTGCCGATTTCGAGGGCAGTGATGAGGCCGTGAGACGCGTAACGAACCTGCCCGAATACCAACGGGCGCAGCTGATCTTCATCACGCCGGATAACAACCTGGCCGCGATGCGCAGAATGGCGCTGGAAGCGGGCATCACAACCATCATGACCACCTATGGCATCGGCAGAGGGTTCCTGATCATCACTCGCGCAGACGTGCCACCGGGGCAGGAGGAGTTTGCCTCAACTCTGGACGGCATGGACCGATTCGCCCGGCCCATATCGTTGAACGAGATTGCCCTGTTGGGGAGATTCGATCTGTTAGTCACCGGAGCTGCGCTTGTCACGATGGATGGCATCCGGTTTGGCAAGGGTCATGGGTTTTTCGATCTGGAGTGGGCCATGTTTTGGGACATTGGTGTTGTGGATCGACAGACGCCAGTGGCGGCCGTTGTCCATGATTGCCAGGTTGTCGATCTGTCCCTGCGACCCGACGCGCACGATACCATTGTTGACTACATCATGACACCCACCCGCAGCTTGCGTGTTTCCTCGCCCTATGTGAAGCCGGCGGGCATCGACTGGCAGATCCTGTCCGAGGAAACGCGTCTGGCGATTCCGCCGCTCCAGCAACTATATGATCGTCGGGACTTTCTGGGAGTACGGCGATAACGCTATGATGGCCAATTCCGCCAAACCCTTGCTCGTCGTTGGCGCAACCATCGTCTATGACTACATATTCCGCGTGGACTGCCTCCCCCGGCCAGGTCAAACGGCGCGGATACTTCAGGCTGCCAATAACCAGGTCGCCAAGCGGCAGCCCGGTGGCACGGCCTTCAACATCGCCTTGGGGTTGGCCAGGCTGAGGGCACGGGTGGCCGTTGCGCATCCTGTTGGTTACGACTTCGCCGATTCGGAATATGAGCGGCTGTTGCGTAAATCGGGTGTCGATCTGGGGGGTCTCATGGTAAACGAGACCAGCCCCAGTGGGACTGCCTATGTATTTGGGGCGCTGGATGGGTCAACAGTCTGCTTTTCCTCGATTACCCCACTCCCCGCCGGGCAGATATCGGCCGCTGTCCTGGAGCGTGCCGGCCTCATCGTTATGACACCCCTGGTCGGTTCACTACACCAACACGCCGCCCTGTATGCCCAAAGCCATGACATTCCCCTCGCCGCCTGCGGGATAGCCAGTGCCGAAGTGCTGGACTGGCTTCCAGGGCTGGTCATGTTGTCAATCAATGAACATGAGATGCAACTCCTGGCCGGCATTGAACCGGGTCTGACGCCGCGCGTGCTGAGCAGTCGGATGCGAGGGCCTCTGTTCATCACCCAGGGATCCAAGGGGTGCTCGGTGTACCTGCGGGAGGCCCATCTGGCCGACATACCGGTCGTTGAACCCCGGCAATTAGTGGACACAACGGGCGCGGGAGACGCTTTCTTCGCCGCGACGCTGGCAGGACTCCGCCAGGGATTTGATCCGCTCGATTCGGCGAGAATCGGCGCGGCCGCCGGCAGCCTGGTGGTTGAGGCGTGGGGGTGTCAGGCGAATCTTCCCGACTGGCCGGCGCTGGCCGGCCGGGTTAGCGGCGCGTATCCGGGATTAGCAGCGAGAATCAGACAAGCGAGTGAGTTATGACAAACAATCTGAGTGAACGTATTCAGGGTTGCCTGTATGGTGTCGCCGTGGGCGACGCGCTAGGCATGCCTACATCTTTCATGCCCCCGCAAGAGATTAAGGCGCGTTACGGTCGCATCATCGGGTTCGAAGAGCCTCCGCATGATCACATCTATCATGCCGGCTACCAGCCGGGGCGCGTAACAGACGATACCGAGCAGACCATCTTCATAGCTCGTTCGCTCATCGCCAACAAGCGGGCCGATCCGTTGCACATCGCCGAGAGCCTGCTTGAGTGGTTTGACCTGGTGGGTGGCGCGGAATCGAAGGCCGTGGGGCCGAGCAGCAAGGCGGCGCTGATGGCTATTCGCGCCGGGATGAACCTGGAACTGGCTGGCCGCCGTGGTCATACGAACGGCGCCGCCATGCGCATTTCCCCGGTAGGCATCCTTCACGCGGGCCATCCCGCGGATATAGAGGCAATTGTCCACGACGTTCATCTCGTTTGTTTGCCAACACACGGTTCAACCCTGGCTATCAGTGGCGCGAGCGCCCTGGCCTGCGCAATCACGCAGGCTTTGAACGGAGGAACCCTGACGGAGATCGTTGCCGCCGCTCGGGCCGGCGCGGTGCTCGGCGAGCAGACAGGGTTCCCCGTCATCGGCCCTTCGGTTGCCCGCCGCATCGACATGGCCCTCGAGATCGTTGGCCGCTGTCCGGATCTGGAAGCCGCCGCGGCTGAGGTTTACCAGGTCATTGGCGCCGGCGTCGAGACAGAACAATCCGTGCCGGCGGCAATTGGGCTGTTTCTCGCCGGAAAGGGAGATCCGAAAGACGTCCTCCTCGCGGCAGTCAATATGGGCGGAGATTGCGATACCGTTGCGTCAATGGCCGGCGCTCTGGCCGGCGCCTATGCCGGGGTCGAGAGAGTTCCCGTCGAATGGACGTGGATCGTCGAACAGGTGAATCAACTGAACCTAGTAGAATTAGCCGACGAGCTTCATGCCGCGACGAAATGGTGGTGCGCGTCGGAGCCGATGGGAATGCCCGGCGACGTAGCCGCGTGATCATCTAAACCGCCAAGTAACATCCTCCGACGGGAGAATCATGACCGACACCGCCGCCCCTCAAATCGTTGTGCTGGGAAGCCTAAATATGGACCTTGTTGTCACGACGGACCGGGCGCCAAGGGCCGGCGAAACCCTGACCGCCCGGGACTTCAAGTCAAGCCCCGGTGGCAAGGGAGCCAACCAGGCCGTAGCCATCGCCAAGGCGGGCGCGCGGGTAGCCATAATCGGCCGCGTTGGCGCCGATGACCACGGCCACCGCCTGAAATCGACTCTGGCCACGGCTGGTGTCGACACCACTCATGTCGCCGCCACGCCCCTGACGACCACCGGCATGGCCCTGATCGTCGTCGAGCAATCTGGCGAGAATCGGATTTTGCTAGTCTCCGGGGCCAACGGTTTCGTAAATGAAGCGGATGTTGATGCCGCCGAATCCGTGCTTGCTCAGGCTAGTGCTCTGGTTCTCCAGATGGAAATACCGTGGGCAGTCACCCGCTATGCTTTACAGCTGGCACACGAGCGGGGCATTCCGACTGTTCTCAACCTGGCTCCAGCTTATCCGCTTCCGGACGAGATGCTCAGGCTGGTCAACTACCTTGTGCTCAACGAGAGTGAGATTGAGGTTCTCGCCGGCACTAAGGTCATCGATCTACCTTCCGCGGAACGAGCGGTCGCCCGCCTGCTGGATCGAGGCTGTCCGGTGGTGATCCTCACTCTGGGAAGTCGTGGCGCATTGCTGGCCACCGCACAGGGAACCGTGCATTTTCCTCCGCATCGCGTTGATGTCGTCGATACGACCGCGGCCGGCGACGCCTTTGTCGGCAACTTCGTAGCGGCGCTGATCAACACCGGCGATTTGTCCGCAAGCATGAGATGGGCCAACGCGGCCGGCGCGCTGACCGTCACCCGGCCCGGCGCGCAGGACTCTCTGCCGTCTTGCGACGATGTCGGGCAGCTGTTGCGGTCTGAGCCAACGGCCTCGTAAGGGAGAGAGCGGTGTCCGGATATCTGTTTGTTTCTACAGCGGTAACGGACTTGATCACGCTGCCCGACGGGTATACGCATCCGCCTCTGCTGGGGGGAGCGGGACTTTATGCTCTGGTAGGGGCCAAAGTCTGGGCCGATGATGTGACGATCATCACCGGCATTGGGAATGACTTTCTGCCCGAACACGGCGCATGGTTTCGCGTGAACGCTCTGCCAACCGACGGCTTGCGGGTGGTCTGCGCGCACTCGCCGCGCAACGCGATTTCCTATTTCGCCGACGGCGAGCGCGAAGAGCGGCCGGTGTTCGGCGCTCAGCACTACCGCCAGATTGTGCCCACGGCCGAGGACGTTGCCCGTCATTGCCGGGACGCCCGCGGCGTGTATGTCTTTCGTGACCTTGAGCGGGAGTTCTGGGGCCGGATGTCCCAACTCCGGGATCGGTACGGATTGCGGTTGATGTGGGAGATCTCGGCCGAGGTGGCCGTCCCGGAACACCTGGACGCGATCAAGGAGATTCTGCGAGACGTCGATTTCTTCTCTTTGAACCGGGTGGAGGCGTTGCGACTCTTCGCTGCCGGCAGCATTGAGGCAGCGGTGGCCGAATTGCAGGCCCTGAACCGGCCGCTCGCCTACCTGAGGCTGGGCGCGAAGGGCGCAGCGATGATCGAGGGCGACCGCGTGCGCCACATCCCCGCCATCGCCAACGGCCGCGTGGTGGACCCCACCGGGGCCGGCAATAGCTCCTCAGGCGCCGTGTTAGTGGGCCTTTGTGAGGGGCAAGACGCGCTGACCGCGGGTGTCATGGGGGCCATCTCCGCCGCCTATGCCATCGCCCAATATGGGCCGCCGCCGGCGCTGGATGCCTCGTTGCGGCGAGAGGCTACCGGCCGATTGAATCAAGTGCTCTCGCGTCGACAGGAGGCTGCCCAGTGAATCGTACCGCTCTCTCCAACCCCATGGTCAGGCAGGCAGAGAGCCTGCCCGATCTGATCGCCGCTCAGTACCATGAGCTTGAACCCAGGGTTCGCCATCTGCTTTCCGCGTCGGAGGTCTATTCGCTCAGGAAGATCTATCTTACGGGCTGCGGCGACTCGCTAGCCGCCTGCATGGCCAGTCGCGCGGCGTTTGAACTGCTGGCGCAAATACCGGTGGAGGTCATGCCGGCCATCGAACTGGCGCGCCATCACGCCTTGCCCCGACCCGGTTCTGCGCCCAACTTCCCCGCGGTGATTGCCGTCAGCAATTCGGGCGAGGTCGCCCGGGTCTATGAAGCAGTCAAACGGATTAACAGCCAGCACGGGTTTTCGATTGGCGTAACCGGCGATCCGTCCTCCCGGCTCGGTCAAGAGGCGTCCCGGGTGCTCCGGCTGGACATCCCCGGCTTTGAAAGCGCCCCGGGCGTCCGGTCCTATCTCGTTGCCCTCCTCGCTCTGCTGCTCCTGGCGATCAGATTTGGCGAGCTACGGGGCCGTATCACCATGGACGAGGCCAACAGCTACCGGTCCGAGCTCCTGGGGCTGGCGGATCGCTTGCAGGCCTGCCTGGCGAGCATGGCGGCCGGCATGTCCGCCGTGGCCGAGTCCTGGGTGGATTGCGCCGGATTCGATTTCATCGGCGCCGGGCCGGACTACGCGACCGCGTGGTATGGCCAGGCCAAGATACTGGAGGCGACCGGCCGGTACGCCATGGTGGCCAACACAGAAGACTGGCTACACCTGAACTTCTTCGCCAGAGAGACCCAGCGCACCGGCACCGTGCTGGTCGTCGATAGGCACTCGGCCTCGCTGAGCAGGGCGCTCGAAACGGCCGGCTACATGGCGCAAGCCGGCCGCCCCCTTCTGATACTCACCTCGGCGACAGAACCCGGCTTTCCGGCTGAAGCTACCCTCTGCGCCTTCCCGGAAACGAGTTGCGCCTGGATGTCGCCCCTGGTCAGCTTCGTCCCCCTGGCGCTATTGACCGGCTACTTGTCCAGGCGGCTGGGCGAGGAGTATGGGCGCGGGGCCAAAGGGCCATGGAGCGCCTGCCGGGACGGCGCGACAACCCGCAACAGCCAGGTCATTCTTCTTGAGGAAGGCTCAACGTGCTAAGCGAATTCTCTCTGAGGACACAGAAGAACAGCGCCGATCCGATTACCGATCAGGTGAAAGCGGCCGTAACCAGCAGCGGCATCGAGAGCGGCCTGTGCGTGGTGTTCATTCCCCATACCACGGCCGCTCTGACCATCACTTCCTTCTGGGACCCCAACGGCCTTGAGGACATTCAGGACGAACTGAACAGGGTCATTCCGACGCGGGTCGACTTCAAGCATCAGCATGACACGCCTCAGGACGCGGCCGGCCACGTCAAGTCAACGCTCATCGGGGCGACGCTGTCGTTGATTGTCGAGAACGCGCAACTGCTTTTGGGTCACTCGCAGGGTATCTATTTCCTGGAATTTGACGGCCCGCGAAATCGAACCTTCTTCGTTAAGGTGGTGGCAGGGTAAGCACATGAAGAGCGAGACGATCAGACAGAAAGACTCGGTGCGGCAGATTCATAGCCGCTATGAATACTGGGACAACATCCCCCAGCGGGGTCTGCTAATCGATGGACGACCGGCGCTCACGCAGATCGATCCGGCTAAGGTCGGCGACTACGTGCTCATCACCGTGCGCGATCCGCTTTGCGCGTATGACGAAGACCCCGCCCAGCAGATTGCCGCCTCGCTCGCCGATAGTGAGCTGATTGGTCGGTCGGGTATGTTCACGTCCTACAGCGGCTATTATAAGGGGGCGCATGTCACTGTGGTCAGCGGTGGCAGCGGCTCGCCGGAGATGGAGCTGATCCTCTATGACTATATGGAGCATACCGACGCCGGCACCTTCGTCCGCGTCGGCGGATCGGGCGGCATCGGCGATTCGGTCAGGCCGGGCGACGTTGTCATTGCCAGCGCCATTGTTCGTGAAGAGGCCATGACCAGGGCCTATATAGACGCCGGGTACCCGGCCGCGTGCAGCTTCGAACTGGTCATGGCCATGATTCAGGCGGCCGAAAGCCTGGCCGTTCCCTACCATGTCGGCGTCACCCTGTCGGTCGATAGTGACTACGTCGGCTGTGGGCGGCCCGGCGTCGGCGGCTATCTGCAACCCTGGAACATCGATAAGCCGGGAATCTATAACCGCGCCGGGGTGTTGAACGGCGACCGGGAGTCGGCGGCCATCGTGACCCTGGCCTCGCTGTTCGGCCGGCGGGGCGGCTCGGTCTGCTCTGTGGCCGACAACATCGTCACCGGCGAGCGATTCGCCGTGGGCGCCGGCCACCAGGCCGCGATCCAGATTGCCCTCGAAGCGTGCGCGGTTCTGCACCAGATAGACGAACAAAAGGCCGCCGCGGGCAAGAAACACTGGTATCCAGGCGTAGGGAGCAAGGGACATGACCCCGCAGAACGTCCTGATTGATTGCGATCCGGGCATGGATGACTCGCTGGCCATCATCCTCGCCGCTAAATCACCACAACTATCTGTCAAGGCCATCACGACTGTTTCTGGAAACTATCATGTTGATGTCACCAGCCGGAATGCGCTGAGGGTGCTGGAACTTATCGGCGCGACGGATATTCCGGTGGCCAGAGGCATGGATAAGCCGCTGATTCGCGCCCTTCCGCCTGACCCTTTCAGTCATGGGAAGGACGGCCAGGGCGAGAACTATCTGCCGGAGCCGAACACTGGGCTGCATGCTCTCCATGCCGTCGATCTCATCATTGATACGGTCAAGGCAAATGCCGGAGCTATCCGCCTATTGGCCCTTGGCCCTCTGACCAATATTGCTCTGGCCCTTATGAAGGCCCCCGAGATTAAACCCACGATCGTTGAAATCATAGCGATCGCAGGGGCTTTCGGAATCAACAAATATGGAACAGCCAACGCAACAGGAGGCACGCCTCAAAGCGAATGGAACGTCTACGTTGACCCAGAAGCGGCCGATCTGGTGTTCAAATCGGGCGTCAAGGTTACTACGATTGGTCTAGACGTTGCGACGCACTTTGATGTCAACTTCACCGATGATGAGTTGGATCGACTTGCTGCTTCGCCAAGGGCAGAAGCCGCCTTCCTTCTCCAGATGATTCGATTTGTCACAAAGCGCGGATTTGAGTCCTATTGTGTACTCATCGATTCCATGGCTGTAGCCGCCGCCATCGATCCATCTTTGGTCTTATCCATTCCCGCGAGGGTTGGTGTGGAAACAAAGGGGGATCTGACTCTTGGCATGACGGTGATGGACGCTAGACACCATTTTCAGTGGTCTCACTTGCCTGAGATCCACGTAGCTTATCAGGCTGACTATCACCGCTTTCTAGAGTCGGTGATGAATGCGGTCTTAGTCTGACGTTCCGTTGTGTGACTAGAGTGACCCAGAAGTCGGGGTGAGTATGTTGGATAGCGATGGTTAGGTTAACGCTTATTAACTTAACTATGTTAGTGACCCCATACACTTGCCCCCTCCCCTCCCACCCTATCCGTCAAGTTTTTCTCGCCTAGAACTGGCGGGCGCGCTAGAATGAACTGTGCGGGCAAGTCACGGTTCGGCCGCGGAATGCCAGTTCTCTCCCCGGCCCCTAGGGGTTGTAGCATGCACAGAAGACGCCTCGCCATCTTACCGATGATCACCCTGCTGGTGCTGCTGGCCACTTGGTCCACAGAGGTCAGCGCCGCCACCCCTGCTCGCCTCGGCCGCACCCTGCCCCTGGCCCAGACGGAGGTCGGCCCCGACGCCGTCTGGCGGCCGACGGATAGCCAGATGGAAGAGTTGTGGACCTGCTTTGAAAACGCCACCTGCTCGCCGGATCTGGTCATGGGCGTGTTCGACGCGCCGGCCGCCGCCATCGACTTCAGCCGGTCACGCCCGGCTTTTGAATTTATTGTTTCGTTTGAGGAGCTTGGGCCTGTCGACCTCGGTGAGATCTATCTGCCGCAAACCAACTATCTGCGGCGCTTCGAGATGCTCAACGGCGATCCACCCGTCGTCGCCTCCGACAGCATCGGCTTCGCGGAGTTGAGCACCATCCCTGAATATGCGCCCCTGCTGGCCCAATATGCGGACGCGATGTTGTGGCCCGTGGCTACCTCCGGCCGGGGCGAGACGGTGTCTGGCGGGCAGCGCTTCACCTTTGTCTATCCACTGGTCGATGGCTGCCACGCCTGCGACCACCTGGGCGAAGGCCAGGTGGCGTTCGACTTCGACGCCGCCGGCAACTACCTGGGCTTCACCCACCTCGGCCCGCTGTCGGCCGACCCAACGCCCACGCCGCCCCCCGACCCCGCTTCCCCCCACACCCCCGGCCAGATCGCCTACGTTCAGGACGGCAACATCTGGCTGATTCAGGACGACGGCAGCGACAAGCAGCAGCTTACGACCTCCGGCGCCGATTGCTGCCTCGACTGGTCACCCGACGGGCAACGACTCTACTTCATCCGCAGCGCCAAGACGAAGGACGACCCCGAAACCGACCCCTCGGGCGTCATCATGGCCTACGACTTCCAGACCGGGGCCGAACAGTCATTCAGCGTCCCGGCCGACATCGACGTGTCCAACGCCCTGGCTGTGTCGCCCGACGGCCGCTCGCTGGCCTTCAGCTCGACGGCCTGGGTACAGGTTGAGACCTTCGGCGAGGTGCACGAGGGCTGCCTCTACGTGCTCGACATCGCCGCGGGCGAGGTGACCCAGGTCGATTGCGCCGCGCCGGGGGCTTTCTACGACATCGCCTACGCCCCCGACGGCTCGCTGGCCGTGGAGCTGGGCCAGTATGAAGGCTCGCGGCCGGCGTTCTACGAAGCGCCCACGTTGGAACGACGTTACGACGACGGCATCTGCTGCTACGACATGGAGTACAGTGCCGACGGGGCCGACCTCTACACCGTGGGCGGCGGCTACGGCAGCCCCACCTCCGACCTGCGCGTGTACCGGGCGGGCGAACGCGCCCCGCGGGTGCTCCAGGAGGAGTCGGTGGAAAGAGGCGGCTACGGCAGTCCTGACCTGTCGCCGGAAGGGGATCGGTTGGCCTACTCCTTTGCCGGCCAGATCCACATCATGGACCCGGCCACCCTGGCGACTACGCAAGTGGCCACCGGCTATTGGCCCGCCTGGCGGCCGCAGCAGGCCATACCGGCCATGCCGGCCATTGACGACCTGCTCGACCGCAAAGAAGCGGCCATCGAACAACTGGAGACGACCGCCTACGAAACCTCGGCCGGCGTCATCTACCCCGAGCCGGTGGCGGCGTTCGACGAGTCGGCCGCTCGGGCGCTGGTGGATGGCTGGCGGGCCGATGCGACCGCGGTGACGCCGCAACAGGCCGCGGCCTTCGAGCGCCTGGTCATGCAAGAGGAGGCGCTTGTCCCCCTGCTCGGCGACTACACCGCCCTGGCCGGCGACCAGGCCGACGTGGCCGTTGATCTGGCCGGGGTGTTCAGCGGCACCGTCCTGCTGGGGGCCAAGGCAAGCAGCAACCTGGCCGCGGCCATGGGCGATCTGCTGAAGAAGGCGGTCGAGGACTTTATCAAGCTACTGCTGCGCTTCATCGACAATGAGACGCTGCGCGAGGGAACGAGCAACGGCATCGGGCTGGCCATCGAGCTCATCGGCGTAGCCGATGGCACAATCGATGCCGACGACGCGACGTCGCTGAGCGAGGAGTTTCTGGAGCGGGCGCAGGACGACGGCGTGCGGGCCGTGGCCTTCGGGGAGCTGATTCCCGCGCTGGTCGAGCCGGCGCAGCCGATGCTTGACCAGCGCGTCCGCAGCGCCGCCGGCACGGGCGAACCGGCATGGGGCGTGGCCGATCCAGTCGAGGCGGCGGCGCTGGGCCTGGAAGGGCTGACCACGCAGTCAGCCATCATGCGCGAACTGGCCCACGACGTTTACGTCAACTCCCTGGGGCGCGGGCGCGACGTGAACGAGTTCCTCAAGGACATCACCGACCTGGCTCTGCTGGGCACGCGCAACCCCATCGGCCTCATCTTCAGTGTGCAGACGCGCCTACAGCAGATTCTCATCGACGCGGCGGCTGCCTCGGTGCTATCCGAGGCCATGACCTGCACCCGCGACGCCGCGCTGGCTTCGGGCGACTACGCCTTTCAGCCCGACCGGCCCGTGTTCGGCTGCGAAGTTCCCGTGCCTATTAACCTGGGCGATTTCTTCGACCGGCTGTTTTCGGAAGGGCGCAAAGAAAAGCATCTGGCACGAATGGGGTCAGCGGCCCAGTCGTCGCCGGAGTTAGCCGCAGCTCTGGCCGACTATCGCACGGCGCTGGATGGCCTGCAAAGCGCTCTGAACGCCGCCGATGCGGCGGGCGTTGAGGCGCGCGCCAATGAACTGTCGGTCGCAGCCCAGACCTTCGAACAACGCACCGCGCCCATCCTGGCCCGTCTGGGGTCAGCGGACGGGGCAGCCGACTTGGAGGGCGAAATGGCCCTGGGCGTGGCGATGACCCTCGTTCGTCTCGATGCGGCCTTCGTCCTTATGGCCGCCGATCAGTGGCTGGCCGATCCCGCGGCGGCCGGCACGGTCGCCCTGAGGCAAGTGCTGGACGCGGCTGCAAGCGGCGGCGACCGCCTTGATCGGGTGCTGGCCCAGGTTCCCTTGCCCGCCCCGCCGGAGGTCGCGCTACCGGTCATCGATGGGCCTACCAGGATTTTCGCTACAGTTGGCGAGCCTGAGGCCATACCGTTCCGCATCGTCAACGCCGGCGGACAGCCGTTCGATGCAGCCGTGCTGACGCTGGAAAGCGACGGCAGCACGCAGGTCGAGGTGGCCCTGTCTGCTCTGGGGCCGGACGAAGCGGCAGAGGTGATGGTGGCCTGGACGCCAGCGGAACCGGGCATCCAAAGCCTGACGGTGCGGGCCACCAATGGCGACCAAAGCGACTGGCGCACGCTGATGGTGGTGGCCACCGAACCGCAATCGCCCGCGGCCACGGCAACGACCGGCGACCCCACCGGCGCAGTAGCCGGCGACAACTCGTCGCGCCTGCTGATCCTGGCCGGCGTGGCCGCGGCTGTGCTGGGGTTGATTCTGATGGCGGTGGTGGTTCGCCGGCGGAGCGAAGGCCAGAGGTAGCGCCGGGCGACGGTCGTCGCGTGGCGCGCCGATACTTCTCATCGCAGAGTGGGAGCTATGGACAGACAACGAAGTTCGCGACGATTCAGGTTTCCGGCGCTATTCCTGGTTATACTCCTGGCCCTCCTGGCCGGCGGCGCGACGAGCGCGTTCGGCGTTGCCCGGGCGCAAACCGGGCCAGCAGCCAGCGATCCCCTTGAACCCGACGGTCAAATCGGCGGGATCACCAATGGATTGGCGGCGCGGGGCGATTTCGTCTACATCGGCGTTGGACCACGGCTGGTGGTGCTCGACCTGTCCGATTTGGAGATGCTCGACAACTACGACGACTATCGGGTAGGCCAGACGCCGCCCCTGCCCGACATCGTGCGCGACGTTGTCGTCGATGGCAACTATGCCTACGTGGCCGCGGGGACGGGCGGCCTGCGCGTCATCGACATCAGTAACCCCACCACCCCGCGCGAAGTGGCGGCGCTGGCCGTTGGTGAAAACGCGCGGGCCATCGACCATGAGGGCACGGCCGTCTACCTGGGCGACAATGGGCCGAGCGGCCTGCACGTGATCGACGTGAGTGACCCAACCGCGCCGCGCGAGCTGGGCGCGGCCGAATGGCGGGCCGGAATCTGGGAGATTTCGGCCGTGGGGGATTACGCTTATG
>WBZM01002187.1_pt1 | contig 17164 bp, 15 predicted proteins | sample 5204271 | NCBI WGS metagenome assembly WBZM01 (sample SAMN12344346, study PRJNA552823) | activated sludge metagenome | biome: Activated sludge suspended growth; feature: Nitrification reactor; material: Wastewater; isolation source: activated sludge from nitrification reactor of wastewater...
GGCATCCGCGCCCATATCGAGAAGGCCCGGGCCGAGGGCCGTATCGTCAAGGAACTGCGCGCCCCGGACGGCGGCCATTTCATTGCCCCGACCGTGATCCGCGTGAACGGCATCGCCGATCTGGGCCGCGAGATCTTCGGCCCCGTGCTGCACCTGGCCACCTTCCGCGCCTCGGATCTGCCGAAGGTGGTGGCCGACATCAACGCCACCGGCTACGGGCTGACCTTCGGCCTTCACACCCGCATCGACAACCGCGTGCAGGAGGTGACCGAGGCGCTGCACGCCGGCAACATCTACGTCAACCGCAACCAGATCGGCGCCGTGGTGGGCAGCCAGCCGTTCGGCGGCGAGGGCCTGTCGGGCACCGGCCCCAAGGCCGGCGGCCCGGACTACCTGCCGCGCTTCGGCAAACCGAAGCCCGCGCCGATGGCAGGCAAGGCGAACGCGGGAACGGCGACGGACCTTGCCGACCTTCAGACCGCGATCCGCGCCGCCCGCCGCGCCGAGGGCGCGCTGCACACCGCCGACCTGCCCGGACCCACCGGCGAGTCGAACCGGCTGAGCGTTTCGGCCCGCCCGCCCTTCCTGTGCCTCGGTCCCGGCACTGACGCCGCCCAGGCGCAGGCGGCCGCCGTGCGCGCCCTTGGCGGTGCGGCCGTGGCGGTGCCGGGCAGCCTGCCTGCGGCGGCGCTGACCACGCTCGACGGCTTGGGCGGCGCAATCTGGTGGGGCGATGCGGATACCGCCCGCGCCCTTGCGCAGGCGCTGGCCGCGCGCAAGGGCCCGATCCTGCCGCTGCTGACCGGCGCGCCCGAGGCCGGCCATGTGCTGCAGGAACGCCATGTCTGTGTCGACACCACCGCCTCGGGCGGCAACGCCCAGCTTCTGGCCGAAGCCGGGGCCTGACCACACACCGGCGGCGGTCCCGTGCCGCCGCCCCGCACCCGCTTGACGCGGACCGGCTTTCGGGAAAAGGCTGGCCCATGTTCCCGATCCGCGACCACAATCCCTCGGCACGCACCCCTTACGTCACGATCGCGCTGATCGTGGCGAATGTCGCGGTGTTCCTGTGGCAGATGCAGTTCATGGGCAGCGAGCGCGAGCTGCTGTCCTTCTGGGACCAATGGGCGATGGTCCCGCGCAAGGTGATGGCCGGGCAGGATCTGCACACGCTCGTCACCTCGATGTTCCTGCACGGGGGCCTGGCCCATATCGGCGGCAACATGCTGTTCCTGTGGATCTTCGGCGACAACCTCGAAGACCAGATGGGGCATGCGGGCTTCCTGGCCTTCTACCTCGTCTGCGGGCTGGCGGCGGCCGGGGCGCATCTTGCCGCCGATCCGTCCTCGCCCTACCCGACGGTCGGGGCCTCGGGCGCCATCGCCGGGGTGATGGGGGGCTATCTGCTGCTGTTCCCGCGCGCCCGCGTCGATGTGCTGCTGATCATCGTCTTCTTCATCCGCATCGTCCCGGTGCCGGCCTTCGTGATGCTGGGGGTCTGGTTCGTGTTCCAGATCTTCGCGGGCGTGGGCGATCCCTCGTCAGGCGACGGCGTCGCCTACTGGGCCCATGCCGGGGGCTTCGTTGCGGGCCTGCTGATCGCGCTCGGGTTCTGGCTCCGGCGGGGCGCATCGACTTTCTGGCGCGCGAACCAGGGGCAGCCGCCCTACCCCGGCGCAGACTACCGGCGCTCGTCGATCCCTGTCGTGCGGCGGCGGCGCAGATGACGCCGCACGAGATCCGAATCCGCAGCGCCTGACGGGCCACTGCGGAGCCGTCGAGCTCGAGGTTTCTCTCAGCACCGGCCTCGCCTCCGCAGGGCGCTGTGATTGCTTGTTCTGCCGCCGCCGGGGTGCCGTTGCCGCAAGCCTGCCGCTGGACGGGCTGCGGATTGTCAGGGGGGCGGACAGACGGACGCCTACCAATGGGCAACGAAGGCCGCGCGGCTGTGGTTCTGCTCGGTCTGCGGCATCTGCACCCACCACCAGCGCCGCTCGAACCCCAACAAGCATGGCGTGAACGCCGCCCGCCTGGATGGCGTCAACCCGCGCGACCTCGACCCCGTGCCCTGGACGGACGGCGTCAACCATCCGTCAGGCCGCGCCTGATCATCTTCCGTTCCGAAATATCCTCGGGGGTCCGGGGGCAGACAGCCCCCGGCGCCGGCCTTATGCCGCCTCGCGCAGAATCCTGCACAGGGGTTCGTAAAGCTCGCCGTTGCCGGCGATGATCGCGCCCGATTCGAAGATGTCGCGCCCTTCGCGCACCGGTCCGACGAAGCCCCCGGCCTCGCGCACAAGGATCATGCCCGCGCCCATGTCCCAGGGATTGAGCCCGCGTTCCCAGAACCCGTCAAGCCGGCCGGCCGCGACGTAGGCCAGATCCAGCGCCGCAGCACCCCAGCGGCGCACGCCGGCGCAGACCGGCATCAGCCGCGCCAGGTCCTGCAGCGTCGCCGGCAGGGTGGACCGGCCGCCGAAGGGGACGCCGGTGCCGAAGACCGCCTCGATCATGCTTCTGCGCCCCGACACCCGGATGCGGCTTTCGTTCATCCAGGCCCCCGCGCCCTTCTCGGCCCAGAACAGTTCGTCCTTCGCCGGGTCGAAGATCACGCCCGCAACGACCTCGCCCTTGTGCTCCAGCGCGATCGACACCGCCCAGTGCGGCAGGCCGTGCAGGAAGTTCGTCGTGCCGTCGAGCGGATCGACGATCCAGCGCCGGGTCGGGTCGGCCCCGTCGGCCGCGCCGGTTTCCTCGCCCAGCCAGCCGTAGGTCGGGCGCGCGCCCATCAACTCGTCGCGGATGATGCGCTCGGCCTCGCGGTCGGCCTTCGAGACGAAATCGCCCGGCCCCTTGACCCCGACCTGAAGGTTCTCGACCTCGCGGAAATCCTTGACGAGGCTGCGGCCCGCCTTGCGTGCGGCCTTGATCATCAGGTTGAGGTTGGCACTGCCTTGCATGGGGTGGGCTCCTGTCGGTCAGGGCGGGGGTATACGCGGGCGACGCGTCGTTGGAAAGGGGGAAGCGCCGCCCGCCGCTTGCCGCTTCCGCCCCGGCTTTCTAAGGTATTCGCACCGCTTTCCCAACCACAGGAGCCCGCGATGAAAGCCACGGCCGAACCTGTCGTCCACATCGACGACGACCGTTTCAAGGTGACGGAATGGCGCTTTGCCCCCGGCGCCGAAACCGGCTGGCACCGGCACGGGCACGACTATGTCATCGTGCCGCTGACCGACGGGACACTGGCGCTTGACCACCCCGGCGGCACGCGGACCGAGGCCCGGCTTGCCCAGGGCGTTCCCTACTCGCGCCGTACCGGCGTCGAGCACAACGTCACCAACGGCAGCGATACCGCGCCTCTGGCGTTCCTTGAGGTCGAGGTCGTCGACGACGCGCTCGCCCGGCGCCGCAGGGCCACGATGGAACGCCTCGCCGCCGCCTTCAACGCCCGCGATCTGGACGCGCTGATGGCCTGCATGGCGGCCGACTGCGCCTTTCACGCCTCGGCCGGCCCCGATGCCGAAGGCACCCGCCATATCGGCCGCGACGCGGTGCGCGCGGCCTACGCGGCCGTGTTCGACGGTTTCGCGCAGTCCGAATGGGGCGAGGCGCGCCACATCGTCGACGGCGACACCGGTTTGTCGTTCTGGCGCCTGCGCGCCACCGACCGCGCCGGCAAGAAACTCGACGTGCGGGGCTGCGACATCTTCGCCTTCGACGGCGATCTCATCGCGCTCAAGGACAGCTACCGCAAGGCGCGGGGCTGAAACGGAAACAGCCGCCCCCTGCGGGGCGGCTGTCAGGCTTGCATCCGTCGGTCGGATCACTTCATCAGGTCGGCGACCGGGATCGGTTCCGAGATCGTCCATTCATCGATGACGCCCGGCTTGCCGGCATTCGTCTCGACGATCAGGTAACGCGCCCGGTTCTGATGGTGGATCTCGCTGGTGAAGGTACGCGGCCCGAACAGCGTCGGTTCGTCCTTCATCTTCTCAAGCTCGGCCACCACGGCGGCGGTTTCGGTCGTGCCCGCGCGCTCGACCGCCTTGGCCCAGACGTCGATCATCACATAGCCCGGATAGACGTACTGGGTCGACGGATCGCCACCGGTCTTTTCCTTGTAGACCGCGTTGAACTTGGTCACGTCGGCATTCGGGTCGTCGCCGTAGATCGAGCCCTGCACCGGCGTGTAGAAGTTCGACAGGTCGGGCACCGCCGACAGCCAGTAGCTGCCGTCCACCGCCGAACCGTTGAGGATCATCGAGTTGATGCCCGCCGCGCGGATCTGCTTGATGGCCGACACCGCGCCCGGCATCATCGTGCAGAGCATGATCGCATCGGGTTCCTCGGGCAGCGACTTGATGCGGGTGATCTGCGCGGCGATCGAGGCGTCCTCGTTCTTGAACGTGTCCTCGCCCACGAGCTTGGCGTCCGCCAGCTTCGGCATCATCCAGTCGAAGCCGTCGCAGATGCCCTTGTTATACTCGGTCCAGGTGTCGAGCAGGCGATAGAAGGTCCGGGCTTCCTTCTTGTTGTAGGCCCATTCCGCCATCGTCGCACCTTGCACAGCCGCCAGCACCGAGGCCGAGAAGCTGTTCGGCCCGACGCCCTGAATGCCGGCCTTGATCGATTCGGCGCAGAGGAAGAACGAGGGCAGGCCGGCCGCTTCGGCCGCCAGCGCGGCGGGGGCGCCGAAGTCGTAGTCGCAGGACACGACGACAAGGTCGGCGCCGGCGTCGATGACCGACAGGCCCGCCTTGGCGCCTTCGGCCCGGTCGGTCTTGGTGTCGGCGTTCACCACCTCGATCTGCTTGCCGAGCAGGCCGCCCGCAGCGTTGATTTCCCCGATGCGGATCATCGCGGCATCCTGCGCCGGCTTGTCGTAGGCCTGCATGAAGCCGGATTCAGCGGTGGCGAAGCCGACCACGATCTTGTCGTCCTGCGCCGCCGCCGCACCCGCGGCCAGCGCCGTCGTGGCCAGCATCGCGGCGGTGATTGTCAGTCTTTTCATGGATGTCCTCCTTGTTGGTATCCTGGTTTGGTCGTTATTGCCGGGCCGCCTTATTCGGCCGGTCCCGGGGTTTCCTGCCTGGCGCGCGGCCAGTTCAGTTCGCGGTTGCCCATGATCCCGGCGGGCCGGAACATCAGGATCACCACCATCACCGCGCCGATGGCGATTTCCTGAAGCCCGTTCGGGATCGACAGGGTGGAGGTGCCGATCGGCACCCCCTGCTCAAGCCAGCGCAGAAGCTGGATGAGGCTCGAAAGGATGACGACGCCAAGGACGGCGCCCGACAGGCTGCCCATGCCGCCGACGACCAGCATCGACAGCGTCGTGAAGGTCAGCACCAGATAGAAGGTGTCGGGCGTGACGACGCCGATGGAATGCGCAAACAGCGCACCGCCCAGCCCCATCACCGCCCCCGACAGCGCAAAGGCGATCAGCCGTTCGCGCGGGATGTCGATGCCCGAGGCGGCGGCGGCGGTCGGCTCGTCGCGCGAGGCGCGCAGCGCCAGACCCGTGCGGCTGATGGCATGGCCCCAGGCCAGGAACACCATCGCCACGGCGGCGATCAGGTAGGGCCAGATCGTCCGCACGATGGGAATGCCCACCACCGACGAGGTCGCCGCCGTCACGCTTTCCCAGTTGGAATAGACCGTGTTGATCATGGCGAGCATGGCGAAGGTCGCGATCGAGGCGGCAATCCCCGACAGGCGCATCAGGATGCGCCCGAAGACCAGCGCCACGGCGCCCGCGAACAGCGCCGCGACCGGCGCCGCCGCCCAGAAGGGAAGCTGGGCCTGCATCAGCCACCCGGGCAGGCCCGGCAGCAGGGTCTCTTTCATCATCGGCGGCATCGTCAGCCAGGCCGCCGCATAGGCGCCAAGGCAGGTGAAGCCGATATGGCCGAAGCTGATGACGCCGGAGTTGCCGACGAAGACGTAAAGACCGACCACCAGGATCACCCGCAGGAAGATGTCGATGATCGTCTGGTTGAAGGGCTTGGACCCGGCCGCCACCGCCAGCAGCGCGAAGGCGACAAGGATCAGCGACAGGATGACCGGCGTCATCACCGTGCGGCGGGCGACGGAAGCGCGCTTGGACATGGATCAGACCCTTTCCTTGCCGCCGCCCGAAGGCAGAAGGCCCTGCGGCCGCCACAGAAGCATGACGATCACCGCGCCGTAGACGAAGGCATCGCGGAAGGGGCGCGCCTCGACCGGCAGGGTCACCTGCATCACGACCGAGGCCGCGCCCAGCAGGAACCCGGCCAGCACCGCGCCCGGCAGGCTGCCCAACCCCCCGATCACCGTGGCAATGAAAGCCATCAGCATCACCGCCCCGCCCATCTGGATGTCGGCGGTGCCGGTCTGGCTGCCAAGGATCAGCCCGATCGCCGCCGCCAGCGCCCCCGACAGCGCGAAGGCCCCCATGATGACGCGGTTCGCCCTGACCCCCAGCATCCGCGCCATCGTGAAGTTCTCGGCCGCCGCCCGCATTTCCAGCCCGAACCGGGTGCGGCGCAGGAAGGCGGTCAGTCCGATCAGGATGGCGATGGTCACCACGATGGTGATGACCTGCAGAAGCGGGATGCGCGCGCCGAAGATCTCGACCGGCTGGCTGAGCGTCGGCAGAAGCGAGATCGACTTCGGCCGGCTTGAGAACAGCATCAGCAGGAAGTAGCGGATCACGAAGCCCAGCGCGAAGGACGCGATCATCATCGTCGCCGGATTGGCCCGCCGGAAGCGGCGGAAGACCGCAATCTCGGCCAGCACCGACACACCCGCCCCCACCGCCAGCACGAAGGGAATGAGCAGGAACCACGGCAGGTTGCCCGCGAAGACCACGGCCACGACATCCGTCGAGGGCCACAGAAGCGCGAAGATCGCAAAGGCGATCACGTCGCCATGCGCGAAGTTCACCAGCCGCATGACGCCGAAGATCAGCGCAATGCCCAGCGCCCCGAGCGCGTAGAGCGACCCGAGGCTGAGCGCGTCGAAGATGATCTGAAGGATGCCCGACATCAGTGGTCTTCCCCATATCCGAAATAGGCGGCCTGCAACTGCTCGCTCTGGCCCATGGCGCGGGCGTCGCCGTCCATCAGCACCTCGCCGCCCCGCATCAGGATCATTCGCCCGCCCACAATCATCGCGCGGGTCGAGCTTTGTTCGACGATGAGCAGCGTGAGTTGGCGGTGGGCGCGCAGCGCGATCAGCCGTTCGTAGACCTGGTCGATGATGTTGGGCGCCAGCCCCAGCGAGGGCTCGTCGATGGCGATGAGCCGCGGGTTGGTCATCAGCGCCCGGCCGATCACCAGCATCTGCTGCTGGCCGCCCGACAGAAGGCCGGCCTGCGAATGGCGGCGGTCCTTCAGGATCGTGAAGGTCGCGTAGATCGCTTCCAGTTCGGTCGCGGCGCGCGCACGGGCACCGCGCTCGCGCGAATGCATTCCGGTGCCGACCAGCAGGTTTTCCTCGACCGTCAGGCCGCCGAAGACCTCGCGCCCCTCGGGCACCATCGACAGGCCCATGCGGGCGATGTCCTCGGGCGACCGGCCGGTGATGTCGCGTCCGCCGAAGTCGATGCGCCCGCCGGCGGGCGGTGTCACCCCGGCGATGGCTCGCAGCAGCGAGGACTTCCCCGCCCCGTTCGGCCCGGTGATGAACAGGATCTCGCCCTCGTCGACCGTGAAGGCAACGTCGCGCACCGCCGTCAGGCGGTCGTAGCGGATGGTCACTTTCGAAAGCGCCAGAAGGCTCATTCCATCACCTCCAGCACCGGCAGGCTCGTCTCGGCCGCGGTGCCCATGTAGGCGTGCCGGACCCGGTCGCTGGCGCGGATCGCCGCCGGATCGCCCGCCTCGATCACCTGGCCGGAATCCAGCACGACGATGTGCTGGCAAAGGTCGAGCACGAGGCCCACGTTGTGTTCGATCAGCAGGACGCCGCAGCCCATCTCGCCGGCGATGCGGCGGACGACGGCGGCAAGTTCGGCCGCCTCGGGTGCGCTCATCCCGGCGGCGGGTTCGTCCAGCAGCACGAAGGCGGGCTTGCCCATCAGCGCCCGCCCGATCGCCACGCGCCGTTCATCGGTGTAGGGCAGCGCGCCCGCCACCCGGTCTGCCAGATGCGAAATCCCCATCCAGTCGAGGATGCGCTCGGCCTCGGCGATGGAGGCGCGGCGGCTTTGGCCAAGACCGACGCCGGTGACTTCGAGGTTGTCGATGACCGCGAGGTCGCGGAAGAGCCGCCCGCCCTGGAAGGTGCGGGCGACACCCCGGCGCCGCACCACATGCGGCTTCAGACCCGAAAGGACGGCGCCGTTCATACGCACCGCCCCCTCGGTGGGGGCCTGAAAGCCCGTCAGCACGTTGACAAGGGTGGTCTTGCCGGCGCCGTTCGGCCCGATAAGCCCGGTGATCCGCCCGGGGTCGACCGTCAGGTCGACCCCCGACAGCGCCTTCAGACCGGCGAAGGCCACCGAAACCTTGTCCGCGCTTAGCTGACTCATTTCGCTTTCTTCGCCCCCTTCCGCGTGATGAGGTACGACCCGCTTTCGTCCAGAACGGCGGTCCAGCCGGGTTCGATGACGATGGTGGTCGTCACTTCCTCGATGATGGCCGGGCCTTCGACCTTCGACCCCGCCCCCAGCAGCGCGCCGTCGTAGATCGGGGTCTTCACCCGCTTGCCGTCGGCGCTGAACACGGCATCGCGGTGGGTCTTGACGGCGCTTTCGGCCGACTTGCCCCTGGCGATGTGCATCCGCCGGGGCTTTTCGACCAGCCCGTAGACGGTGCTTTCGATATTCACCACCTCGACCGTCGAGTGGCGCTCTGAATAAGTATAGAGCTGCTCGTGCCGCTTGTGGAACGCTTCCTTGATCTTCTCGATGGACTTGCCGTCCACCTTGAAGGTGCCGATGTCCACGGTGCATTCGTGCACCTGCCCGACATAGCGCATGTCGAGGCTGCGCTTGATCGCGGTCTGGCCCTTCTTGAAGCCGTCCGTGGCAAGGTGCCTGACGCCCTGGGCCTCGATCTCGTTGAACAACTCGTCGATGCGGGCATAGGCGGCGGCGTTGTCCAGGCGCAGGGGCGCGGTCGCCATGTAGTTGTACTTGACGTCCGAGATGATCTGGCCGAACGCACACAGCCCCGAGGCGAGCTTCGGAAGCACGATGGTGTCGATGCCCATGTCCGCCGCCAGCGCGGTGATATGCGCCGCCGTCGCACCTCCCGCGCCCACCAGCACGAAGTCGCGCGGGTCGTAGCCGCGTTCCACGGTCACGCGGCGGATACCGTTGACCATGTTGGCGTTGACGATGGTGAACATGCCGTAGGCCGCGCGCTCCACCGACAGACCCAGGGGATCGGCCAGCCTGGTCTTCACCGCCTCATGCGCCTTGTGGTAGTCAAGCGGCAGCCGCCCGCCCACCAGACCGTCAGGGTTGAGGTAGCCAAGCACCAGGTTGGCGTCCGACACCGTGGGCTCGGTGCCGCCCTGGCCGTAGCAGGCCGGCCCGGGGTCCGACCCCGCCGACTGCGGACCCATCTGCATCAGCCCCATCTCGTCGATCCAGCCGATCGAGCCGCCGCCCGCGCCCAGAGTTTCGACCTGGATCATCGGCACGCCAATGCGATAGCGCAGGAAGTCGATGTTCTTGTTGATGTTGGTCAGCCCGTCCTTCGTCAGCGTGATGTCGAAGGACGTGCCGCCCATGTCGACGGTGATGACGTCCTTCTTGCCGAAGGGTTCGCAGACATACTGGCCGGCCGCCGGGGCCGAGGCCGGCCCCGAGTTGATGGCATACACCGAACGGTCCGTCATCGCCTGACCGATCGCAAGCCCGCCGTTCGACTGGTAGTAGCGCACCGGTTGCCTGGCGCCGAGCGACTGGAAATAGGCGTCCACCGCGCTGACATACCGCTTCATGATCGGCGCCAGGTAGGCGTTGACCACCGCGGTCGAGGTGCGGGTGTATTCGCGCACCTGCGGGTAAAGCTCGGACCCCAGCGTCAGGATGACGCCCGGCATCATCTCGCGCACGATCTCGCCGGCACGGCGTTCGTGGTCGGGATGCAGGACCGACCAGACAAAGGAAATCGCCACCGTCTCGACGCCTTCGGCGATGAACTGGCGGCAGGCCTCGCGCACATCCTCCTCGTGCAGCGCCTCGCGCACCTCGCCGGTGGACAGGATGCGCTCGCGTACGCCGCGGCGCAGGTAGCGCGGCACCAGCATGGTCGCCGGCGGATATTCCGGGTCGTAGCGGTAGCCGTCTTCCTTATGACCAAGGCGGATTTCCAGGCTGTCCTCATGCCCGGCCGTGCAGATCAGGCCGGTCTTGGCGCCCTTGTGCTGGATCAGCGCATTGAGGCCCACCGTGGTGCCGTTGATGCACAGGTCGCAGTTCGAGATGATTTCCTCGGCCGGAACGCCCAGTTCCTCGGTGATGATGGCCAGCCCGTTCCTGATGGCCAGCGTCGGGTCCTGGGGCGTCGACAATGCCTTGAACAGCCGCACGTTGCCCGTCTTGTCGGCCAGCACGAAGTCGGTGAAGGTGCCGCCGGCGTCGATCCCAAGTCGATAATCAGTCCGCATGTTCGTGTTCTTTCCTCAATGATCCCAGTGTCCTAACGTGCCGCCTTCGCGCGCCGCGTCTCGCGCAGACGTTGCGTGGCGGTCATGTCGACCGTCAGCTGGTGGGGATCGTTGATGACGACGCCGTAATCCTCCCTTGCCCCTTCGACAGAAACGAGACCGTTCTTCACATCCCAGACGACTTTCTCGACCGCCCGCTCCATCGGGTCGCCGTAGCCGCCGCCGCCCGGGTTCATGTTGGTGATGCGGTCGCCCGGCTTGATCACCTCGATGACGTTCTCGCGGATGGTCTTGCTTTCCTCGCCCTTCTGAAGTTCGAGCCGGCCGACCTTGGTGTCGATCATCGTGCTGGCAGCGCCAGCCGCGCCCACTGCCGGAATGCGGCGGCCTTCGCCGAAGGTGATGAAGGTCAGGTCGTCGTTCAGCGGTTCCACTTCCCAGGCCGTGCCCGACCCGCCGCGGAACTTCCCTGCGCCGCCCGAGTCGGTCATCAGCGAATAACGGTGGATGATGATCGGGTAGCTGTATTCCAGCAGTTCCACGTCACCCGAGGTCAGCGCGCCGAAGCAGCACTCCGGCCCGCAGGCGTGCCAGCCGTCCTGGCTGGGCGTGGCGCCGGCGCCCGAGATGATGGTGGCCAGCACCATCGTGACGTATTCCTCGTCGTGGCGCTTGTCCCAGCCGGCGATGTTCAGGCCGTTGGCGTGGCCCCAGCTGGCTGAAACCTTCGACGGCACCGCCTTTTCAAAGGCCAGGCGCACTGCGTCGGTCAGCGTTTCCATCGGCGTCGTGGTGCAGTTCATGTGCGGCGCCGGTTCCTGCGCGTTGCAGATCGTGCCTTTCGGTCCGAAATCCACCGTCACGCAGCGATAAAGCCCCTCGTTGTAGGGCGGCGGCAACTGCGCGAACATCATCAGGCCCAGGTAGACGCCCGAATGGCTGTTCCCCTCGTAGCTGTTGATGAAATAGGGAATCTGGGGCGGCGAGCTGATCGCGATGTGGCAGGTGTCGTCCTTGATCGTGACCTTCGCCTTGATCTCGAAGTCGCCGAAGCCGTGGCCCGCGTCCTCGAGGATCGCGCTGCCTTCATAGGTGCCGTCCGGCACCGCGGCGATCAGGCCGCGCATCTGCTTTTCGGCCATGTCCAGCAGCATGTCGATGCAGGCGTCGACCTGTTCCTCGCCGTATTTGTCGAGCATCCCGATCAGGGCACGTTCGCCCACCTGACAGGCGCCGATCAGCGCGTTGAAGTCGCCTTCCTGGTCGCGCCGGGCGCGCATGTTGGTCAGAAGAAGGTTCAGCACATCCTTGCGCGGCTGGCCCCGGTCCCAGACCTTGACCGGCGGAATCCGCAGGCATTCGGCATAGATTTCCTTGGCGTTCGGGTTATAGCCCGCCGGCACCGGCCCGCCTACGTCGGTCAGGTGGCCCTTGCAGACCGTCCAGTACTTGAGCTTCCCCTTGTAGAACACCGGCCGGTAGAAGCAGGTATCAATGGCGTGGCTGCCGCCCCAGGCCGGGTCGTTGTGGATGATCAGGTCGCCTTCATGGATGTCACCCTCGAAATACTTCGCCACCACCTTCATCGCCGGGATGAGCGAGCCCAGGTGGATCGGAATGTCCTGGCCCTGCAGGATCATCTCGGGCCGGGCATTGAACAGGGCCGTCGAATAGTCGTGCGCCAGGTTGAACACACTCGACCGCGCGGTCTTCTCGAGGCTCAGCGTCATTTCGCGCTGAGTCGTTTCCAGAATGCCCCGGACGACCGACAGCGTGATCGGATCGACATGGGCCTTCTTCGTCGGGGCCTTCCCCTTCGTCATCTGGCAGCCTCCCTCTGGGGGCCGCGCAAAAAGGCATCCTGCGGGCAAAAAGCCCCTACGAATCGCTGATGCTCCCTGTTGCGCGGCGTTCTATGCACCGTTGCGAAGGGAACCGTAGCGCCCGGGTCCGGCGCCGGTCTTTGCCGGAGACGCACGGGTTTTTGATTCTGAGCGCACTGCGCCGCCGCCAGGAAACATGACGCTTTACACACATGGGATGTCGTGTTCAGGGTAAGTCCGGGGAGGAACCTGCGGCGATGAAGACCATCATCACTACGCGGGGTGTCGACGTGTCCGGCCGCAGCCGGCACTGGCACGACGCTATCGGAACGGCCTATTTTCCGCTTGATCTGACGTTCCGCCAGCCGGAACGTTTCGACGGCGAAGTGACGATGTGGCAACTGGGCGGCGTATCGCTGTCGCGACTCACGTCCGACGCGCTGCTTTACCGCCGGCTGCCGCGGCATCTTCAGGCGCAGGGGGCCGAGGAATTCCTTGTCACCCTGCCGGCCAAGTCCGAGGTGCGCTTTGCCCAGGGCGGCAAGGAGATCCGCGCCAACCCGGGCGCCTTCTTCATCGAGCGCAGCCACGAGCCGTACGAATTCAGCCACGCCGAACATGCCGACCTGTGGGTGATGAAACTTTCCGCCGGGATGCTTGGCGGCCGGGTCCGCGCGCCTGACCGGTTCTGCTCGCTTGAATTCGATGCGACCAACGGGGCGAACGGACTGTTCGTCGACATGGTCCACCTCATTCCCGCCCGCTACGATGCGATGACCGAGGAAACTCGCGCCACCGTCGGCCGCCAGCTGGTCGATCTTCTGGCGCTGGCGCTGCAGTCCGACGAACGGGTTCTGACCTCGGGCGCCTCGACGGTGCGCACTGCGCATCTGGCGCGGATCGAGGGGTTCGTGCGGCGCAACATCGACAACCCCGACCTTGGCCCCGAGGACGTGGCCCAGGGCTGCGGCATTTCGGTGCGCTACCTGCATGAACTTCTGCGCGACACCAACCAGACGCCGGGACAGTGGATCCGCGACCAGCGGCTTGCGGCGGCGCATGACGATCTGACGAACCCCCGCGACACGCGCGGCATCGGCGAAATCGCCTATGCGCGGGGCTTTTCCGATCAGGCGCAATTCAGCCGCGCCTTTCGCGCCCGGTACGGAGTCACCCCGAAAGAAGCCCGGTTCGGCGCGCGGGGCGAGGTCTGACCGCCGCACCCGCCGCACCCGTCAGCGCGAAAGGTGGTTGCGCACGCGGCCCAGCGCCGCCTGCCGGTCGGCCCGCGCCGCAAGCGCCTCGTTCAGCGTCACCTCGACGAACCGCGCCGGGCTGTGGGGCTGCAACTGCCCGATCAGGTCCATGTCGGCGCTGATGACGGTGCCCACCATCATGTAACCGCCTCCCGACACGGCGTCGCGGTGCAGAACGATCGGTTCGGTTCCGCCCGGCACCTGGATCGAGCCATAGGGATAGCACGCATCGACGATGTTCGAGGGGTCGGACCCCGCCCCGAACGGCTGCTTGCGCGGCACGAAGTCCAGCGCCGTGCCGCCCCGGAAGCGATAGCCGATACGGTCGGCCTCGGGCGCGACCTTCCAGGTATCGGCGAAGAAGCGTCTGCCCGCCTCGGCGGTGATCCGGTGCCAGTAAAGCCCCGGCACCATGCGCAATTCCGCCGGATTGGCCGGCCCGCGCCGCAGGGCCGCCGGCACCGATCCGCCACCCTTCCCCTGCGCCGCGCCCACGGCCAGCTCGTCCCCGGCCCTCAGCGCCCGCCCCTCGTGCCCGCCCAGCGCCCCAAGCGTATAGGTCGAACGCGAGCCGAGCTTCAGCGGCACGTCGATACCGCCCGACACCGCGACATAGGCCCGCGCGCCCGCCTTGAGAAAGCCGAACGACAGCCTGTCGCCCGCCTTCACCGGGAATGCCTCCCAGGTCGGGCGGTCATCGCCGTTCACCTTCGGCGGCAGTTCGCCCCCGGTGACGGCCACCGTCACCGGCGCGGTGAACTCCAGTTCAGGCCCCATGAACACGGCCTCCAGCACGGCCGCGCCTTCGTCGTTGCCCACCAGCATGTTGGCCGCGCGCAGCGCGAAACGGTCCATGCCGCCCGAGAGCGGAATGCCCAGATGATAGAACCCGGGGCGCCCCAGATCCTGCACCGTCGTCGAAAGCCCGGGGGCGATTACCCTAACGGCCATGGAGCACCTCCATCAGCTTGGCATTGGTGCCGTCGATGTCGCGGTTGAAGTCGGCAAGGCTGAAGCTGCATTCGCGGATGAGCGGCGCGAAGGTGTTGCGTTCGACCTCGTCAAGCGCGGCGTCGTATTCGTCGCGGCCGATCGGCTTCCATTTGACGATGTCGCCGGGCTTGAACAGGCACATCTCGTCCTGCAGGTAGCCGACCTTCTGGTTCGGGTCGTAGATCGGCATCGGCGTGATGCCGAACATCTGGTAGCCGCCGGCGCCGCGCACCGAATAGATGCAGGAAAAACAACCTCCGTGCCCGACCGTCAGCTTCGGCGTGTCGGTGCGCGGCCGCAGGTATTTCGGCACCTCGAGCTGCCGCTTGCGTTCGACCATCTGGTAAAGGAACGGCAGCCCCGCGACGAAGCCCACCATCGAGACGAACCACGGCTGGCTCGAATGCGCCTTGACGAAGTCCTCGACCGATCCCAGCCCGTTCACCGCCGCCGCGTATTCCAGATCGGTCGCCTTCGGATCCTGGTGGCGTTCGCGAAAGCGCATCAGCGTCTCGTGCGTCCAGGGATCCTGGTAGAAGACCGGGATCTCCATGATCCGCGTCTTCAGAACCGCATCCGATTTCGACGCCGCCCCTTCCATCGACTGGAGTTCCCGCAGAAGGTCGTCGGGCCTGATCCGGTCGGGATCGAACTTGATCTGGAAGCTGGCGTTCGCCGGGCAGATCTCGGTCACGCCCCTTATGCTCGCCGCACGCACCGCGTTCGTCATCGACAGGCTGGTGAAGAATGCCTCCAGCGACATTTCCTCGGACACTTCGGCGAAGATGTGTTCGTCGGCGCCAAAGCTGAATCGGATCGACATGGCTCCTCCTCGGTCAGGGTTCGGACGGGTCGGACAGGTGCCCGGCATGGGCTTCCAGCCAGCCTTCCAGCCAGCGGGTATGGGCGCGCGCGGCGCGGACGTCGGGATCGGCGGCAAGGGCAGCGAACAACGGTGCCGTCGTTTTCATGCCGCCGATGCGCAGTTCGGACAACGCACGGGTCAGCCGCACAATGGCCGCGTCGCGCGTCTCGGCATGGACAACCAGCTTGCCCAGAAGGGAATCGTAGAAGGGCGGCACCGTGTAGCCGGGGTAGAGCATCGAGTCGAACCGCACCCCCGGCCCGCCCGGCACCCGCAGGTCGCTGACCGTGCCGGGAAAGGGCATGAAATCGCGGCCTGGGTCTTCGGCGTTGATCCGCACCTCGATCGCATGGCCATTGATGGCCATGTCGCGCTGGCGCAGGCGCAGACGCTCGCCCCCGGCGATGCGCAGGCCCTCGGCCACCAGGTCGATGCCGGTGATCATCTCGGTCACCGGGTGCTCGACCTGAATACGGGTGTTCATCTCGATGAAGTAGAAGGCGCCGCTTTCGTCGTCGTACAGGTATTCAACCGTGCCCGCGCCCGCGTATCCGACCGCCCGCGCCAGCGCGACGGCCGACTCGCACAGCCGCTCGCGCACCCGCTCGGGCAGCACGACCGAAGGCGCTTCCTCCCAGACCTTCTGGCGGCGGCGCTGAAGCGAACATTCGCGTTCGAAGCAATGGATCGCGTCGGTCCCGTCGCCCAGCACCTGCACCTCGATGTGCCGCGCCCGGCCGACCACCCTTTCCATGTAAAGCCCGCCGTCGCCGAAGGCGGCCAGCGCCTCGGCCCCGGCCTGCGGGAAGGCGCGCTCGAACTCGGCGAGGTCGTTCGCGATGCGGATGCCGCGCCCGCCGCCCCCGGCCGCGGCCTTGATCATCACCGGGAATCCGGTGTCCATCAGCAGGTGCCGGGCCGCCTCGATGTCGGCCACGCGCCCCATCGACCCCGGCACCACCGGCACGCCGGCCGCATGCGCCGCGGACCGCGCCGCCACCTTGTCACCCATCAGCCGGATCGCATCGCCCGAAGGGCCGACAAAGACCAGCCCCGCCGCAACCACGGCATCGGCAAAGGCCGCGTTCTCGGCCAGGAAGCCATAGCCCGGATGGATGCTGTCGGCCCCGGTCTCCTCGGCGGCCTTCAGGATTGCCGCCATGTTCAGGTAGCTTTTCTTCGCCGCCGGCGGCCCGATGTTCACGGCCTGATCGGCAATCCGCACATGCAGGCTGTCGCGGTCGGCGTCGGAGTGGATTGCCACGGTCGCAATGCCAAGGTCGCGCGCAGCGCGGATGATACGCACCGCGATCTCGCCCCGGTTGGCGACCAGCAGCTTTCGCAGCATCAGTCCAGCTCCGCCAGCAGGGCGCCGGCCATCACCGGCTCTTCGTTGTCGGTGGCGAAGCGGACGTTCGCCCCCGCCACGTCGGCCTTTACCTCGTGGAACGACTTCATCACCTCGATCAGCCCGATCACGTCGCCCACCGCCACCGCGTCACCGTCGGCCTTGTAGGGCGGCTTGTCGGGCGATGGGCTGCGGTAGAAGGTGCCGGGCAGCGGCGACAGGATCTGGGGCATCGGCGTTCTCCTTCAGACGTAGGGGGCGACGGCGGCCTTGACCG
>WBZM01002189.1_pt1 | contig 17157 bp, 16 predicted proteins | sample 5204271 | NCBI WGS metagenome assembly WBZM01 (sample SAMN12344346, study PRJNA552823) | activated sludge metagenome | biome: Activated sludge suspended growth; feature: Nitrification reactor; material: Wastewater; isolation source: activated sludge from nitrification reactor of wastewater...
AGCGGAACCTCCGCGTGGGCATGGCGGCACTCGACAAGGACTACACCCTGCAGCAGACCCAGCGCGATCGCGTCAACCTGGTGAGGCAGCGGGCCCAGGCCATGCTGCTGCAGTTGTCGCAGGAGAAGAACCTGCTGTACCAGAAGGTCGGCTCGTTCCGGGCGGTGTCCAGCCACCTGGAGCAGCTCGAGCGCCAGCTGCGGTCGAGCATGCCCCAGCACGTGATGGACATGCTGGGACAGCAGGCGGCCTTCCAGGCCCGCTGACACGGCGGTCGGCAGGGCCGTTTTCCGCAGGCGCCGCGCCGGCAACCCAGAGGCGAGCCTGTCCCCAGGAGCGACGCATGTGGGAGATCTACGCCTACCAGAACGCCGACAGCCTGTTCGGCATCTTCAACGCTGCGGCAGCCATCCACGGCTCTGGCGACTACATGGCGGCGGTCGCCGCCGTGGCCTTCTGCGGTTTCATCGCGGCGCTGGTGGCCTACGCCTTCGCGCCCGAGAAGCTGCAGGGTTGGAAGTGGCTGGCCACGGTGCTGCTGGTGTTCTCCGTCCTCATCGTGCCGCGGGTGACCGTGGGGGTCGTCGACAAGACCGGCGGATCCGCCGTCAAGGTGGTGGCCAACGTCCCGTTCGGTGTGGCCTTTCTCGGCAGCGTCACCAGCACGGTCGGGCACACGCTCACGGGCCTGTTCGAGACGGCCTTCCAGGTCATTCCGGGCGTCGGCGCCCTTCCGAGCGAACTGAGCTACGAGAAGAACGGCCTGATGTTCGGCAACCGCCTCATCCGGGAGACAGGCGGCGTCGCCTTCCAGGATCCGAACTTCCGCACGGATCTGCGGTCATCCCGCGTCAGCTGGCCGGACGGCCGGCAGTCTGCAGCCGCCAAGGTACCGGGGGCACCGTCCGCCCACATCGAACAGTGGAGCCGTCACGCCTGCCGTCGCGGGCCATGCAGCCGCCGCACGCCGCCATGAAAACGGCCGTGTGCCAGCTTTCGCCAGCACACGGCCTGAGCGTCCACTGCGCACCGGGGCGGACTCGGTGCGGCGGCGCGCTGCGGGTCAGCGCACCTTGCCAGCCTTCCAGGCGTTCAGCAGGGTGTCATAGGCGATGGTCTCGCCCTTGGGCTTCTCGTTGGCCAGCTTGGCCCACGGCGCGGCCTTGTCGCTCAGGTACTTCTTCGGGTCTTCCTTCTTGTTGAGCTTGGGCGCGCACTTGGCCATGCCGGCGCGCTCCAGGCGGGCCATCACCTGGTCCATCTCTTCGGCCAGGTTGTCCATGGCCTGCTGCGGCGTCTTCTCGCCGGTCACCGCCACGGCCACGTTCTTCCACCACAGCTGGGCCAGCTTGGGGTAGTCGGGCACGTTGGTGCCGGTGGGTGTCCAGGCCACGCGCGCCGGGCTGCGGTAGAACTCGACCAGGCCGCCCAGCTTGGGTGCCAGGTCGGTCATGGCCTTGCTCTGGATGTCGCTCTCGCGGATCGGCGTCAGGCCGACGATGGTCTTCTTCAGGCTGGTGGTCTTGGCCGTGACGAACTGGGCATACAGCCAGGCCGCGGCAGTCTTGTTGGCGTCGTGCGCTTCAAAGAAGGTCCAGCTGCCCACGTCCTGGTAGCCGTTCTGCATGCCCTGCTTCCAGTACGGACCGTTGGGGCCGGGGGCCATGCGCCACTTCGGCGTGCCGTCGGCATTGACCACCGGCAGACCGGGCTTGGTCATGTCGGCGGTGAAGGCTGTGTACCAGAAGATCTGCTGCGCGATCTGGCCCTGGGCCGGCACCGGGCCGGCTTCGCCGAAGGTCATGCCGATGGCTTCCTTGGGCGAATACTTCTTCATCCAGTCGACGTACTTGGTCAGCGCGTAGACGGCAGCCGGCGAGTTGGTGGCGCCGCCGCGTGACACGCTGGCACCCAGCGGCGTGCAGCCGTCGGCGCTGGCGCGGATGCCCCACTCGTCGACCGGGCGGCCGTTGGGGATGCCGATGTCGGCGGTGCCGGCCATGCTCAGCCAGGCGTCGGTGAAGCGCCAGCCCAGGCTGGGGTCCTTCTTGCCATAGTCCATGTGGCCGTAGATCGGCTTGCCGTCGATGTTCTTCACGTCGTTGGTGAAGAACTCGGCGATGTCCTCGTAGGCGCTCCAGTTCAGCGGCACGCCAAGGTCATAGCCGAACTTCGCCTTGAACTTGTCCTTCAGGTCCTGCCGCGCAAACAGGTCGGCGCGGAACCAGTACAGGTTGGCGAACTGCTGATCGGGCAGCTGGTAGAGCTTCTTGTCGGGGCCGGTGGTGAAGCTGGTGCCAATGAAGTCCTTCAGGTCCAGCCCGGGGTTGGTCCACTCCTTGCCCTTGCCGGCCATGTAGTCGGTCAGGTTCATGATCTTGCCGTAGCGGTAGTGCGTACCGATCAGGTCGCTGTCGCTGATCCAGCCGTCGTAGATGCTCTTGCCCGACTGCATCGACGTCTGCAGCTTCTCGACCACGTCGCCTTCCTGGATCAGGTCGTGCTTGACCTTGATGCCGGTGATCTCTTCAAACGCCTTGGCCAGGGTCTTGCTCTCGTACTCGTGCGTGGTGATGGTCTCGCTGACCACGCTGATTTCCTTCACGCCCTTGGCCTGCAGCTTCTTGGCGGCTTCGATGAACCACTTCATCTCGGCCATCTGCTGGTCCTTGCTCAGCGTGCTGGGCTGGAACTCGCTGTCGATCCACTTCTTGGCTTCGGCCTCGCCAGCCCAGGCGCCATGGCCCAGGGTGAGTGCCGCCGCGGCGAAGGCCACGGCATGCATGCGGTATTTCATCGGTGTGTCTCCTCAGGTACTTCCCTCTGGTGTGCTGGAACGGCCCGCTGGGAAGGGTGGCGGGCCGCCGACTTGCTGGGTGCGAACGCTAGCCCTTGCGCATGACAAGGGCCAGCAGGGCCATGGATGCCACGAAGCTGAACCAGATCGACGGCTCGCTCTCGAGGCTGAACCAGTCGATCATCTTCTCGCTGACCGCCACGAAGGCCAGGTTCAGCCAGGCCGCGCTGAGCAGGCCGATGAACAGGCGGTCGCCGCGGGTGGTGGCGATCGGCAGGAAGCCGCGCCGCTCGGTGGTGGGGGACTTGATCTCCCACACCGTCATGCCGATCAGCATCAGCACGATGCTGATGAAGAAGACGGCGACAGGCAATGTCCAGGCCATCCAACCGAACATCACACTCTCCCCATGGCGAAGCCCTTGGCGATGTAGTGCCGGACGAACCAGATCACGATGGCGCCGGGCACGATGGTGAGCACGCCTGCCGCCGCGAGAACACCCCAGTCCATGCCCGATGCGCTGACGGTGCGCGTCATCGTCGCCACGATGGGCTTGGCGTTCACACTGGTGAGTGTGCGCGCCATCAGCAGTTCCACCCAGCTGAACATGAAGCAGAAGAACGCCGCCACGCCGACGCCCGCCTTGATCAGCGGGATGAAGATGGTGACGAAGAAGCGCGGGAAGCTGTAGCCGTCGATGTAGGCGGTCTCGTCGATCTCACGCGGGATGCCGCTCATGAAGCCTTCGAGGATCCACACCGCCAGCGGCACGTTGAACAGCAGGTGCGCCAGCGCCACGGCGATGTGGGTGTCCATCATGCCCAGCGTGGTGTAGAGCTGGAAGAACGGCAGCAGGAACACCGCCGGGGGCGTCATGCGGTTGGTCAGCAGCCAGAAGAACACATGCTTGTCGCCCAGGAACCGGTAGCGGCTGAAGGCATAGGCCGCCGGCAGCGCCACGCCCACCGAGATCACCGTGTTGATGGCCACGTAGATCATCGAGTTGATGTAGCCCGAGTACCAGCTCTCATCGGTGAGGATGGTGCGGTAGTGCTCCAGCGTGAAGTCACGCGGCCACAGGCTGAAGACGGCGAGGATCTCCTCGTTGGTCTTGAAGCTCATGTTGACCATCCAGTACACCGGCAGGATGGCGAACACCAGGTAGGCGATCAGGAAGACCACCCGCTTCTTGAAGCGGCGCTCATCCATGTTGACCCTCCTGCGCCTTGTCGGCCGTGCCCACGCGCTGCATCCAGTTGTAGAGAATGAAGCTCAGCGCCAGGATGATCAGGAAGTAGATCAGCGAGAAGGCCGCCGCCGGGCCCAGGTCGAACTGGCCCACCGCCTTCTGCGTCAGGTACTGGCTCAGGAAGGTGGTGGCGTTGCCCGGCCCGCCGCCGGTCAGCACGAAGGGTTCGGTGTAGATCATGAAGCTGTCCATGAAGCGCAGCAGCACGGCGATCACCAGCACGCCGCGCAGCTTGGGCAGCTGGATGTAGCGGAACACCGCGAACTTGCTGGCGCCGTCGATGCTGGCGGCCTGGTAGTAGGCATCGGGGATGGCGCGCAGGCCGGCAAAGCACAGCAGCGCCACCAGCGGCGTCCAGTGCCACACATCCATCAGCAGCACCGTCAGCCAGGCATGGGTGGGGTTGCCGGTGTAGCTGTACTCGATGCCCAGCCCCGCCAGCGCGGCGCCCATCAGGCCGATGTCGGCCCGGCCGTAGATCTGCCAGATGGTGCCGACCACGTTCCAGGGGATCAGCAACGAGATGGCCACGGTGACCAGCACCGCGCTGCTCTGCCAGCCCTTGGCCGGCATGGCCAGGGCCAGGGCGATGCCCAGCGGGATCTCCACCGCCAGCACCGCCAGCGAGAAGGTGATCTGCCGCATCAGCGCGCCCTGCAGGTCTTCATCCCGCATCACCGCCTTGAACCACTCGGTGCCGACGAAGACCCGCCGCTCGGGGCTGATGATGTCCTGCACCGAATAGTTGACCACCGTCATCAGCGGCAGGATGGCCGAGAAGGCCACGCACAACACCACCGGCAGGATCAGGAACCAGGCCTTCTGGTTGACAGGCTTCATGCGACGAGCTCCTCCGCATCGTTGTAGAAGCAGGTGTGCGGGTTCAGCAGGCCCAGCCACACGCTGTCGCCGGCCGAAGGCACGGCCTGTTCGGGCCGCAGGCGCGCGCGCACCACGCTGCCGTCGGCCAGGGTGGCGGTCAGCAGCCAGTAGGTGCCGATGTCCTGCACCTGGCGCACGGTGGCCGGCAGCGCGCCGGCAGCCTGGGGGTCGGCCAGGGCCACGTATTCGGGCCGCACGCCCAGGGTCTTGGCACCTGCGGGCGCGCCGGGCAGCAGCGCGGCCGGCAGAAAGTTCATGCCCGGCGAGCCGATGAAGTGGCCCACGAAGGTGTGCTGCGGCCGCTCGAACAGATCGGACGCGCTGCCCACCTGCACTGCGCGGCCACGCGTCATCACCACCACCTGGTCGGCGAAGGTCAGCGCCTCCACCTGGTCATGCGTGACATAGACCAACGTGAGCTTGAGCTCGTGGTGGATCTGCTTGAGCTTGCGGCGCAGCTGCCACTTCAAGTGCGGGTCGATCACGGTGAGCGGCTCGTCGAACAGCACGGCCGACACATCCTCGCGCACCAGGCCGCGGCCCAGGCTGATCTTCTGCTTGGCATCGGCCGCCAGGCCGGCGGCGCGGGTGTTGAGCTGGCCGCTCAGCTCCAGCATCTCGGCGATCTTGCCGACACGCTGCTTGATCTTGTCGGCCGCCACGCCGCGGTTGCGCAGCGGAAAGGCCAGGTTCTCGGCCACCGTCATGGTGTCGTAGATCACCGGGAACTGGAACACCTGGGCGATGTTGCGCTGCTGCGGCGTGCGGGTGTTCATCGTCTCGCCGTTGAACTTGACCGTGCCATGCGACGGCGCCACCAGGCCCGAGATGATGTTGAGCATCGTCGTCTTGCCGCAGCCCGACGGGCCCAGCAGCGCATAGGCGCCGCCGTCGGCAAAGGTCATCTTCAGCGGCAGCAGCGCGTAGTCGGCGTCCGCCTGCGGATTCGGCTTGTAGCTGTGCGCCAGGTCGAGGTCGATGCGGGCCATCAGCGTTGCCCTCCACGTTCGGGGGCACGCAGCAACCGGCCATCCGAACCGAACACATGCACGGCGGCCGGGTCCAGGTGCAGCGTGATCGCGGCGCCCAGGTCGAAGAAATGCACGCCGGTCAGCTGCGCCACCAGCTCGCCGGCGGCGGTGTGCACATGCACGAAGGTGTCGCTGCCCGAGATCTCGGCCAGCTCCACCGTGCCGGGCAGGGCGATGTCGCCCGCGCGGGCCTGCACCCGCAGCGCGCTGGCGCGCAGGCCGATGGTGGCGTCGGCCGGCGCGCTGCCGGCCGGCAGACCCAGCCGGGCCGCACCCTGGTCCAGCAGGTTCATCGGCGGATCGCTGAAGGCCTTGGCCACGCGGATGCTGGCCGGGCGGTGGAAGACCTCGGCCGTGGGGCCGTACTGCAGCAGTTCGCCGGCGTCCATCACGGCCGTCCAGCCACCCAGCAGCAGCGCCTCGGTGGGCTCGGTGGTGGCATAGACCACGGTGGAGTTGCCGGCGGCAAACAGCGCCGACAGCTCCTCGCGCAGTTCCTCGCGCAGCTTGTAGTCGAGGTTGACCAGCGGCTCGTCCAGCAGCATCAGCGGGGCATCCTTGGCCAGCGCGCGGGCCAGGGCCACGCGCTGCTGCTGGCCGCCGGACAGCTCGGCCGGCAGGCGCTGCAGGAACGGATCGATGTGCAGCTTGTCGGCCAGGGCCTGCACCCGCTGGTTGATGGCCGCGGCATCCATCCCGCCACGCAGCTTCAGCGGCGAGGCGATGTTGTCGAACACCGTCATCGACGGGTAGTTGATGAACTGCTGGTAGACCATGGCCACGTTGCGCTGGCGCACCGGCAGGCCGGTGACGTCGACACCATCGACCGCCACGCGGCCGCGGCTGGGCACGTCCAGCCCGGCCATCAGCCGCATCAGCGTGGTCTTGCCGGCCTGGGTGGCGCCCAGCAGCACCGTCACCGTGTCGGGCTGCAGTTGCAGGTTCAGCGGGTACAGGTGCGTGGCCGCGCCCACCTGGTGCTGCAGGTCGGTCAGCGTCAGCTGCATGCGGCCTCCGCCCGGGTGGCGGGCGCGCCGTAGCGCGCCGCCCACCACTGCGCCACCTGGGCCTGCTCAGCCGGGCTGTAGTGCAGGCCCAGCTTGGTGCGGCGCCACAGCACATCGTCGGCGCTGCGGGCCCATTCATGGTCGTGCAGGTAGGTCAGTTCGGCGGCGTACAGCTCGGGCGCCACTTCCGCACCCAGGTGGCCGCCGGCCAGCACCTGGTCGACCAGACCACCGTAGCAGCGCGCCCAGCGCTGCAGCAGCCGGTCCGGCAGCTGCGGGTGGCGACGGCCCAGCTCGGTGATGAAGCGGGCGATGTCCAGGTCGGGCCGCTGGGCCGGGCCGATCCAGGCGGACAGGTCGCCGCCGGGCAGCAGGGCCGGCGCAGTCCAGGCCGGGCGCTGCTCGCCCATGCGCTGCACCAGGCCGTCGGCAGCTTCTTCGGCCAGCTTGCGGAAGGTGGTGATCTTGCCGCCCCACACCGTGAGCAGGGGCGCGGCGGCGCCGACACCACCGTCGAACTCCAGCAGGTAGTCGCGCGTCACGGCCGAGGCATCGCCCGAGGCGTCGTCCAGCAGCGGCCGCACGCCGGCATAGGCCCACACCACGTCGGCCGGGCGCACCGGCTTGGCGAAGTAGCGGCTGGCCTGGTCGCAGAGGTAGGCGGTCTCGTCGGCGTCGATGCGGGCGGCATCGGGCGCGCCCTGGATCTCGACATCGGTGGTGCCGATCAGGGTGAAATCGCCCTCGTAGGGGATGGCGAAGATGATGCGCTTGTCGGGGTTCTGGAAGATGTAGGCATGGTCGTGGTCGAACAGCTTCTTGACCACGATGTGGCTGCCCTTGACCAGGCGCAGCGACCGGGCGCTGGTCTGGCCGGCGCGCTCGCGCAGGAACTCGCCGGTCCACGGCCCGGCAGCGTTGACCAGCGCACGCGCCTGCACCTGCAGCGGCGCGCCGCCGGCGGGCTTCAGCGTGGCCTGCCAGCCCTGCGCCGTGCGGCGGGCCGCTTCGCAGCGAGTTTGGGTCAGGATGGTGGCGCCGCGGGCTTGCGCATCCAGCGCGTTCAGTACCACCAGGCGGGCGTCGTCCACCCAGCCGTCGCTGTAGACGAAGCCGCGGGTGTAGCCATCTTTCAGCGGCGCGCCGGTGGGGTGGCTGCGCAGGGCCACCGTGCCGCTGGCCGGCAGCCATTCGCGCTTGGCCAGGTGGTCGTACAGGAACAGGCCAATGCGGACCATCCACACCGGGCGCATCGACGGATCGTGCGGCATCACGAAGCGCAGTGGCCACATGATGTGCGGCGCGCTCTTGAGCAGCAGCTCGCGCTCGGCCAGCGCCTTCTTCACCAGGCTGAACTCGTAGTACTCCAGGTAGCGCAGGCCACCGTGGATCAGCTTGGTGGACGACGACGAGGTGTGGCGCGCCAGGTCGTCCTGCTCGCACAGCAGCACGGTCAGGCCACGGCCGGCCAGGTCGCGCGCGATGCCGGCACCGTTGATGCCGCCGCCCACCACCAGCACGTCGCACGAGACCGGGCCAGCCGCGCCGCTCACTGTTGTGCTCCCTGCAGACGGCATGGCCGGCAACGCAGCAGTGCGGAATCAGCAGCCGCAAGGACTGGTCCGTGGAAGTTGGGCATGTGGATGGCCTCGGCGGGGCCGCATGCACGCGGGGCCCGTCGCATTTGTTCGTTTAAGTTCGTTTTGTAGCCGAGACGCGCCCCAGCCACAAGCAGGATTTTCCCATCCGCGGCCGGTATCCGCAGGCCAGCACGCCAAATTCGAACACAAACGAAAACTCTAGGGAAAACGCTCGCTGGAAACGAACATGATCGCTGAATAATTCAAACACACCGACGTGTCCGCCGCCCGCAAGGCCACCCTGGACACCGTCGGGCACGCCAGCAGACCGGGCCGGTCCACAAGACCGCCCGCGCAGGCGACCCGGGACCCGCGCCGGCAGCCGCCGCCGCCTGCGGTCCGCCAGGCCCGACACCCGTGCCCCAGCCGTCCTGCGGGCCGACCCAACCCCTGCAACCTCCCAGAGGAACCTCCCATGCCCCCCCTGATGAAACCTGTCCGCCTGCGCCTCGCAGCCCTGCTGGCCGCCGCCACCCTGGGCGGCTCGGCGCTGGCTGCCGACGTGGAGCTGCTGCCCGCCGGCCTGCTCACGCCCACCACCAAGGAGATGACCAAGGCCAACCAGTACAAGAAGGCCGGCCCCTGGCGCATCGGGGTGTCGTTCGGCGGGGTGGGCAACACCTGGATCGTGCAGATGATCCAGGAGATGAAGCATGCCGCCGCGCAGGACAAGAGCATCGGCGAGTTCATCTTCGTCGAGGCGAACTGGCAGGCGGCCAAGCAGGTGGCCGACGTGGAAGACCTGCTGGCCAAGAAGGTCGACGCCATCATCATCGGCCCGATCTCGTCGGCCACCGGCGCGCCGCTGGCCGCCAAGGCGGCCAAGACCGGCATCCCGGTGGTGGTGTTCGGCGCCTTTGGCAAGTCGGTGGAATCGGCGGTCGAGATCATGGGCGGCGGCGAGGTGTTCGGCCGCCAGGGCGGCGAGTACCTGCGCAAGGAGCTCAACGGCAAGGGCAACCTCTGGGCCTTCCGCGGCGTGGCCGGCGTGGAGGAGGAGCAGCTGCGCTACAACGGCTTCAAGAAGGCCATCGAAGGCTCCAGCCTGAAGATCACGCAGGAGGTCTTCGGCGACTGGAACTACGCCAAGAGCAAGCAGCTGTGCGAGAACCTGGTGCTCTCGGGCAACAGCCCCGACGGCATCTGGTTCTCGGGCGCCGAAATGACCCGCGCCTGCATCGACGTGTTCAAGGAAAGCGGCAAGCCGCTGGTGCCGATGACCGGCGAGGGCAACAACGGCTTCCTGCGCGTGTGGAAGGCCACCGGCGTCAAGAGCGTGGCCCCGCAGTTCACGCCCGGCCTGGGCGCTGCCGTGGTGCGCGCCTCGGCCGCCCTGCTGGCGGGCAAGCCGCTGTACCGCTCGTACTTCTCGTCGCCGCCGGCCATCACCCAGACCGACCTGGGCAAGTTCTTCCGGGATGACCTGAACGACGCCTACTGGCTGCCCAGCACCCTGCCGGACGCCAAGCTGAAGGAACTGTTCAAGCGCTGATGCTGCAGGCGGCCCGCACGATGCCCGACACCCTCGCCCACCCGGCGGCTGCCGATGCCCGGCCCGATCTGATCGTGGTGCAGGGTGTCAGCAAGCGCTTCGGCTCCACCGCCGCGCTGCAGGACGTGAGCCTGCGCGGCCGGGCCGGCTCCATCCATGCCATCACCGGCGAGAACGGTGCCGGCAAGTCCACCCTGATGAAGCTGCTGGCCGGCGTGCACCAGCCGGATGCGGGCGAGATCCGCATGGCCGGGCAGCGGCTGCAGCTGCGCAGCCCGGCCGCCGCGCGGGCGGCCGGCATCTCCACGGTGTTCCAGGAACTGACCGTGCTGCCCAACCTGACGGTGGCCGAGAACCTGGTGCTGGGCCGCGAGCCGCGCCGCGCCGGCCTGCTGGACCATGCCGCGATCCATTCGGAGGCGCAGGCCGTGCTGTCGCGAATCGGTATCACGCTGGATCCGCAGCGCAGCGGTGCCAGCCTCACCGTCGGCGAGCAGCAGCTGGTGGAGATCGCCAAGGGCGTGAGCACCGATGCGCAGGTCTTCATCTTCGACGAACCGACCGCGCCGCTGAACCGCGCCGAGGTCGACAAGCTGGAGCAGCTGCTGCATGCGCTGAAGGCGCAGGACAAGCTGGTGTTCTACATCAGCCACCGGCTCGACGAGATCTTCCGCCTGTGCGACACGGTGAGCGTGCTCAAGGACGGCCGCTGGGTGGCCACCGAGCCGATCGGCGCGCTCACGTCCGAGCGGCTGATCACGCTGATGGTGGGCCGGGAGCTGCAGGCCCTGTTTCCACCACGCGCCAGCACGCCGCCGGGCGTGGCGGCGCTGGATGTGCGCAGCCTGACGCCGCTGGCCGGTGGTGCCAGCGCACGGCTGCAGCTGCGCCGCGGCGAGATCGTCGGCCTGGGCGGCCTGGAAGGCCAGGGGCAGCGCGAGATCGTGCGGGCCCTGGCCGGCGCCCTGCCACCGGCCGCCTGCGATGTGCAGCGGCTGGGCCGCGACGGCCAGCCGCAGGCCTATGACCCGCGCCAGGGCGTGGCCCATGTGGTGGCGCTGGGCATCGGCCTGGTGCCCGAAGACCGCAAGCTCGAAGGCCTGTACCTCGACCTGCCGATCGCCGACAACATCTGGCTGGGCCTGTTGCGCGGCCTGGGCCTGGTGCGGCGGGCGCCGCGCCAGCGCGCGGTCGTCACCGACCTGGCCAAGCAACTGCAGCTGCGTGCCGGCAGCCTGACCCAGGATGTGGGCGACCTGTCGGGCGGCAACCAGCAGAAGGTGATGATCGGCCGCTGGCTGGCGGCTGGGGTGGACACGCTGCTGGTTGAGCAACCCACCCGCGGCGTGGACGTGGGTGCCAAGGCCGAGATCTATGGGCTGCTGCGGGCCTTCGTGGCCGAGGGCGGCGCGGTGCTGGCGCTGTCGTCCGACCTGCCGGAACTGATCGGGCTGTGCGACCGCATCCTGGTGGTGCGGGGCGGCCGGGTGGTGGGCGATGTGCCGGCGGCCGAGGCCACCGAAGAAGGCCTGCTGGCGCTGGCCCTGGTGGATGCGCCGGCCAGCGCGCCCGGGGTGCCGGCATGACCGCGCTGCGCTCGGGCATCCGCCGCACCACGCTGGCCCTGCCGGTGGTGCTGTTTGCCCTGCTGGCGCTGGCCGCACCGGGCTTCCTGGCACCGCAGAACCTGGCCAACATCATCGGCCAGATCACCGCCCTGCTGATCGTCAGCCTGGGCCAGATGCTGGTGGCCCTGGTGGCGGGCATCGACCTGTCGGTGGGCAGCGTGATGAGCCTGGCCGGCAGCCTGGTGGCCACCCAGAGCGATCCGCTGCTGGGCATCGGCCTGGCGTTGCTGCTGGGGCTGCTGGTGGGCGTGGTCAACGGCCTGGGCGTGGCGGTGGCGGGCATCCACCCGCTGATCATGACCCTGGCCACCGCCACCTTCCTGCAGGGCCTGGCCTACCTGGTGCTGCCGATCCCCGGCGGCGAGGTGCCGGCCAGCCTGCGCAGCCTGGTCAACGGCACGCTCTGGGGCGTGCCGCAGCCGCTGCTGTGGTGCGCGCTGTGCGCCGGCGCGGTGGCCCTGCTGCTGCACCACACCCGCCTGGGCCTGCACCTGTTCGCGGTGGGCGCGCAGGCGCGCAGCGCCCAGCTCAACGGTGTGCCGGTGGTGGCGGTGACGGTGTCGGCCTACGTGGCCTGCAGCCTGCTGGCGGTGGTGGCCGGCATCTACTTGGCCGCGCGCGTGGCCTCGGGCGACCCGACCATGGGCGCCAGCTTCGGACTGGAATCGGTGACCGCCGTGGCCCTGGGTGGCGTGCAGCTCACCGGTGGCGTGGGCAGCGTGCTGGGCGTGGTCACCGGCGCGCTGAGCCTGGGCCTGATGACCAACGGCATCAACCTGTTCGGCATCTCGCCGTTCCTGCGCGGCGCGCTCACCGGCGTCCTGCTGCTGGCGGCCGTGTGCGCCCAGCGCAGAAAGGTGGTGGGCCTGTGAACACCGCAACCATGCAACCGGCCAACGCGCCGGTCTGGCGCCGGCTGCTGCGGGCGGCGCTGGCCCTGCCCCCGGCCTATGCCGGCCTGCTGGTGCTGCTGCTGCTGGCCGCAGCACTGCGCCCGCAATTGCTGTCGGCCATGCTGCTGCCGCTGATCGCCCGCCAGGCCGCGCCGCTGGGGCTGGCGGTGATCGGCCAATCGCTGGTGATGCGCGCACGCTCCATCGACCTGTCGTCGGGCGGCGTGATCGTGGCCGTCTCCTACCTGATGACGAGCGGCTACTTCGAGGTCTCCGATGCCACGGCCATGGGGCTGTGCGTGGCCCTGGGCCTGGTGGTGGGGGTGGTCAACGGCGTGCTGATCGTGCAGACGCGGGCCTCGTCGATGATCGTCACCCTGGCGGTGTCGATGATCCTGACCGGCATCGTGGTGGCGCTGTCGCAGTTCCGCGCCCCGGGCGATGCGCCCGAGTTCCTGCGCGAGCTGGCCCGCCTGCGCGTGGGCGGCGTGCCGCTGCCGGTGCTGGTGTGGCTGGGTGCGCTGGTGCCGGCGGCGCTGCTGCTGCGCTACAGCGCCTACGGCCGCAGCCTGGATGCGGTGGGCAGCAACCCGCAGGCCGCGGCGCTGTCGGGCCTGCCGCACCTGCGCGTGGTGTTCGCCGGCCATGTGGCCTCGGCCCTGGTGTCGGTGCTGTGCGGCTTCATCCTGGTGGGCTTCGTCGGCAAGGGCAGCATCACGCTGGGGCAGGACCTGGCGCTCAACTCGCTGGCCGCGGCCATCCTGGGCGGCGTGAACTTCGGCAGCGGCCGCGGCGGCATGGCCGGCCCGGCGGTGGCCGCGTTCATGCTGACCTTCCTGTTCAACTTCCTCACCAGCCTGGGCCTGGGCGAACCCGGCCGGCTGATGCTGCAGGGCGCCATCATCGCGGCGGCGGCCCTGGTCTACAGCCGGCGGCGCTGAGCGGGCGCCCCACCCCTGCCGCCGCCCACCCTTTCTCCACCCTGAGCAACGCACCATGACCGACGAGACCATCCTGCAGGGCGCCGAGCCCTTCTTCTTCCCCGGCAACGACATCGGCGTGCTGGTGTGCCACGGCTTCACCGGCACCACGCAGAGCATGCGGCCGCTGGGCGAAGCCCTGGCCGCAGCCGGCTACACCGTGATCGGGCCCCGCCTGGCCGGGCACGGCATCTCGCCGGCAGCCATGGCCCGCACCACCGCGGCCGACTGGATCGCCTCGGTGGACGAGGCCCTGGCCAAGCTGCGCGAGACCTGCTCGCAGATCTTCATGGTGGGCCTGTCGATGGGTGGCACGCTGACGCTGTACACCGCGGCCAAGCATGCCGACATCATCCAGGGCGCGGTGCCGATCAATGCCGCGGTGCAGCTGAACTCGGCCGACATGGCCGGCGCCGCGCTGGACGCCCACATGCCGGCCACCGTGCCCGGCATCGGCTCGGACATCAAGAAGCCGGGCGTGGTGGAGCTGGCCTACAAGGAGGTGCCGGTGCCGGCCTTCCGCCAGGCCTATGCGCTGTTCTCCGTCACCCACGACCTGCTGCCCAAGGTCACCTGCCCGGTGCTGGTCATCCAGTCGCGCGACGACCATGTGGTCGACCCCAGCAACGGCCCGCGCATCGTGCGCCGCCTGGGCAGCAGCCGCATCGACCTGCGCTGGCTGAACGATTCGTACCACGTGGCCACGCTGGACAACGACCTGCCGCTGATCTGCAGCGAAACCCTGGCCTTCATCCGCGGCATCACCGGGCGCTGACGCACGGTGCACCAGCGCAGCACACAATAGGGCGTCGCACCGCGTGGGCGCCTGCGGGCGCCGGCGCATGCACGCCGTCAGAACCCGCCGCCCGCCCTGCGATGACCTCCCTGATCCCCAACCCGCGCCAGGCCGGCATCCTCGCCACCGTGCGTGAGCTGGGCTCGGCCTCGGTCGAGGCCCTGGCCGACCGTTTCGACGTGACGCTGCAGACCGTGCGGCGTGATGTGAAGCTGCTGGCCGACGCCGGCCTGCTGGCGCGCTTCCACGGTGGTGTGCGCCTGCCGGCCAGCACCACCGAGAACATCGCCTACCGCCAGCGCCAGCGCCTGAACGAGGACGCCAAGCGCGCCATCGCCCAGGCCGTGGCCGCCCAGGTGCCCGAAGGCTGCAGCCTGATCCTGAACATCGGCACCACCGCCGAGGCCATCGCCCTGGCCCTGCTGCAGCACCGCGGCCTGCGGGTGATCACCAACAACCTCAACGTCGCTGCCATCCTCAGCGATGCGCCGGGCTGCGAGGTCACCGTGGCCGGCGGCCAGGTGCGCAGCCGCGACCGCGGCATCATCGGCGAGACCACGGTCGAGTTCATCAGCCAGTTCCGCGTCGACATCGGCGTGATCGGCATCTCCGGCATCGAGTCGGACGGCAGCCTGCGCGACTTCGACGTGCGCGAGGTCAAGGTGGCGCAGGCCATCATGCGCGCCAGCCGCCAGGTCTGGCTGGCGGCCGACCACAGCAAGTTCGACCGCCCGGCCATGGTGGCCCTGGGACACCTCGAGCAGGTGCACCGGCTGTTCACCGACCAACCCCCGCCACCGCACTTCCAGGCCCTGCTCGACTCGGCCGGCGTGGCCTGCAGCCTGCCCACGGAAAGCCCCAGCCCATGACCTACCTGCTCGCCCTCGACCAGGGCACGTCCAGCTCGCGCAGCATCGTCTTCGATGCCGACGGCCGCATCGTGGCCATGGCGCAGCGCGAGTTCCGCCAGATCTATCCCCAGCCCGGCTGGGTGGAGCACGACCCCGAGGACCTCTGGCAGACCCAGCTGGCCACCGCCCAGGAGGCACTGGCCAAGGCCAGCATCACCGCGGCGCAGGTCAAGGCCATCGGCATCACCAACCAGCGCGAGACCACGGTGGTGTGGAACCGCCGCACCGGGCGGCCCATCCACAACGCCATCGTCTGGCAAGACCGGCGCGGCGAGCCGCTGTGTGCCCAACTGCGTGACCAGAGCCATGCCGAGGCCATCCGCCGCAGCACCGGCCTGGTGGTGGACGCCTACTTCTCGGCCACCAAGATCCGCTGGATCCTCGACCACGTGCCCGGCGCCCACATCGCCGCCGCCCATGGCGACCTGGCCTTCGGCACGGTGGACAGCTGGCTGCTGTGGAAGCTGACCGGCGGCCGGGTGCATGCCACCGATGTGAGCAATGCCGCCCGCACCATGCTGTTCGACATCCGCCACAACGTCTGGGACCACGAGCTGCTGAAGCTGCTGCACGTGCCCGACAGCCTGCTGCCCGCGGTGCACCCCAGCAGCCATGTCTTCGGCGAGACCGATGCGGCGCTGCTGGGCGCGTCGATCCCAGTGGCCGGCATGGCCGGCGACCAGCAGAGCGCGCTGTTCGGCCAGGCCTGCTTCTCGGCCGGGCTGGCCAAGAACACCTACGGCACCGGCTGCTTCATGCTGATGCACACCGGCGCCCAGTTCCGCGCCAGCCAGAACGGCCTGATCACCACCGCCGCGGCCCAGCCGGGCGCCACGCCCGGCTATGCGCTGGAGGGCAGCGTGTTCATCGGCGGCGCGGTGGTGCAGTGGCTGCGCGACGGCCTGCGCGCCATCAGCAGCAGCAGCGAGGTGCAGGCCCTGGCCGAGAGCGTGCCCGATGCCGGCGGCGTGCTGTTCGTGCCCGCCTTCACCGGCCTGGGCGCGCCCTACTGGAACCCGCATGCCCGCGGCACCATCACCGGGCTGACACGCGGCAGCACCGTGGCCCACATCGCCCGGGCGGCGCTGGAGAGCATCGCCTTCCAGAGCGCCGCGCTGCTGGGTGCGATGGCCAAGGACGCCGCCACCGGCGGCGGCACGCCGGTGACCGAACTGCGGGTGGACGGCGGCGCCTGCGTCAACGACCTGCTGATGCAGTTCCAGGCCGACCTGCTGGGCATCCCGGTGGTGCGGCCGCAGGTCACCGAGACCACCGCCCTGGGTGCTGCGTACCTGGCGGGTTTGGCCACCGGCGTCTACCGCAGCCTGGACGACCTGTCGGCGCTGTGGCAGGCCGAACGGCGCTTCCACCCCACGCTGCCGCGTGCGCGGGCGCAGGCGCTGATGGCCGAGTGGGACCACGCGGTGCGTCAGGCCTGCGCGCCATGACGGCAGGCCGCCGCGCATGACACCGCCCCCGGCCGTTCATCTGGGTGCCCTGCGCCCGGCGCTGCAATGGCTGGCCGGCTGGTGGCAGGTCATCCACCTGGGCGCGGTGATGGGCGTGCTGGCGCTGTCGGCCAGCGGGCGACGCCAGGCCTGGGGCAGCGGCCTGGCGGGGCAGGTCTACCGCGCCAGCGGGCCGATGCTGGCCGGCTTCACCATCGCCACCGCAGTGCTCAGCCTGGTGGTGATCCGCATCGCCATCGTCACCGCGCAGAGCTACGGGCTGTCGCAGTACGCGCTGGAGATGGTGGTGCGGGTGCTGGTGCTGGAGCTGATTCCGCTGGCCGCGCATAGGAATTTCAAACGGTCTGGTCTGTGAAAAGCCTGGGTCTGGTCTGTGAAAAGC
>WBZM01002192.1_pt1 | contig 17147 bp, 15 predicted proteins | sample 5204271 | NCBI WGS metagenome assembly WBZM01 (sample SAMN12344346, study PRJNA552823) | activated sludge metagenome | biome: Activated sludge suspended growth; feature: Nitrification reactor; material: Wastewater; isolation source: activated sludge from nitrification reactor of wastewater...
ACGATCGGCTCCTGCTCAGCAACGATCGGCTCCGGCTCGGGCACGCTCTCTGCTGCTACCTGTGCATCCGGGGTAATCACACCGGCCGCTGGCGCTGTCTGGCTGGGAGAGACCGGGGCGGGAATCGTCTGGCCCGCCCCCTCCGGGACGGCTGGAGGCTGGCCAACCGCCTGAGGGGCATCAAACCTGGCCATGGCACCGGCGGCAACTTCCTGGTCACGGGCACCCTGCTTTTCGGCTTCGACCGGGTCGAGACCACCTACGGCGGCGCCGGTTGCGGTCACGGCTGCCGCTCCGGCGGCGGTCGCTACGACAGGTGAAACCGGCGCCTCGCCGCGCCGTGCGGCCTTCCGGTTCTCGATCTCGGCCTTCCGACGCAGACGCTCTTCCTCACGCGAGCGCTGGATCGCGGCGCGCTTGCGGCGGCGAAGCTCCGAAGCGCTCGGCACCTGCGCCGGCTGGTCCTTCGACCTGTCGGCCGGAATACCGCCAGCGTCACGCATCGCCTTGTTTGATTTGGAGGCCTTCGGCGTACCGTCGGAGTTGCGGGGTCGCCCCTTCATGATCAGGATTCCGGCAATGATCGCCGCAAGGACGATGATCCCGATGATGAACCAGGGAGCATTGTCGGTCACGAAGTCGGATGCCTTCTCGAGGGTGCTCTTGTTGTCGTCGGCAGCATTTCCCTGTTCGTTCAGGGCGTCGATCGCCTCCTGATCGAGAGTGATAGGGGCAGTGGAAGTGGGATCCGTGGTCGAGTCCGTGGTCGAAGGGACCGAGGAGCTGGTCGTAGGTTCGTCCACGGCCATGGCGGTGGCCGGAACGGCAACCAGGGCCGAAAGCATCAGCAGGAGCAGGAGGAACCTTGACTTCATCATTGGATCAGGAACGATACCGCCCCTTGAATTCCCTTTCTATATCTCTTTTCACATCTCGATCGGCGATTTCACGTCGCCGGTCACGGCCTTCCTTGTTGCGGGCCAGCCCGAGTTCGACTTTCGCCTTTGAACCCTTGAAATAGATGCGCGTGGGGATCAGGGTAAGGCCCTTTTGCTGGGTTGTCCCGATCAACCTCTCAATTTCCGCCCTGTGCAAGAGAAGTTTCCGTGCGCGCTCCGGTTCGTGGTTGTTGATTGTCGCCGGTGCGTAATGCGGGATGTGAAGATTCCTGAGCCAGACCTCCCCGTCCTCGACGACGGCGTAGGCGTCGCCCATCTGGGCGTTGCCTTCCCGCAGCGCCTTCACCTCGGTCCCGAGCAGGGCGATTCCGGCCTCGAACTTCTCGACGACCTCGAACTTCTGACGCGCCCGCCGGTTGGTGGCAACGTCACCGGAGGCAGGCGCACGCTTCTTCTTTCCCTTTGAGGAACCCATGCGTCAGATCAATCTACGGGAACAGGAGCAACAGATCACTCGGCGGGAAACAGGTCAACCCTGCCCCTGGGCGCATCCACCCTGTCCACCTGGACCGGAAGAGGATCGCCCAGACGAACGGCGCGCCCGGTCTTGCTTCCAATCAGGGCCGTCTCTTCCTCGTTCATCTCGAATCTCTCCCCCCGGATCCTCCTGGCCGGGACGAAACCTTCGTAAACATCACCGAGCCGCCCGCCGAAGTGAACGAAGACCCCCGCCCTGATCACTCCCCGGACCTCACCCTCGAATCTCTTCCCGTAGCCCTCTTCGAACAGTTCGCGCTCCAGCAGGAATGCCGCACAGATGTCATCGGCGTCCCGCTCGAGGATCATCGCCTCGCGCTCGCGTTCGGAACAGTGCAGCGCAGCCTCGGCGACATCTCCGGCTGCCGGGGCGACTTCTCCCCCGCCGACCGCCGAAAGGAGCGCCCTGTGAACGAGCAGATCGGGGTACCGGCGGATCGGTGAAGTGAAATGACAGTAGGCGTCGCTGCCGAGGCCCGCATGCCCGAGATTCTTTTCCAGGTATCGGGCCGGCTTGAGGGACCGCAGTACCAGAGTGCTGTAAGCCTGCGCGCCGTGTCCGCGCCTTGCTGCTTCGCGGGAAACCGCCCTCGAGGCTTCGACCGCGAGGTCACCGGCGGTCGTCGGACCCATGCCGGAAGGGACGGGTGGCCCCGGCAGCCCGAGCGATGCAAGCTGTCCCAGCATCCTTTCGACTCGATCCGGATCAGGCATTTCGTGGACCCGGTATACCGACGGGATACCGCGCGAACTTGTCAGGTCAGCTACCTGTTCGTTGGTCAGCACCATCAGCTTCTCGATCAGCCGGTGGGCTTCGGTCTGGTGTTCTCCGAAGGCACGCGTCACATTGCCTTCCCCGTCGAACTCGAAGGTTGGCTCTGCCGAGTGAACCTCGAGGGCAGAGCCGCGACTCAGCTCTGCAAGGGAGGCGGCTGCTGCACGGGCCAGGGCGATCGGTTCGGCCACGGGCCCAGGCGCGTTCTCCCTGCCGGCGAAGATCCGGTCGAGCTGGTCGTAATCCAGTCGGGCATCCGAGCGGATCCGGCTGCGGTAGAACGCCGCTGAGGTGACCTCGCCGCTGCCCGAAAGGACGAACTCGGAGGTGACGGCCAGACGCTCGTCACCCCGGGAAAGGGAGCAGACGCCGGAGCTGAGACTGTGAGGAAGCATCGGCTCAACCGAGGTCGGGACGTAAGTGCTGTTTGCCCGCAGCAAAGCCTCCCCTTCGAGCACCGAACCAGGACGTACGAAGGCAGAGACATCCGCGATGTGAATCCACAGCCTGATTCCGTCGCCCTCCCGCCGCGCGGAGACGGCGTCGTCGAAATCCCTCGCGGTGGCCGGATCCACAGTGAAAGTGGCCAGTCCGGTCAGGTCCTGACGGTCGAACTTCTCGGGACTGGCCGCAGCCCGTTCGGCTTCGTCCTCGATCCGGCGAGGGAACCCGCGACGACCAAGTCGCTCCAGGGCGAGGGCTTCACAGACGTCGCGGGCCACGTCGACCCGGCCGAGATCCCTGAGGAGGCGTGCCCGGCCGGCACCGAACTCGACCCACGCGATCTGGCCCTCCCTGGTTTTCTCTCGTCGCTCGAGGGCGAGGGCCTGGCCTCGCTCGAACAGGGGTACCGCGGATGTGAAGCGACCCTTACGCTCCAGCAGGGCCACCTGCCGTCGCCCACCTCCCGGTCGGCTGCGGCCGCCGGCCATCAGTTGCCCGCCGAATCTTCCTCTTGTTCCTGGGCGCCTGATGCGATCTCGTCCGAGAGCACCCCGAATGCCCGGTCGAGCTGGATGTCACGGGTGGCGCTGCGGGGCAACGGTGCCCGGACGTCGGGGGCCAGCCCCTTCCCAGCCAGTGACACACCGTCCGCGGTCAGGAACTCGCCGACACTCAGGTCAAGCGATCCTCCATTGCTGAGGTCGATCACCTGCTGGAAGAGACCTTTTCCGTAGGTCCTCGTGCCAACCACCGGAATCCCCAGATCGGTCTGCAGCGCCGCCGCCAGAATCTCAGCAGCCGAAGCCGTGTTGCGGTTCACAAGCACGACCATGGTGGGAGTGTCGATGTTGCCCCCTACGGCACGGTATGTGGCATCGCCCTCGCTGCGGGACCGGGTCTCAACCACCACATCCCCCTCGTCAAGAAAGACGCTGGAGGTGAAGATCGCTTCTTCGAGCAATCCGCCACCGTTGTCGCGAAGGTCGAGCACCACGCCCTCGGCTCCCTTTTCGAGGACTCTCTCGACCGCCCTCCGCAGGGCCAGCCCTGCGCCCTGGCTGAAAGTCGTCAGCTGAACGTAGCCAAGCTTCTGCCCGTCCACCTCCCGGACCCGGTTCGCCGTTATGGGCACCCGGATCTCTGCCCTGGTCAGGGTGAAATCACGAACCCTGCCATTGCCGGCCTTGCGGATCCCGAGCGTCACCTCGGTACCCTCGGGCCCCTTGATATCGGCCACGATCAGGTCGACATCCTGGCCCCTGATCGACTTGCCGTCTACCTCGACGATCACATCACCGGCTTCCAGTCCTGCCTCGTCGGCCGGCGACTTCCGGAAGACGTAACCGACCTCTAGACCGTCGCGACTGTTCCGGCCCACGGTCATGCCGACGCCGCTGAAGCTACCTTCGAGAGACTCGCTCAGCCGCTGGTTCTGCTCGGGGGTGAAGTAGTGGGTAAAGCGGTCTTCCTTGTGGCTTTCCCGGAGCTCCCTGACCATGCCGTTGACCGAAGAGTCCTGGATAACTTCGGGATCGGTCACCCGGTAGTACTTGTCGCGGATCAGCTCGGCAGCCTGATCGGAAACCGACTGCTGCTGAGCGTCTTCGGCAACGAAGACCTCCCGCAGCGGGTCCGGCAGGTTGTCGGGGTGCCCTCCGGCCCAGAGGCCAAGGAGCATCCCGACGACGACCGCCCATACGGCAATGGTTGCGGTCTTCAAGTTCAGTTCCGGCCCGCTCCGGAGAGCCGGCCGGGGCCGGTCAGACCTTCAGGTAACGGCGCATCGTGAGTCCCGAACCGATCGCCGAGACGAGGATGGCCGCAATGAACAGGCAGGCGACCAGCGCGATGAAGGACATCGAGTCCTGCGCCTTCATGATGTCCCACGTATCGGAGAGCGGGTCCACGACTGTGATCTTGCCGATCCACAGCACGATTATCGCAATCGCGCCACCGAGGATGCCGACCACCACCCCTTCGATCATGAAGGGCCAGCGGATGAACCAGCGGGTGGCTCCGACCAGCCGCATGACCTCGATCTCCCGCCGGCGGGTGTAGATCGAGAGGCGGATCGTGTTGCCGATCAGAAGCAGCGAGGCGCAGATCAGAAGCACAGTGATGACGGTCAGGATCAGTTTCAGCGCACCCGTGACCTGTTCGATGTCCCGGGCATCCTGCTGCCGGTCATCTACCTCGGAGATGATCGGAGAGATGAACTGGGACTTGCCGTTCGTCCCCACCGGCTGGATCGCGTTTCGGATGCTTTCCAGGTTGGCGGCATCGTCAGGCTTGATGATGAAGTTTGCGGGCAGGGGATTCTTGCCACCGAGCTGATCGAGAGCATCGGGGTTCTCCTTGCCGAAGTCACTGTTCAGGAACTCCTGTTTTGCGTCAGCCTTGGTCAGGTACGTGACCGACTCTACGTTCGGCAGGTTCTCCAGCTTCTGCTGAAGAGCCTGGGTTTCGGCCGGGGTCGCATCGTCATAGATGAAGGTGCGGAGCTCGAGCTGGCCACGGACGTCTTCGCCCTTGCTCTGGGCGGTCTGGAAAACCGGGATCAGAACACCAAGCAGGAGTGCAGTGAGGACTGTGGTTACCACGGCCGCGGTGGTCGGAGCCACGTTCCGCCGGATCGCGCGAATCGCTTCGCCAGTGAAAAAGAAGAGCTTGCCCATCAGTTGACTCCCTTGCTGTGACCGGAACCGTTGCCGTTGGTGTGACCTTCGACTCCGACCCCCATCTCGGCCCGCATGCGCACGCCAAATTCGGTGGTGGACTCTTCGGTGTAGCCGCCGGCGACTTCGTCACGGATGACCCGGCCTTCGTAAAGTTCGATGACGCGTCGACGCATGCGGTCGACCATTTCGCGGTCGTGAGTTACGACGACCACGGTGGTACCGGTCTTGTTGATCCGGTAGAGAAGCTGCATGATCCCCACCGAAGTGACGGGGTCAAGGTTTCCGCTGGGCTCGTCGGCCAGAAGCAGGGGCGGGTGGTTGACGAACGCACGGGCGACGGAGACTCGCTGCTGTTCACCACCTGAAAGCTCGTCCGGGTAGTTGTGAAGCTTGGTCGAAAGACCGACCAGGCGAAGGGTCTCGGGGACCTTCTGCCGGATCTCGGCCCGTGAGGCCCCGATCACCTGTAGCGCGTAGGCGACGTTGTCGTAAACCGTCCGGCTTGGCAGCAGTTTGAAGTCCTGGAACACCGTTCCGATGTTGCGGCGAAGCTGCGGGACCTTCTTCTCGGGAAGCTTGTTGATGTCGCGACCGGCGATCGAGATGCTGCCGTCAGTGGGCTCGAGCTCCCTGATCAGCATCTTGATCAGGGTGGACTTGCCACAGCCGGTGGGACCGACGAGGAATACGAACTCGCCCCGGTTGATCGCAAGCGAAACGCGGTCAACCGCGAGATGGCCACCGGGGTAAACCTTGCTGACGTCACGCATTTCGATGATCGGCGCGCCTCCCTTTCGGGGTCGCTCCGCCTGCTTGCGGGCGCGTGCTGCCTCGATCTCTGCCTGGGCCGTGTCTTTTTTCTTCTTTCCGAATGCCATCTGGTTCGCCCTATTCCCCCCGGGCCGGGGTATTCCTTCCCCTGACGGGGAATGCCCACCTGAGGCGGATGCCGAGGTGGAATCTTGATCTGAAGTGAGCGAAACGTTAGCAATCACTCACATTACTTGGTGCCTACTGACAGCGACCCGGTACGATTCATGCAATGTCCAGGGTTGCCCTCAAGGGAAATCGGGCGGCCCTCAAGGTTGGCTGCCTCCTCGCCGCATTCGCTCTGCTTGTCGTGGCAGTCAAAAGTTCCCCCGCCGGGGCTGAAAGCCCGCGGGACGGAGCCACCGCCTCGATCGTGAACGGTCGCAGCACGACCATCACTGAGTGGCCCTGGCAGGTTTCGCTGACCATGCCTCGCAGTTGGGCGCCCCGTTGGTCGACCAGCCAGCGATCGTTCTGCGGGGGCTCGATCCTCGCCCCCCGGCTTGTCATTACGGCCGGCCACTGCGTTGCCGACCTCGGCCGGCGCCAGATCCGCCGAATCGAGATCGTCTCCGGGCGAACAAACCTCGACTCGAAGAAGGGACAGGTGGTCAGGGTGTCTGGCCTCCGGATGCCGGTCAACTCCTCCGGGAAACGTCGCTACCGCACCATTCTCGGAGCAGCCGACTGGGATGTCGCTCTCCTGACCCTCGCCTCTCCCCTCTCATCCCAGCCGATCCGCATTGCCGGACCTGGCGAGGAGGAGACCTGGAAGCAGGGGAGCGTCGCCTGGACTACCGGCTGGGGCAACATCAGTGGATATTCGAACCGTGTGCCCGCCCGGCTTCAGGTTGCGCGGCAGGTGATCATGGGCAACGGACTCTGCCGTCGCGCGGACGGGGTTGCCTTCCAGCCGACGAGAATGCTCTGCTTCGGCGGCCCGAGCGGCAACTCATCGGCCTGCCTTGGCGACAGTGGCGGCCCGCTTGTCGTCAAGACCAGCGACGGTTACCGGCTGGTCGGTCTGACCAGCTACGGAGACGGGGTCTGCAGGGGTACCGTTCCTTCCGTGGACACTCGCGTCGCCGGTGATCCGATCCGGCGTTGGGTGGCCCGGACCGCACTTGAACTGACCGGCGTCGATGTTCTAGGCAGTGGCGCCAGCGCCCTGCCGAGGCCGTCCTGGTGCAAGGTTCCGTCCCTCTTCGGCCTCAAGCCCTCGCAGGCGAAGCAACGTCTTGTTGCCGCAAATTGCCGACTCGGTGCCGTTCGGGTGGACCCCTGGGCACCCGGGCGGCGCGGCCGTATCATCGGAGCCAACCGGACCTGGGGATGGCTGGCACCCGCCGGTTTCAAGGTCAGGGTCTGGATCGCGTCGTGAAGCGACTGCTCGCCCTGCCAGCACTCGTCCTGGTCAGTGCCACTCTGACTGCGTGCGGCTCCGACGACAGTGACTCCCCGCAGGCAACAGACCCGGCGACAATGACCACGGGTAATTCGGGAACCACCGGCAGATACGGATCCGCGGAGGGTAAGGAGATGACACCGGACAAGAAGGCACCACAGAGCGCCGGGGACAAGCGGGAAAAAGCCCCCGACGACGTCATCTCTGACCGGCCCGGCAGCGCCGCCAAGCCGATCAGTCCCTGACCAGACTCCTCGACAGGTAAATGATGCCGCCGACCAGCCCGCAGAGAAACAGGGTCAGTCCAAGGTAGAGGACGAAGCCCGGGCTGCTGAGAAACAGCATCAGTCCCCCGGCACCTGCAGCAGAAATGACAAGGCCCAGCGCCAGCCTTCCGGCAGGTTCAAGCTCGGTTTCCTCCCCGGCCGATTCGACTGCCGGCACGTTCAGTGGATCGAACCGGCCCTCGAGCACGAGGCTGTAGAGCAGGTACAGGGAAGGCGCCAGCAGGACCAGACCGATCGCCACAGCGATCAGGAGGCCGATGATCACCTCATCCGATGCTGCCGCTTCCTGGATGGTCAGGCCGGGCAGTATCTCGGGCCCCTGGGTGAGGCCCCAGCCGGCCACGATGCAGGCAACGGCAGCCGCCGCGGCATACCGGGCAAACATGTACCGGCGGGTCGCGAGCAGCCAGAGAGTGGCGGTGCCAGCGAGGGCGGAGGCGTAAACGCAAAGCCTGGCCAGCTCGTTGTCGGTTCCGTTGGCGGAAAACATCTGGTGAAAGAAGTCCGGGGCTTCGGCGTGAAGCACGATCAGTCCGCCCGCGGCAGCGACTCCGGTCACGACACCGGCGATCATCCCTCGAACCCTGAAGGCCGACGAAAGGTCCTCCTCTCCGCGTCGGTCAGCGTCCGCAGCGAGGTAGACGGCAGCGAGGTAGACGGAAGAAAGGACCAGCAGCAGGCCGATCATCAGCGGTAGTGGTGCCAGCCAGGAGGTGATCACGTCACCCTGGGCGTTGCCGGGCGGCACCCGCCCATCGACGATGGCCCCGATCACGGTTCCCAGGGCAAAGGGCACCAGCAAAGAGGCGATCGCCGCGAGCCAGGTGAAGGTGCGGTTGATGCTGACTCCACCGGCCACATAGCCGACCGCTCTCATGATGATCCCGAGGCAGGCAAGGATCAGGGGAATCCAGAGAGTCGAGAAGATCGATCCGAATACGTCCGGATAGGCGGTCCAGCAAATCACGAGCACGAAGATCAGCCAGACGTGGTTCGCCTCCCAGACCGGGGCCATCGACCGGTGACCGGACTCCTTCAGACGCTCCGACTCCTCCCCGGTAGCGGTGATCGCCCAGATCGGCGCCCCGAAGTCCGCTCCCGCCAGCACGGCGTAGGCGGTGATACCGATCAGGATGAGGATCGCGGGAACTTCAGCCAGTTCCATTCTTCTCCTCCTCTCCTTCCGCGAGTGCCCTTTCCTCGAGGGCGGCGATCTCCGGCGGGAACGGCTGGCTTGCGATTCGCCTGAGGACCCAAAACACGGTCGCGATCAGCGCCACGTACACGGCAGCCAGCGCCGCGAAACCGAACACGACCCCGTCGGCACCGGTTACCGCCTGTTCGGTCCGCATGACCCCGTACACCACCCAGGGCTGCCGGCCGACCTCCGTCGTGACCCAGCCGGCGATCAGGGCAATCACCGCCCCCGGTCCGGCAAGAATCACCGCCCGGTAGAACCACTTCGTCTCCGGAAGTCTTCGCCTGCGAAACCAGACCCAGAGAAACCAGGCGGCGAGGGCGGCAAGGCCTGTGCCGATGCCGACCATCGTCTGGAACGAGAGTCTCACCACGTTGATCGCGGGCCAGTCGTCTTCCGGAACGGTCTCAAGTCCCTGAACGGTTGCGTTCGGGTCATGGTAGGCCAGCAGGGAGAGCAGTTTGGGTATCTCGATCCCGTACTCGATGGTGTTGTCCTCGGTGTACCAGCCGAAGATCGTCTCCGGGGCACCTTCCGTCGTCTCGTAGAGGCCTTCGAAAGAGGCCAGCTTGATCGGCTGGTCGTCGGCGACGGTGCGGGCCGCCCAGTCTCCGATCAGGATCTGGGCGGGAGCGGCCAGGCAGGCCACAGCGAGCGGCACGACCATCGCAGTGCGGAAGTAGTCACCACGCCTTCCCCGCAGCCAGGCGAAGGCGTAGATACCGGCCACGAGAAACCCGACCACGATGTAGGCAGCCAGGTACATGTGGGTCAGCTGGGGCCACAGGTGACCGTTGGCGAAGAGCGCCTCGAAGGGCTTCACGTCGGTGACCTGCCCGGCGCTGTCGATCGAGAAGCCGGAAGGATTGTTCATCCACGCGTTGACCGCGATCACCATCATCGAGCCGGTGATCCCCGTGGCTATCACGGGGATTCCCGTGAGGATGTGTTTCCGGGGCGAGATCTTCTCCCAGGAGTAGACGTAGATCGAGATGAAGATCGCCTCGATGAAGAAGGAGAAGCCTTCGAGCCCGAAGGCGAGGCCGAAGACATCACCGAAGGCCGCCATGAAGCCCGGCCAGAGCATTCCCAGTTCGAAGCTGAGCAGCGTGCCGGTCACGACCCCGGCCGCAAACAGGGTGATCATCACTTTCGACCAGCGTCTGGCGATCGCCGTGAAGTGGGCCTTGCCGGTCTTCAGCCCGAGCCACTCCATGAAGATCACGAGGCTCGGGAAGGCGATTCCGAAACAGACCAGCGGGATGTGCATGACGAAGGACATCGCCTGCATCTGTCGGGCCTCGAGCAGATAGTCCTGATCGACGGTCGGGAAGGAGTTACCCGGACCGAAGGTGAAATCAGCCGCCGCTGCGATCACATCGAGCACGGACACACCCTATTCCGAACGCCGGTGGAATCGACCCCCTCGATCCCCTGCGGGGCGAAGCTAGCCGATGCTGACCATGCGTTCGATCGGGAGGCGGGCCTTTTCGGCCAGCGCCTCATCGACCTTCACTTCAAACTTCATGTCGCGCAGCGAATCTCGAAGCTTCGGCAAGGTGATCATCTTCATGTACTTGCAGTAGGCCATTCGATTGGCCTCGATCAGCTTCGCCCCTGGGACTGCCTGTCGCATCGGGTAAAGCATGCCGTTCTCTGTAGCAACGATGTATTCGCCGCCGGGGTTGTCCCGGACATGTTCGATCATTCCGGAAGTGGAGAGCATGTGAACCCCCTCGGGATCGATGTCTCCGTTCGCCACGTACTCCATCGCCTGGGTCGAGCATCCACATTCAGGGTGAATCAGGAATTCCGCGTCAGGATGCTCGGCCCGGGTGCGCGCAATGTCATCGGGCCGGATGCCAGCGTGAACGTGGCACTCCCCGTCCCAGACATGGAAGCGGCTGCGACGCTCCGGATCCTCGGTCAGTCCGGTCTCACGCTCCACGAAGGCGCCCAGCCACATATCGGGCCCGAAAAGAATCTCGGTGTCTTCACCGTGCTCGGCCCAGATGTGCTCGACCACCTTCACCGCATTCGATGAGGTGCAGCAGTAATCGGTCTCCGCCTTGACCTCGGCCGAGGTGTTGACGTACATGACCACCAGCGCGTCCGGATATCTGGACTTCCACTCACGAAGCTGATCGGCATTGATCGAGTCGGAGAGCGAACATCCGGCCCCGAGGTCCGGAATCAGCACCTTCTTCTCGGGCGAGAGTATTGACGCTGTTTCGGCCATGAAGTGGACCCCGCAGAACTCCACGACCTCCGCATCGGCAGCCTCGGCCTGGCGCGAGAGACCGAGCGAGTCACCGATGTAGTCGGCAACGTCCTGGACTTCGGGCAGCTCGTAATTGTGGGCGAGGATGATCGCGTTACGCTCCGCGGCCAGCTCGCGGATCTCGGCGCTCAGTTCGGTGATCAGCGCCGGATCAAGCGGCGGCGGCACATCTGAAGCCTGAAGGACTGGAAGCTCGGTGGGCATGGATCGATTTTACGCAGGACGGCTTGCCGGATCGAGAAGCAGGGACACGTCGAGCTGGGGAGCCGAGTGGGTCAGGGCCCCGATCGAGATGAAGTCGACCCCGGTCTCGGCCACTTCGCGAACGTTGTCCAGGGTCATTCCGCCCGAGGCCTCGAGCTCGGTACCGAGGCCTCCGGATTCACGCAGGTCGACCGCTCGCTTCAGCTCCTCGGTGTTCATGTTGTCGAGAAGGATGCGGTCGGCGCCGGCCTCGATCGCCTCGACGACTTCTTCCAGGGTCTCCGCCTCGACCTCGATGTGAAGGTCGGGAGACTCGCTGCGGCAGGCTTCAACAGCCTGGCGCACCCCGCCCGCCATGGCGATGTGGTTCTCCTTGATCAGCACTGCGTCGAAAAGACCGAACCGGTGATTGATGCCGCCACCCCAAGAGACCGCCTGCTTCTCCAGAGCCCTGAGGCCCGGCAAGGTCTTCCGGGTGTCGAGGATCCTGGTGCCGGTGCCACCGACCGCATCGACATAACGCGCGGTCAGCGTGGCGATGCCTGAAAGATGCCCGAGGAAGTTCAGGGCGACCCGCTCTCCCGCGAGGATCGCCCTGGCGGGACCGTTGATCAGGAGGAGGTCACGGGGCACCTGATCGTGCCAGTGGCCCTCGACGACCGTCCGGTCCATGTCCGTCACCCCGACCTGGCGGAATACCTCCTCGACAACGTCGAGCCCAAAGATCACCCCAGGAGCCTTGAGGACGACGTGGGCCTGTGCTGAAAGACCGTCGGGCACAGTGGCCCTCGCGGTGACATCACCGTCGCCGATGTCCTCCGCGAGCGCGCGGGCGATCAGCTCCGAGGTTCCCTCCGGAAGATGACTCATGTCGGGAGCCTATGCTCTCCGCTCATGGCTTCGTTCACTCACACGGCATTCGACACGCCAATGGGGCCAGTCGCCCTCGCGGCAACCGGTGAGGGCGTCATCCGATGCAACCTGCCAGGGTCGGACCCAGACGAGCTGGTCGAGGAAGTGATCGCCCGGACCGGCATGAACCCGGTCGAAGGAGGCCGGACCGTCGACGAGGCAGCCGACCAGGTCGCATCATTTCTCGAAGGCGGGTTGCGGGAGTTCGACCTTGACCTCGACTGGCAACTCGTCGGCGGCTTCTACCGCGAGGTACTTCAGGCGACGACCACCATTCCCTGGGGCGAGACAGCCAGCTACGGCGAGGTAGCCGCCCTTGCCGGAAAGCCCGGGGCGGCCCGCGCTGCCGGCACCGCGCTTTCCCTCAACCCGATCGCGCTGATCGTGCCCTGCCACCGGATCATCAAGTCAGACGGCAGCACGGGAGGCTACGGGGGAGGCAAGGCCGGAACCGCCCTGAAGCAACGCCTCCTCGATCTGGAGAACCCTCAAGATTCGGTTTGGGCCGGTGCGTCGGTGTCCGAAAAATGATGGATAGGGCGAGCGGAGCGAGCATCATTTTTCGGGCACCGCCGCGCCGAGCTTAACCGGCAGTGCGGTTCAGGTACTCGCGAATGAAGCCGTCAATGTCCCCGTCGAGGACCCGCTGCGCGTCACCGACTTCGAAGTCGGTGCGGTGGTCCTTGACCATGGTGTACGGCTGAAGCACATAAGAGCGAATCTGCGAACCCCAGGCGACATCCTTGACCTCGCCCCTTTCCTGATTCACCGCTTCAGCCCTCTTCCGTTCCTCGAGTTCGATCAGCTTCGACTTGAGCATCTGCATCGCGACGGCCTTGTTCTGCGTCTGCGACCGCTCGTTCTGACACTGGACGACCACCCCGGTCGGCTCATGGGTGATCCTCACGGCCGAGTCGGTCTTGTTTACGTGCTGCCCACCAGCACCGGATGCCCGATAGGTGTCGATGCGGATCTCGGAATCGTCGATTTCGACTTCGACGTCTTCACTCACAACCGGAGCGACATCGACCTGGGCAAAGCTGGTGTGGCGCCGGGCCGAGGAGTCGAAGGGCGAAATCCGGACCAGCCGATGCACGCCGCGCTCGGCGGCGATCAGTCCGTAGGCGTTCTCCCCCTTGAGGACGAAGGTGGCTGACTTCAGTCCCGCTTCTTCGCCTTCGGATGCTTCCCTCATCTCGACCGAGAACCCGCGTCGCTCGGCCCACCGGAGGTACATCCGGAGAAGGATTTCGGCCCAGTCCTGGGAGTCGGTGCCTCCGGCCCCGGCATGGACGGAAACGATCGCGTCGCCGTGGTCATACTCGCCGCTGAAGAGTCGTGCCTCCTCGAGTTCTTCCAGCCGGGATTCGACCGAGCCGAGCTGCTCTTCGAGTTCAGCGGCAATCTCCTCGTCGGCTTCAGCCATCTCGGCCATCTCGGCGAGATCCCCCGCTTCGGCCTGGAGGGAGCGGAAGCCCTCCAGCTTGCGCTGCGCCCGGGCGTGATCCGCCGAGACACTCGCCGCCTTGTCCTGGTCATCCCAGAAGCCGGGTTGCTGCATGACCTCTTCGAGTCTGGCGACCTCGGCTTCGAGGCCCTCAGGGTCCAGGTAATCGGTCAGCAGGGTGAGGTGCTCCTCGATCGCGCCCAGACGGGCGCTCACGGACTCTGTGTTCACGGCCTCGGCCATTGGTGGAGCCTACCGAGCGTCCGGGCTTGCGGATCGCCGCCCGATCAGGCTCGGGCAGGCGGCCTCTGAGAAGATCAGAGGCCATGGCAGCCCCGATTCCGGCAAGTGATGCGAGGCGCAGACGACTGATCCGGGTCATCTCGGTGTCGATCGCCGTTGCGTTGCTGACGATCGGGATGAAGTTCGCAGCGTGGCTGCTGACCGGTTCGGTCGGGCTGCTCTCGGACGCCGCGGAATCGGTGGTCAACCTGGTTGCTGCCGGGGTAGCTCTCTTGGTCATCCTCTGGTCAACGAGGCCTGCAGATGAGGACCACGCGTACGGCCACGAGAAGGCCGATTACCTCTCCGCCGGATTCGAGGGTGCGCTGATCCTGCTGGCCGCAGTGACCATTGCCTATGCGGCAATCGACCGGCTGATCAATCCGGTCGAGTTGACCGAGGTGGGTATCGGCCTCGCAGTTACCGCGGCCGCTTCCGTCCTCAACCTTCTCACCGCCCGGCTGCTGGTCCGGACCGGCGAGCAGGAATCATCCGTGGTTCTGGTCGCCGACGGGCGGCACCTGATGACCGACGTGATCACCTCCGCCGGCGTGATCATCGGTGTCGGCCTCGTCTGGCTGACCGGCTGGGAGCGGCTCGACCCGATCATCGCCTTGATCGTTGCCGCCAACATCGTCCGCACAGGGGTCGGGCTGGTTTCCGACTCGATGTCGGGGTTGATGGACAAGGCGCTGCCGGAGTCCGAGATATCCACCGTGAACGGAGTCCTGACCCGGTTCGAAGGAGAGGGAATCCAGTTTCACGCGCTCCGCACCCGCAAGGCGGGCAGACGGACCTTCATCTCGGTTCATGTCCTGGTGCCCGGAGATTGGAGCGTCAAGGAGGGCCACGATCTGCTCGAAAGGGTCGAAGAAGACCTCCGGACGCCCTTCGAACAGGCCACAGTATTCACCCACCTCGAACCGATCGAGGACCCCCTCTCCTTCGAGGACACGGGACTCGACCGCTCTACCTGAAGTCAGCCGGTGAAGGCGGTTCTGGCTTCCTCGAGGTCTTCGAAGGGGCGCCAGCTGAGGACCCTGGCCTCCTTCATTTCGAAGAGCCAGCCGAGCTCATCCGTGTAGGCGAGCTCGTTGCCGTCCTCCCAGCGCCACTCGCGCTTCACCCGGGCGAGCAACCTGGTGTCGTTTTGCTCGCAGGATTCGAGCAGAACGGTCTGCTGAACGCCGCCCGGCTTTCTGGTCGCCCAGGCGCGGGCCTCTTCGCGTCCTTTGCTGACGCCCCGCATGCCGTTGATCTCGACCTCGGGATCGAGCAACTCGACGAACTCGTCGAGCTCCGACCGGTTGAAGGTCGAAATGAACTCGCGGACTGTCTTCTCTTCAGGCGTCACGGGCGATTTACCCGGATGCCGCGCACCCGGTCAGCTTCCGTGGCACTTCTTGTACTTCTTGCCCGAGCCACACCAGCAGGGGTCGTTCCGCCCGATGTTTTCCTTCTCGGACTTGACCACGGTCGTGGCGCCTCCCGGTTCCGGAGCCCCACCTACGTTCGGCACCCCGCCGGGGACGACTCCGGGTACGCCTCCGGACTCGGCCGGTCCGGGTGTTGAGCCGGCAGCCACTTCGGCCAGTGCCGAAGGCTGGGCCTCGGCGGTTCCGCCCGAATAGTCGAAGGTGGAGTCGTCCGGTTCCTCTGCCGGGGCAGCGAACGCGCCGTCGACCTGATCCGGTTCGATCTCGATTTCCACGTTGTAGATGAGGCGGCTGAACTCTTCCCAGATGCCGTTCATCAGCTCCTGGAACATCGAGTAGCCCTCGTTCTTGTAGGCAACCAGCGGATCGATCTGGGCGAACCCGCGGAGGTGGATGCCTTCGCGAAGGTAGTCCATGTCGTAGAGGTGCTCGCGCCAGCGCGAGTCGATCACCTGCAGCAGCAGGGTGCGTTCGAGATAACGCATGATCTCGTCACCGAACTCCGCTTCGCGTTCGTCGTAGGCCTTCTGGGCGTCTTCGTAGAGCTCCAGCTTCAGAGCTTCCGGCTCCGTTGACTCCGGTGCCATTCCGACCACGTCGATCGCGCAGGGCCAGATCAGGTGAAGCTGGGAGTCGAGACCGGGGAGATCCCACTCCTCGATGATGTCGCCAGCCAGGTACTCGTCCACGAGGCGCCCGATCACGCCATCCACTTCTTCGCGGGCGATGTCCGACATGTCGCGACCTTCGAGAATCTCGCCGCGGTACTTGTAGATGACCCGACGCTGTTCGTTCATCACGTCGTCGTATTCGAGGACGCGCTTACGGATCAGGAAGTTCTGTTCCTCGACCTTCTTCTGGGCGTTCTCGACGGTCTTCGTGAGCATCTTGGCCTCGAGCGGCATCTCGTGACCTTCCTCGTCGGTCGGTCCGAGCCGGTCGAGGATTTTGTAGATGCGGTCACCAGCGAAGAGACGGATCACGTCGTCTTCTGCCGAGAGGAAAAATCGCGATGCTCCAGGATCGCCCTGACGGCCGGCGCGGCCTCGCAGCTGGTTGTCAATACGGCGCGATTCGTGCCGCTCGGTGCCACAGATGAAAAGGCCACCGAGGGCCTTTACTTCTTCGGCTTCCGCGTCGCATTGGGGCTTCAATTCGACTGCGATCTTCTCGACCGCCTCGTTGTAACCCTCGTCTTCCGGCTTCAGGCCCATCTTCGCGACCTGCGGATGAGCCATTCCCTCCGGGTCCCCGCCCAGCTTGATGTCGACACCACGGCCGGCCATGTTGGTGGCGATGGTCACAGCACCCTTGCGTCCGGCCTGGGCGATCGTCTCACCCTCTCGCTCTGCGTACTCGGGCTTCGCGTTGAGGACCACGTGCTCGATGCCCTGCTTCTTCAGTTCCCGGGAGATCATTTCCGAGACCTCGACCGAAACGGTGCCGACCAGGATCGGCTGGCCGGTTTCGTGCCGGGTCACCAGTTCCCGTACGACCGCGTTCCATTTGCCTTCTTTGGTCTTGAAGATCTGGTCGTTCTGGTCGTCCCGGG
>WBZM01001847.1_pt2 | contig 17133 bp, 11 predicted proteins | sample 5204271 | NCBI WGS metagenome assembly WBZM01 (sample SAMN12344346, study PRJNA552823) | activated sludge metagenome | biome: Activated sludge suspended growth; feature: Nitrification reactor; material: Wastewater; isolation source: activated sludge from nitrification reactor of wastewater...
AAAACGAAGGGCGGCAGTTTCGAACTGCCGCCCTTCGTTCTTTTCAGTTCACCGAAAAAACAGGCGCTTCCGAGTGCACCCCTGAGTAAAAGGTCAGGAGGTTGATTTTATACTGCATGAAACGGGTCAGCGGCAGTTGTGACACCAGATCCAGCACGTCCAGCTCTGAGTTGGCGTTGATGGTCGCCCAAATCTTTGAATTGTCGAGGGAGAGGGCATAGTTGACGAGCTTGCCATCACGGAACAGCTTGTTGACTTTGGCCCGTTGGTGCGGTATCTGGCGGAGGAAATCTTCGGACAATACTTTCGGAAGCGTGAAATCTACCATGAATTGGTATTCTTGCGTCATGTCAAAATAAAAATTAGGCAGTTAGGAAATGTAGTTCTCAATAAAGTGTGTGTCACATGCTTTTGTCCAACTTCTCAAAAGGAACTTTTTTTTTGAGGGCGCAAAGGTATTAGAAAAAATTGTTCATCAAAGGGTTCGTGGAAAAAATGTGGAGAAGGTTGTCACTCGGTCAAGGCCGGGTCAGCCCAAGAGCGAACCTTGTATTTGGTGCGGTCGTGGGAGTCAGAGCGGAGGGTTTTAGACGGGCTTCAGGGTTGGATTTTGAAATTGCATGGCTGGAATTTTGAAATTGCATGAAACTGGTGATTGGATTTACCATCTAAAGGCGTCCTTTTGGACGCTGATAGGGGCTTAGTGCTGTTTGGATTTCTGAAATCTGGCTGACGGGGTTTTGATATTTGGGGAAATTGTTATTATTTGGTGTCAGTTTCGCAACCTTAGGGATAAGGCTGTCTTGAAAACAAGATTGATGAACGAAAGGATAAATTGTTGGTTTTCAAGGGGTTTTCATTATGGAATGTGCGTAAATAGACGAGTTATAGCCAATTTTAAAATGACACTATCCGACAAAATATTCGGCAAACAAAAATTCGACCTTGAAATTAAGGTGCCGACAAGTATTGAAATAGTTCATATGGACGACAAAGTTCGTTTTCGTGGGACAAAAGAAAACATTTCGAAATTTGCGAAGGAGTTTTATAGACTTAAAGAACTAAATGACGGGCAGCTTTGTAAACTGGACAAATACACACTTAAAGTTTCAGACTACATAACTCCAGACAGAGAAAAAGAAAATTGGATAGAACTTCCAAATCACGCCTGGGGAATTATGGGAAGTAAGTTTAATGAAGTTCCTTATGAGTATGAAGACAACCCATTTGACTTCAATGACTGCGGCTATACAGACAAAAATCCATTTGACATTGGAGTTGAAGTGACAGATTTACCAATTCGATTTATGGAATTTAATGAAGACGGAACTTAACAGGCAAAAACGATAGAACCATGAGAAAAACTGGCCATAACAGGCGTTTGGCAAAAAAGCGGGTTCAGTGGTTAAATGAAAATTTTAACTCGTATCAAATTTTGTGCTGGGTTGACAGTTTTGTGCTTCGAAATTCGCTACACCACCAAGCGCCAAACCGTGGATAACAACACAAAAAAACATGAGTCCACCAGATGCTCAAAATCCGGGACGACTCATGTTCTTCATTAAAAATTTGGTTCTCACTTCAAAAACCCAAACTCCTTCCCATACTCCAGCATCTGCTGCGTGAAGTCGTCTGGGTATTCCAGTTTCACGTCCGTGATATTGCCGCTGGCATCGGTCACAGGCACGAGTTTCGGATTGATGAAACCACCGTAGGGCGGCATGTTCAACTTGGCGGAGCGGTCGAGCACCTCCTTGTGAATGGCGGGGTCAACCTTCACGCCATAGTTCTCAACGAGGGCCTTGCCAGCCTTGGCATCGCCCACCGACTTGATGCGCTGGATTTCCTTCAGCAGTTCGCCAAAGAGGACACGCAGTTTTTCATAGTCCTTGATGTCGAAATAGGTCTTGCCATCACGGGTCACTTTCTCGATGACATTGTCCTTTTTGCCCATTTCATAGGCCCAGAGCGCCACAAGCTGGCGGTTGCGCATGTGCGCCTCCTCGATATTGTTGCCGGGCTTGATGCGGCGCAATTGCAGCATGAGGCCGTTGCGGATATAGCTATCGTACTCGGCCTTGCCCACTTCCAGCGAAGGCATCACCTTGAGTTCGATGAGTTTCGGGTCCATGATATAATAAAGGGCGAAAAGGTCGGCACGGGCCTCTTCCAGCGTGGAGGAGTAGCCAGGCAGGGTCACGCTCGGCTCCGCAACGCCGGGTTCGAGCACACCGCTGGCGTGGCCCAAGACCTCGTGCAGGGCTGTGTGCAGCTTGCCGGAGAGGTCGCTGTATTCCTTGGCGAGGCGCTTCTCCTCGTCGTCGTTGGCGAACTCATCGGTGAGGCCAGGGCCGCTGGCGTTGGTGTAGGCATCCTCGATATTGCCGAGGCTGACGGATTTTGAACCCAATGCCCGTATCCAGTTGGAGTTCGGGAGGTTGACGCCGATGGGGGTGGCCGGAGAGGCGTCGCCGGATTCTCCAGCCGTGTTCACCACCTTGTAGGTTACGCCGACCACGTCCTTCTTTTTATGGTTGGGCAGCAGCGGCGAATTGTCCTCGAACCATTGGGCGTTCTCGCCGAGCACCTTCATTCGCTCAGATGCTTCAAAATCAGTGATTTGCACGATGCTCTCGTAGCTTCCCCTCATGCTCATGGGGTCATGATAAACCTCCACGAAGCCGAGGATATAGTCCACATCGCCTTCGGTGGCTTTCACCCAGGCGAGGTTGAAATCGGCCCATTTTTTCAGGTCGCCCGTTTTGAAATACTCAATCAGAATCTGGAGGGCCTTTTTCTGCGGCTCGTTTTCGGCCACGGTCACGGCCTTTTCGAGCCAGAAGATAATTTTGTCAATGGCCGGGCCGTACATGCCGCCCGACTTCCAGACGTTCTCGAAGAGCTTGCCGTCCGGGCCTTTTTCGAGTCGGGAGTTGAGGCCCCATTCGAGCGGCTTGGGGTCTTCGCTGGTCATTTTTGCTTCGTAAAATTTCTTCACGTCGGCAGTGGTCACGTCCGGGCCTTGGAAGTTCACGGCGCTGGCCAGCACGTTGTCAACGCCATCGGCCTGCTCCACCCGCTTGGCGTCCACTTTGGGGTCAAACATGGCGGTGAGCGCCTCTGGCGAAAGGCTACCACCCGCTTCGCCCAATACTTTTTCGAAATACTCCTTCGTGAAGCCGGGCACGAACTTGTCGTGGGAGTAGTGGTGGTGGATGCCGTTGGAGAACCAGACCTGCTTGGCGTAGAGCATGAGTTCGCCCCAATCCTTGCTCGTACGGTCGCCCTTAAAATTGGCCACGACATTGTCGAGGGCCTGGCGGATTGGCAGGTTGTAGCGATAGTTCTGGTCGTAGTTGATGTCACGACCGCTGAGGCCAGCTTGGGTGAGGTAATAGACCAAAAGTTTTTGGTTCAGCGTCAGCTTCTCGAAGCCGGGCACCTGATAACGGATGATTTTCTTGTCAGCAAACGTCTCGGTCTGCCATTTGAATTCGCCCGTTGTTGCAGGAGCAGCGGGGGCGGGCTGTTGTTCTTTTTTGCCGCAGGCAAAGAACAAGCCGATGGTTAGGAAATAAAAGGTAAGTTTTTTCATGTCGAACTGTGTTGTTTTAGATGAATTTGCTTTAGGGTGGCTTGCCCCAAAAGCGCCGTGAAGGTACGCTAAAAACACTTCTTAAGCGCCATTTGCAAGTGACCGTGTTTAATTGCAATTACAAGATTGATGGAAGTGTTGTGATTAAATCAGCATCCATTAACTTTGGCCTACTGACAGTGGACTTTATGATAAAAATCCTAATCACCGACGACCACCAACTCGTCATTGACGGCATAAAACTCATGCTTGCCGAGGCCGACGACCTTGCCTGCGTGGGTACTGCCAACAGCGGAGAACAGGCCCTCGAACTCTTGGCCACCACCCCCGCCGACGTGCTGCTGCTCGACATCAACATGCCGGGCATGGACGGGCTGGAGACCTGCCGACGGGTGCGTGCAGCCTTCCCTTCGGTAAAAATCCTGATGCTCTCCATGCTACGGGAGGGCAGCCTCGTGAAAATGCTGCTTAATGAAGGCGCATCGGGCTACCTGCTCAAAAACGCCGGGAAGGACGAGGTGCTGGAGGCCATCCGAAAGGTACATTGGGGCGAGCGGGCGCTCAGCTCGGAGGTATTGGACATTTTCCTGCAACCATCTGCGGACAAAAAGCGGCTTTTGGCGAACCCCTTCCCCACCCTTTCCCGAAGGGAAAAACAGATACTCCAACTCATCGTGGACGAGAAAACAACCCAAGAAATCGCCGACGAGCTGTTCATCAGCTTCGGCACGGTGGAGACGCACCGCCGCAACATCCTGATGAAGCTCAACGCCCGCAACACCGCCGGGCTGGTGAAGGCGGCCATCGAGTATAACCTGCTGGATTGACCATGAGAAAACGAAGCCTTTGTCTGCTGTTCGCATGCTTCTTGCCTTCGGCAATATGGGGGCAGCCTGCTACCGATAAATTGGAGCTTGCCCTGCAACAGTCCTTGCCCGATACGGCTCGGCTCCGAGTTTATTTCGATTTGGTGATTAAGAACGTCCGGCCTGATATTGAAAAGGCACAACGGTATGCCGACAGTGCTGCGGTCATTTGCCGAAGGCTCAACCATGAGGCGCTGAACCAAGAGCTTAAGCTGCACTACGGTATCCTGTACCGTTTTTCGGGCGATTATGAAAAAGCATTGACACAATTGGCTGATTATCAGGCTTATGCTGAAAAAGCAGGCGACGAGCGAAAACTTGCCAAGGCATTGATGCAGATGGGGCACGTTCATAGCCGCAAGGGGGACAATGAGGCTGGCCTCGCCAATTTCCAAAAATCACTTGCATTAAGCAGGGAGTTCAAGAACCAACAGGGGATTGCCGACAACCTGTCGGGCATGGCCGAAATCTATAACCAGACCAAGCAGCGGGAAAAGGCAATCGAAGGCTGGAACGAGGCGCTTGCCATTTACCAAATTTTGAAGGATACCCTCAACATCGGCAACACCTACAACAACCTTGGCAATGCTTACCGATACCTGAAGGACTATGACAAGGCAAAGCAGTATTACCAGTTGGACTATGACCTTGCGAAGCAGACCAACGACGAGTTTGCGATGGGCTATGCCCTGCACCACTTGGGCCGCATCCACCGGCTGAAAAAGGAATTTGAGATTGCGGAGCAAATGCTGCTGCAAAGCCTCGACATCCGCCGCAAGCTTGGTCACAAGGCCGAAATCTGTTACTCGCTCAACGGCCTGACGCAGGTTTACAACGAGATGGGGCAACCCAACAAGGCCCTGCTTACCAGTACCGAATCACTGCAATTAGCCCGTGAAATGGGCATGAATGCCCGCATTGCCGATGCGCTGACGGGCTTGGCCGAGGCCAATTACAACATGGGAAGGTACAAGGAGTCCATAGACCTGATGGTGGAATATGCCGAAATAAAGGAGAGCCTTCACGGTGAAGAAATTGCGAAGCAAATTGCCGAAATGGACGCCAAATACCAAGCCTCCGAAAAGGACAAGGCGCTGAAAATCAGTGAATTGGAGAACAAGAGCCGCCGTCGGCAAATCGGCTGGCTGGTGGCGCTGGCCGTTGCATTGGCATCCCTTGCGGGCGTTATTTTCTTTGATATGAAAAGCCGTATGAAGGCCAAACAACGCATTGCGGAGCAACAGGATGCCTTGCGCCAGCAGGAAATCCGGCAACTGGAGCAGGCCAACCAACTGACTGCCCTGCGCTCCATGCTCGAAGGCCAGGAGCAGGAGCGCAGTCGCATTGCCCACGACCTGCACGACTCGCTCGGCGGGCTGCTGGCCTCCATCAAATCGCACTTCAACGCTGCCAAACCCGCCGACCCTGACAACGGTATTTTCGAAAAAGCAAACGCCATGCTCGACAATGCGGCCACGGAGGTGCGCCGGATCTCGCACAATATGATGCCCCGTGCGCTTACGCTATCCGGGCTTAAGGGGGCGCTGGAAGACCTCGCACAAGACCTTGAACGCCAAGGCTTTAGTTGCCAATTGGAACTTGTGGGGTTAGATGGTCTCGCCCTCGAACCCGACCGCTCGGTCATGGCCTATCGCATCGTGCAGGAGCTGACGCACAACGCCGTAAAACATGCAGGGGCCAAGCACCTATTGCTCCAAGCCATCCAGCACGAGGGCCGCCTGACGCTCATTGTCGAAGATGATGGTAAGGGCTTCGACGTGCAGGCTGCCCGCCAAAAAAAGGGCCTCGGCCTGTCGAGCATCGAATCGAGGGTGCAGTTCCTGAAAGGGGACATCGAGTGGGATTCGGTAGTGGGGCAAGGGACGACCGTGAGCATGACGCTGCCTCTATGAATTCCGGTATTTTTCCAAAATCCATGATTTCCCAGATGTTTTTTAGCTATGATTGACTGCACCTTTGGCTCGTCAATAGTTTCGATTAGCCACGCCTACCACACCTAAATCCCACTCCAATTATTTAGGGATAAAAATTTGAACAAACCATGAATTGACGGGAGGCTGCGCCCGGCTGTTCCATCCATCATTTCATACAATCTACCATCATGAAAAAACTGATTCTCATCCTTGTTTCAACCCTTATTACCTCTTTCAACTTTGCTGCCAACGTCAGTTGGTTGGGTGGCACCGGCAACTGGAACACTGCCGCCAAATGGTCAACAGGGGCGGTGCCAACTGCCAACGATGACGTGACCATTTCAGGTGGCACTGTGAACATCAACGCAGGTGTGGCAGCATTTGCCAAATCGGTTTTGAACCAAAACACTGGCACTTTGACCATCAAGGCAGGTGGCTCGCTCACTATCTCCGGCTCGACCAAGTCTTTTGCCTTGAGCAACTACAATCGGTTGATAGTCAGGGGCTTCTTGCATATAAACGATACAAACGGCATGCCCAGCAAGGGCCTTTACAACAGAGACACTGTAGAAGTACAGCAGGCGGGGGTGTTGGAAATCGAAGGCTTTTATTACGGAATTGACAACTGGGTCTATTTCAACAACCTTGGAGTTGTCAATATTTCATCGTCCGAAACCTGCGGTATTCAGCAATTTGTTGCTGGGGCTTTCTCGAATGCTGGTAATCTTAGTATAAACTCAAATGGAACGGGCATATTCCAAAATAGTGGAAGTGTTTTCACCAATAGTGGGAACTTGGATATTGTTTCGAATAACATAAGTATCATCTCTCAAGAAAGTGACATTACCAATACCACTTCTGGCGTGATAAATATCAGCTACACAGAATATGCTGGGGTATGGATGGAAACGGGTGGTGCGTTTATCAACCGGGGAGATTTAGTCGTGTCAAATGCAGCTGCTGGCATCACTTTTTCTAGTTTAACCAACCAGATTCCAGGCCCCGCTTTTGAAAACACCGAGACGGGCTATGTAGCAATTACCGCTGACGAGCATGGAGTTTCATCAACTACTACAATGTGCGCTTTTACCAACTCCGGCATTATGGAGTTGACAGCTGGCACTTATTGTATTAACAATCCAAGTCCTTCCTTCATCAACAACGTATGCGCCGAGCTATACGTAAACGGACAAATTTACAACTCTGCCACGGGCGTCATCCAGAACAACGCCAAATGGGTAATGAACAGCACGGCTATGAGTTTCAATGCTGGCAGCTTCCAAAACCTTGGCATCCTGGAGGACAACAACGCCGTGCTCTCCCCGCTCATTACCAACAGCCGCCTCGTGGTTCGTCCCATCAATGGGCCACTCACGGCAGGCGTCCCCGTGGAAAACGTGCTGGATGTGGCATCTTGGGGGACATTCCAATCCCTCGGCATTTTCATTGACGAGGCGGCGACAACTTATGCTGGGACTTTTGGGCAGGTCAATAACAGGTTCACGCCCAATGCTTCAGCCGTTGGGCTGTCCAACCTTTACATCAAGATACGCCGTGGAGCCATTCAATGCCCTGAGGTAATGCGGATAGAAGTACTGAACCCCGTACCCCTTATGATGCCCAATGGTGGGTCCAACGTCGTTGGAAATCCCGAACAAGCTCAGGTAGGTTTCAGTGTATTCCCCAACCCGACCACTGGCCGATTCAGCCTACGTGGCAGCGGCGAGGAAGGCCCAGTGTCAGTGCATTTGACCGATGCGTTGGGGCGAATCATTATTTCGCAAAATATTGATTTTCAAGCTATTGAAACTTTTCAATTTGAAGAAGGGCAAATCCCAAGGGAAGGCCTGTATTTTTTGAAAATCATGGAAAATGGCGTTGACATCTGGCAGGAGAAATTACTGATAACTAGACACTGAAACACAACTCAATTAATTCTCAAAATAATAAAATCATTTCCATCATGAAAAAATCCATCCTATTTGTCGCTTTGTTTGGCCTCCTTTCGATTACTTCCTGCAAAAAAGACGAAGACAATGGCGGCAGCAGTTTCACGGCCAAAATTAATGGCGAAAACTACGAAGCGAAGGGCCTGCTGGCCTACGCCACTGATTTCAGCGATTACCATAGCGTGTATGGCGTGAAGGACGTCAGTGGCACGGGCGAGACCATGTATTTCTCATTTCCGTTGGACGCCACGAAAGGCACTTACCCCTTCGACGCCGACTACCCCGCCTATTACGTGGACGCCGACGGCAACGCCTATGCCACGGCTTGGGGCGGGGGCAGCGGCTCCGTGACCATCACCGAAATTGATGCCGACCATGTGGAAGGCACCTTCCAGTTCAAGGCATTCGATGCGGCCACCGAGGCAGTGGAGAAGGCGGTGACGGAGGGCAAGTTCGACGTGGAGTTCCGCTAAACCAGCTTATTTTTCACATCATCAAAAACCTACGTCATGAAAAAATGCTACAAACATTTCATCATTCCATTCCTTGTTGTGCTCAACGCAACTACAGGTTTTACACAGGAACAACTCGTCGTTGAATACGAAAGCAGTCCACCACCCAACTCCATCATTGCCATCCTGATTGGCCTTTTCACGCCCGATGATTTCGACTTTAACGGCGACGGCAAGCGGGACATCGTCGTGCGGGTGGGCAATACCCTCGTGGTGCGTACCTTCAGCCAGCCGGACAATATGGTGTTCAATGCGGCAGCGGCAGGCATTTCGCTCGATGACTACCTCTGCCTTGGCTTCCATGACATTGGTGGCGGTGTCGATAAAGAATTGGTTTTGGTGCCAAAGTCTTTCACTTTTGGAGATATAATAATCAGCAGTTTTTCCACTTCGAACAATCAATTCGTCCCCAGTTTTTCGTGGGGCTCGTGGACGCCTCCGGGCAATTATTTTTTTGGCGTTGAAAACACTGACGGCGATGCCCAATCCGAAATCCTCGCAGCCAAGCCCGGCGAGCAATTTTACGTGTTGGGCCAGGGCTTCACGCCGGGTTTGACGGGCGACAGTCCAACCGAAAAGTTCAAAGTGGATAAACCTTCGGAAAAGGCGTTGGACCTGCTCCAGTTTGAGATACAATTGATTGCTCCGCCCAATTTCCGCTGGCCGGGCAACTTCACTTATATCGAGCCTGGAAGCCAGGATTTGAATTATGACAATATCAATGATTATGGCAGCATCAAATTTGAAGGGATAGAAGGGGAGATAATTGTCATCAATGGTGCTGACCATGAAACGATTTATGAGGGGCCTTTGCCCAATGAATCGCTTTCCTTCAACTTCAATACAATTGGCTACTTTGATGTAACTGGCGAGGGATACAAGCACATCATGATTGGTGGCAGCAACTCCGGCAGCAGCCTCAGGGACATGGAAATCATCCTTTGGTTGAATCCTCAGACCAATGAGGTCAATACCTCGCTCCTACCCTTTTTGGAGCAGGGGTTCAGGGTCGTGTCCATCGGCAACCCGTTCGGCTTTGGCGGCTCGGTCACTGTGGGTATCATCATGCAGCACATGACCACTGGCAGGGTCATCGTAGTGGGCGACGGGCAGGGCTTGCAAGGAGGGGGCAACACGAACGGCTTTACGCTGCCCGAAGTGCCCGATGCTGATGGTTTGCTGGCCTATTCCCTCAACATGGTGTACGAATCGCAAGTGCCAGTGCAACTCATGATGCCGACCAAGGGGCTTTATAACGGTGCTGAACTCGACGTAAATGCCGACGGCACGGTTGACATTCCCTGCCTCGTGCTACAGGACAGCGTCGGCAGTGAAATGGCTGGCTTCACGGTGCTGGATGGGGATGGCTTCGAGCCGATATGGGAAACGACCATTCCAACTGGCACTCCCATTGACCCCAACCCGTTTTTCCACGGCTTTTTCGATGCAAACGGCGATGGCCAAAAGGAAATCATCTTTGGTGCAGAGACAGTACAGACGCACGACAGCGAGATTCACAAGCCATTTGGCCCCGGGTTCGAAATCAAGTTCATCTACGACCTTGACGCCGACGGGTTCGAGGAAATCATCGGCACCACACCAGAAGGGAAGGTGCAGGTATGGAGCAGCAATGTGTTCGTTAATGCTGCCTTTGAGCAACAAATGGCCACCATGCTGGGCTTGGAAGTGTCTCCGAACCCCTGCAAGGATGAGGCGCTGCTCCGCTGGAACCAGCCTGTTGCAGGGCCGGTCTTCATCGAAACCATTGGCAGGGAAGGGCAAGTTTTGCAGCAACTATCCCTGCCAAACGTACCCAAGGGTGAGGCCGTGCATCGGCTCCAGCTAAGCCAAGGGTTGCCAAACGGCTTGTACTTTGCCCGCTTGTTGACCGCTAATGGTTTGCAGACAATTAAGTTTGTTGTTGGGCGATAATCAAATAGCCGTTTAATGCAAAGCGGCTGTCCCTGAAAGCAGGGCAGCCACTTTGTATTTACATTGCCTACTGTTTAGGTGAAGTTGAAATGTTTGTTACATTTGTGCTAATAACACCTAATCACAGCGAATGAGCGCCCATTCAAGAAATGAACAAACCAACCAATACCCGTTCACTTGCCCTTGGGCTGCGGGCGGTGGCCTCCAATACTTCTCCATCATGGAAGCAAACGAGGCTTTTTTCCTGAAAAAAAGGTTGGAAATGATAGGCCAGCGGCCGAGGATTCGGGGACTGGAGCGGGAGGGGTGATGGCCCTTAGTTCCTCTTGCGCAGTTTCTTGTTTAGTTTGCTTTCCCATTCGCTCATACGTGAACCAATTTTCTATGTGTTGTCAAAAAAAGGGTATTGCCCGACCTGCTTTTTCACAACTGCTCCAACACCGTCGGGTCCATAATCTCCCCATCCTTCGCCAAGAGCAGCACCTTTGACACTACCTCCGCCGTGCGGGGGTCTTCGTCCACAAAGGGCAGGAAGAGCCGCCCACGGGCCTGCGTGTGGACGGGCGAGATATTGAGCATCTGGGCAGGCTTTTTATGAACGATGGCACTGCCAAGGTGGATGGTGTAGCTGCCCCGTTTGCCCTCGATGAACACATGGCTTTTCTCCACCCGCACGTTGGTCAGGCCGAACAGTGCCGCCGTTTCTTCCACGATGACCGCCCGCAATTCGGTGCTGCTCAAACTGGCCTCTGGGTCCACGCCGCCCACGTGCGCCACGCTCACCACAAGGTCGAGGTCACGCATGGTTTCGGAGAAGATGGGGGCTGGCACTTCTTGGAGTGGAAGGGGTGTCCAGTTGTTTTTTTTGTAAAAACGGATGGATTTTAGCTCGGTCGGCACGGTGCTTTGGCCCGCATTGAACCAGTCGGCATAGGCTTCCACCATGACCACGATGCGCTGGCGATGGAAGGCTTTCTGCAAGCCCTCGCCGTAACGGGCGCTCCAGCCCCTTGCCCGGAAAAGCGCTGCCGCTTGCCCGGTCTGTACCTCGTGGCCAGCATAGCGGTTGGACAGGGTCTGGCTCGCCATCTCATCGGCGCTGGGCAGATACAGCTCCCGGAACACCTGCTTGAACGGCTGCACGATGCTTTTTTGAAACACCAGCTTTTGGAACAGCGCCCACTGGCCCGCCGCCTGCAAATCGCAGCAATGGGCGATGCGCAGGCTGCTTTCTGCCTTGAGCGGCTGTACCTTCCCATCCACGCCGGGCAGGCCCTTCGGGTCGAAAAACCCCAGTTTTTTATCGGAAACCAGTACCAAACTGGCCAGCAATGGCCGTATGACCGGGTGCTTCATCAGGTTTTCCAGCTCCTGGAACTGGAACTCGTCGCCCCGAATCATGGCCTCTTCCAATGATTTCTTGATGCGGCCATACTGGTTGTTGAGCTTGTTTTTTAGCTCGGTGAGGGCCTGAACGGCTGGGTCTTTTTTCAGGGTGGTAGGCACCGCTGCGAGGGCTTTTTCGCCCTTCACCGCCAGCACCTCGGCCTTTCCGAGGGCATTGACCTCCAGCCTCACCGTGGTGCCATCCAGGTTGACGGACTCGGCTTTTTGGAGCATGTCCTGTACGTCGAGGGTCTCCATGGCCCAGGTGAGGCGGATGGGGTCGGGGTAGCCAGCGGTTCGGGCGAGGTTGTCGAGGGCCAACTCACTGGCCCGCTTTTCACTGGCCTGCCGCTGCTGCCCGAACTCCTTGCCCTGCTTGATGAATTCTTGGAGGAACCGGTACCGGCTCAAAATCTCGGCATCGGCCCCCTGTGCGGGCAGTGGCACGAGGCCGATGGCCACGAGGTAGTCTTTGTTTCGTTTATCCGAAACCTTTGATTTGCAGTCGTTTAGCGTTAGTTTGCCCAAAATGGCGTCCGCATAGACCCTCGCCCGGATATAGCCCTGGTTGTCGCAGATATAGTGCGCCCCATCGTACACCTGCTCCCAGCGTTCAGCACCCAACTGTTCATGCACTTCCCGAAACCAGGCCACGTCCACGGCACCATCGGCAAAATCCTCGGCGGGTACACTGGTGTACTTGGCCAGTTCACTGGTTTTTTGCACGTCGAAATAATTGTGGGCATGAGCATGGAGGCACCAGGCGGCAGCTTCAAGGCCGGGCCACTGGAGGTAGCGTTCCATCCAGGGCAGCCATTGCGGAGCGTACAATGCCACTTGCACGAGGCGGTTTTGGGTGAATTTTTCGGCATCGAGGGCAGCTTTGAACCCCTCGTAGCTGTCGGTGGGCGCTGGGTGGCAGTTTTTCAGCAAGCGGCTGAACTGCACCAGCTTGGAGTCGCCGCCATAGGCATAGCCCCGGTGCAGCGAGTCCTTGCCAAGGCCCTTGATGATTTTGATGAAATGCCCGATGCCATAAACACCCGTAAACTGGCAGACAAAATCCGAGACCGGGGTCTTGGTGTCGCCCCGCTTTAGCTCGAATGCCAAGAACTTGGGCACTGCTTTGTCCAACATTTCTTGAAAAATGGGGTATTTTTTGAGCGCCAATTGCCCGTTGGGGTTCCATGCTATGTTGGCATTTATTTGCGAAAACATCGGGGTGGTAAGTATCAGGTGGTAAGATTCGTCCTTACCCACCAGCCCAAGCTCGAAGGCCCGCCCAAGCGTGGTGGCCTCGCAGACGTTGAAGCCCTGATAATTGTCCGGCAAATGGCGATAGTACCAATAGACTATATCCCAGTATTGCTTGAAAAGCGTATCATCCATAGCCGCCGCTGGTGTCACGGGCACGTGTTCGTTGACTATTTCCCACTGCGAAAAATTGTCGAATTTCGCCTTGAAAACATCCCGCCAAGTCTGGGATGCTTCTTGGTTGTAGCTGTATCCCTTCATTTTTTCAAACAAGCCCTCCGCTGGAATCGAGGCGAAATAATGGTGGGTCATGTCCATTTCTACCGATATAATTTGTGCTTTGATAGGAAGCTCCTCAAAAAGGTAGTTCACCATTGTCTGGCAGTGCATGGGGTACTTCAATTTCAGGCGGTTTTCGATGAAAATTGGGACTGTAAAACTTTGGGAATAGTCCTTGGCAAGCTCCTTCAGCCAGTCGGGGATGAGCATCGTGGCATCAAACGGGTAGCTCGTGGCATAATTCGACAAGATATAAAGGTCAAATAGGCAAAGCCCTGAGGCTTTGAACCAGCCTTCCCAGACATCCGGCAATGGCAGGTTGTCCAAGCTTTCCCTTTGGGTCAGCGGGCGGTTGTACTGTTTTATTTGCTGCAGATTACCAGTGGACAACAAAACCTTGATATTGCTTTTGTCCCAATTCTCCACCTCGTACTCGTAGTTTTCGTGCTGCACAAACAGTGCGTCCAATTTGCGCAGTTCGGCCTCCAGTTTTTCCATCGAAACCGACAGGCCGAACAAGGGCTGCTTGTACATTTTTTTCATGAAAAAACCTTTTGTTGGCTTCGCCAACACGGGGATTTCTGCCCGCTGCTGGGGGTCGTAGAGGCTATAGCCGTTGGTGGCATCCAAGGTCTCGCTGTCACCATCGAGGATGTCGTGGAGGATGGGCTGTTCCTTGCTGCTGATATTTTTCCGCTGCGCAAAAGCGGTGGCCGCCTCCGTGACGAACCCCGCAAGACGGCCCTGTTTTTTGAGCTGCTGCAAGAGGTCGAGACCGGCTGTGCGCTGCTCCTCCGTCTTTGCGGCGAGCAAGGTCTGGATACTGGATTGCAGGTCTGCATCGCCCAATTTCAGCAGGGCTGCCAGCAGGCTCTTGCGGGTATCGTCCGATTTTCGGGTGAGTAGGTTGAGCAGGGTGGGCAGTTCCTCCGGCCTTGGCGACAGCAAGGCGTATAATTGAAACCCAGCCCGTGTCACCGTCGAGGACTTGTCCTGGATGGCGCTCAGTACCCAGTTCCGTTCAAAATCATTGGGCTGGAAATTGAATTCAGCGGTCTTCCCCGCATATATCAAATCAAAAACTGGCCTGAAATGCCCGGTGAAAATACCCTGCCGCAGGTCGCCGTCCAGGCGGTCGCTGTACGGAAGCAGTTCGGCGTGGCGGTTCGTCTTCCAGCACACCCGGTAGGCCCAGTGGAGGAAAAGCGGTTTTACATCGTACTGGTAGTTTTCCCAAACGAACTGCGGTTTTGGGTTCTTCAACCCCGTATCCGGCACAGCGGCCACGAGCCGTCCGAAGAACTCAAAGCTGCCGTCCGTCCGGTCGTAGGTCTCATCGCCGTACATGGACTCCATGCGCTTGAAGAGGTTCCAGCACACCATCAGGTCAGTCTCATGGCAGTGTTTTTTGGCGAAATCGAAGGCTTTGAGGCGTAGCAGCGACGTGGCATGGATGGTCATGGCCCGTTTGCGGTGGTCGGGGCTTTGCATCAGGCGCTCGCAGTGTTGCCAGAAAACTGACTTGTCTCGCTGCTGCGCCGTGGACCAAAGCCGCAGGTAGCACTCCGTGAAATCGTTGCCGTTGAAAATGGCCTCGACATCTTGTTTTTCCTCCTTCATAAAGCGGAGCGCCATGCGGCCAAGGCGCTCGATATTGATTTCCGAGGTCGCCACCCCATCGGCCAAGGGCAGGTTCAGCCAATTTTGCAGCGAGGCCAACACCGATGCAAACCGCTGAAGCTTGTTGTCGAGGATGGTTTCCAGCAGCAGGATTTTTGCGCCGGGCTGCGCATTCATCAGAAGGCCGAGTATCATTTGCCGCAGCCCTTCTTGCCGCTGTGCGGCGAGCAGTAGCTTATTGACCGCTTCCCAGGCTTCGGGGCGGTTGCAACCCATGGCAATGGTGAGGACAATATAATTTATCTCGCCCAGTTCGGCATCCCCTTGCAGGATGGTGAGCAGGTTCTCTAAAAGGCGTTTGTCTCCACTGTCAATGGCTACGGTGGCGATGCTGGCGAACGGGAAATTGCCATCGTATTGCTGTACATAGAAGCCGATGTACTCGTACATGTCCACTTCGTGAAGGAACCACCAATTAGCAAGGCAGTTCAAGGTTTCTAATTTGGTGTTTTGGGGCAAGCTAGGCCAGCATTGCTTCACGGGGGCTTCCCAGTGCTTCGGCAGGATGCTGCCCCAGAACTTGTCGAAATCGGCGCTGGCCCAAAGGCTTTTTCCTTCGGGTTCTTGTTGGGCCAGCATTGGCAACAGTGCTTTGTATCGCTGGTTTTCAGCATTGAAATGGCCATTGTTGGAAAGGTCAATGGCGGAGTGTGCGTTGGTTAGCCAAAGCGCCATTTCACGGGCGGGTTCGGGCAAGGCCGCAGCACGAGTGGCTTGGTCGGCGGTGAAGTTGTCCGTGCCGCTAGTTCGGCCCCGCTGGTCAATGTACTGGATGAGGTGGTCCAAGTTTTTCATAGCTTATTTATCCTTTTAGGAGGGTGAGTTTGATGAATGTGAGCACGGTGTTTTCGTCCAAATTGACGGCAGTTTCCAAGTCGTCCACCACTTTGTCGTTCACGGCCACAGCGAAAAGGCCGTCCACATGGGCTTCGATGGCCGTTTGCAGCGCCTTTGCCAAGTCCGCTTTGTCGGGGTGGTAAATGGCACTGAAGCCGACCTTGCCCGCCTGCAAACCATCGGCGATTTGGCTTTCGGTCAAATAGGAGAACAAGGGTTTTTCCAAGGTCTTGGCATTGTAGGCGGCCACTTGTTGGGCCACCACAGCTTCTATGAGCTGGCGCAAGGTCGGGCCGTGCCCCAGGCCGGGCAGTTCGATGGGCTGCTTTTCGAGGATGGGCCGGCGCTTGCCGAGTTGCTTGAGTTTGTAGTGGAGATTCAAGGGTGGCGGAGGCTTGAAATTTTGACCAAAGTTAGTACATTGTTAACTTAAGTGGGTGAACTCAATTATTTTGACAATTACACCCGACGGGCGTTTATTGTAAACACTTAGACACATAGAAATCATAGCATTGTCCGCCTTTGGCGGACATAAACTATGTGGACTTTGTGTCTATGTGTTGTCAAAATAATTATTACTTAGTTAACAATGTACTACTACGCTGTTAACTAAGTTTTCTAAACAGGGGCTTGGGGCGGAACGCCCCGAAGCCCCCTGTTGCAAAATTCAGAAAACTTAGTTAACAATGTAGCTGTTGGTCTGATATTAAACCTTTGGCGTTTTGGCATAAACAGACCGTGCTACCACTTCAACCCCGCCATCCGCCAATTGCCGCTTTGAGGTCACTTCGGTGGAATCCGTGTGTTCAATGGCTTGAAAATCAATTATTTGTGCTGTTATTGGTTTTTCGCTTCGCAAAATGCAGCGCAGTTTTTCTCCCACCACCTCCACTTCAAACTTGATAGGAA
>WBZM01002195.1_pt1 | contig 17117 bp, 12 predicted proteins | sample 5204271 | NCBI WGS metagenome assembly WBZM01 (sample SAMN12344346, study PRJNA552823) | activated sludge metagenome | biome: Activated sludge suspended growth; feature: Nitrification reactor; material: Wastewater; isolation source: activated sludge from nitrification reactor of wastewater...
GTGAAGACGCTCGAAGGTCTGAAGCTGCGCTACCCGCCGGGCAGCCCGGAGCTGGCCACCCTGCGCGTCGAATGACATCCACCGGAGACACCCCGTGACCGACCTGTCCGCCGAATACAAGGCCCTGGCCGACTACCGCCCGACGAACAAGGTTCGCTTCGTCACCGCGGCGAGCCTGTTCGACGGCCACGACGCCGCGATCAACATCATGCGGCGCATCCTGCAGAACATGGGCGCGGAGGTGATCCACCTCGGCCACAACCGCTCGGTCGACGAGGTCGTCACCGCGGCGCTGCAGGAAGACGTGCAGGGCATCGCGCTGAGCAGCTACCAGGGGGGCCACGTCGAGTACTTCAAGTACATGGTCGACCTGCTGCGCGCACGCGGCGGCGCGCACATCCAGGTGTTCGGCGGCGGTGGCGGCGTGATCGTGCCCTCCGAAATCGCCGAGCTGCAGGCCTACGGCGTGGCACGCATCTACAGCCCGGAAGACGGCCAGCGCATGGGCCTGCAGGGGATGATCGGCGAGATGGTCATGCGCAGCGACCACGACCTCTCGCCGCACGCGCCCACCGACCTCGCCGCGCTGCGCGGCCACACCGAGCCCGCGTGGCGCGCGCTGGCGCAGCTCATCACCGCGCTCGACAACGGCAAGGCGAGCGATGCGCTGAAGGCCTCGCTGCACGCGGCGGCGAAGGGGGTGAAGATCCCCGTGCTCGGCATCACCGGCACCGGTGGCGCCGGCAAGAGCTCGCTGACCGACGAGCTGATCCGCCGGCTGCGGCTCGACCAGGACGACGCCCTGCGCGTCGCGGTGATCTCGATCGACCCGAGCCGCCGCAAGAGCGGCGGCGCGCTCCTCGGCGACCGGATCCGCATGAACGCGATCGGCCCGTGGCAACAGGGACATCGGGTCTTCATGCGCAGCCTCGCCACGCGGGACTACGGCAGCGAGATCAGCCAGGCGCTGCCCGACGTGATCGCCGCCTGCAAGGCGGCCGGCTTCGACCTGATCGTCGTCGAGACCTCGGGCATCGGCCAGGGCGACGCGGCCATCGTGCCGCTGGTCGACGTGCCGATGTACGTGATGACGCCGGAGTTCGGTGCCGCCAGCCAGCTCGAGAAGATCGACATGCTGGACTTCGCCGAGTTCGTGGCGATCAACAAGTTCGACCGCAAGGGCGCGCTCGACGCGCTGCGCGACGTCGCCAAGCAGGTGCAGCGCAACAAGGAGGCGTTCAAGACGCCGCCCGAGCAGATGCCGGTGTTCGGCACCATGGCCAGCCGCTTCAACGACGACGGCGTGACGGCGCTGTACCAGGCGCTCAAGCCGCGGCTGGCCGCGCTCGGCCTGGGGCTGAAGGCAGGCCGCCTGCCGACGGTGAGCACGCGCCACAGCACGCACCAGACGCCGATCGTGCCCGGTGCGCGCGTGCGCTACCTGGCCGACATCGCCGACACCGTGCGCGCCTACAAGCGCCATGCGCGCGAACAGGCCAGGCTGGCGCGCGAGGTCCAGCAGCTGCGCGAGAGCGCACGCATGCTGCACGAGGACGATGCGAGCCGCGATGGCGCGAAGAACACCGTGCTCAAGCTCGCCGAAGCGCGCGAGGCGCGGCTCGACCCGCGCGCGAGGAAGCTGCTCGCGATGTGGCCCGACATGCAGCGCGCCTACGCCGGCGACGAGTACGTCGTGAAGATCCGCGACAAGGAGATCCGCACGGCGCTCGTGCACACCACGCTGTCGGGCAACAAGATCCGCAAGGTGGCACTGCCGGCCTACGAGGACCATGGCGAACTGCTGAAGTGGCTGATGCTGGAGAACGTGCCGGGCAGCTTCCCGTACACCGCCGGCACCTTCGCCTTCAAGCGCGAGAACGAGGACCCGACGCGCATGTTCGCCGGCGAGGGCGACGCGTTCCGCACCAACCGGCGCTTCAAGCTGGTCAGCGAGGGCATGCCGGCGAAGCGGCTGTCGACGGCGTTCGACTCCGTCACGCTCTACGGCAACGACCCCGACCCGCGCCCCGACATCTACGGCAAGGTGGGCAACTCCGGCGTCAGCATCGCCACGCTTGACGACCTGAAGGTGCTCTATTCGGGCTTCGACCTGTGTGACCCGGCGACCTCGGTGTCGATGACGATCAACGGCCCGGCACCGAGCATCCTGGCGATGTTCATGAACGCCGCGATCGACCAGCAGCTCGACAAGTTCCGCGCCGACAACCGCCGCGAGCCCACCGACACCGAGGCGCAGAAGATCCGCGAATGGGCGCTGGCCAACGTGCGCGGCACGGTGCAGGCCGACATCCTGAAGGAAGACCAGGGCCAGAACACCTGCATCTTCTCCACCGAGTTCAGCCTGAAGGTGATGGGCGACATCGCCGAGTACTTCGTGCACCACCAGGTGCGCAACTTCTATTCGGTGAGCATCTCGGGCTACCACATCGCCGAGGCCGGCGCGAACCCGATCTCGCAGCTGGCCTTCACGCTCTCCAACGGCTTCACCTTCGTGGAAGCGTACCTGGCGCGTGGCATGCACATCGACGACTTCGCGCCCAACCTGAGCTTCTTCTTCAGCAACGGCATGGACCCGGAGTACACGGTGCTGGGCCGCGTGGCGCGGCGCATCTGGGCCACCGCGATGCGCGACCGCTACGGGGCCAACGAGCGCAGCCAGAAGCTGAAGTACCACATCCAGACCAGCGGCCGCAGCCTGCATGCGCAGGAGATCGCCTTCAACGACATCCGCACCACGCTGCAGGCGCTGATCGCGATCTACGACAACTGCAACTCGCTGCACACCAACGCCTACGACGAGGCGATCACGACGCCGACCGAAGAATCGGTGCGCCGCGCGATGGCGATCCAGCTGATCATCAACCGCGAGTGGGGCCTGGCGAAGAACGAGAACCCGAACCAGGGCGCCTTCGTGATCGACGAGCTGACCGAACTGGTGGAGGAGGCGGTGCTGGCGGAGTTCGAGAAGATCGCCGAGCGCGGCGGCGTGCTGGGCGCAATGGAGACCGGCTACCAGCGCAGCAAGATCCAGGAAGAGAGCATGCACTACGAGATGCTCAAGCACACCGGCGAGTACCCGATCATCGGCGTGAACACCTTCCGCAATCCGCATGGCGACCCGATGCCGCAGGCGCTCGAACTGGCGCGCTCCACCGAGGCGGAGAAACAGAGCCAGCTCACCCGCCTGGCCGACTTCCATGCCCGCCATGCGGCCGAGGCGCCGGCGATGCTGAAGCGTCTGCAACAGGCGGTGATCGACAACCGCAACGTGTTCGAGGTGCTGATGGAGGCCGTGCGGGTCTGTTCGCTGGGCCAGATCACCACCGCGCTGTTCGAGGTGGGCGGGCAGTACCGGCGCAGCATGTGAGGCCGCGCGGTCAGTGACGACCGCGCGTCAAGTTACACATTGCGACAATTGTGGGGTGGGAACCCCTTGTTCAGGGGGGTGCTCCCCTTCTAAGGTTGAGCCGAGTCAACGTTCGGTGTCCGGCCATGCACAAGTCGTCCCATGCCATCGCCCTCCTGCCCCCGCAGGGACCGAACCCTGCGCTGAAGACGGACCACCTGGGCTGGCGCCAGTTCGGCACGGCGCTGCTGCTGCTCGTCACCCTGCCGGTGTTCCTGACGGCGGGTGTCGTGGCCCTGGCGGCCCTGCCGGCGGTGCTGTTGGTGGTCGGCTACGGCCAGCTCCGCGAGATCGTCTCGGCCCAGCGCCGCCCGGAACCCCTGAACCGCGACCGCTGAACGGCCGCACGTCGTGCGGCTGCTGCTGATCCGCCACGGCGAGACGGCGCTCAACGCGGCCCGCATCCTCCAACCTCCCGATACCCCGCTGAGCGCACGCGGCCAGGACCAGGCCGCGGCGCTCGGGCATCGCCTGTCGGCCGAGCCGATCGCGGCCATCTGGTCGAGCGATCTGCCGCGCGCCTGGCAGACGGCCGCGGCGATCGCCGCGGGCCGGCCGATCCGTCCCGAGCCCCTGCTGCAGGAGCGCAACTTCGGCGACTGGCGCGGCCGGCCCTACGACAGCCTGCCGTTCGATCCTCTGGTCGCACGCGACGCGCCGCCCGGCGGGGAGTCGGGCGACGCGTTCGACGCGCGCGTCGCTCGTGCCTGGGCGGTCGCGCTGGACGCCGCGGCCGAGTTGCCCGGCACGCTGGCGCTCGTCACGCACGGGCTGGTGATCCGGCGGCTGCTCGAGGCGGTGGTGCCACTCGCAACGGGCTTGGCGCTGCCGGGGCGCATCGGCAACACCTCGCTGACCGTGGTGGAAGGGTCACCACCGCGCGCCGTGCGGGTCGACTGCACCGCCCACCTCGACGCCGGGCGCATCGACGACCCTCGAGCCTTGTCAGGCGGTTGAGCGCTGTAAGGCGGCTGTATCGCTTCGGGCGTACCTTGACGCCATTCCACTTCCAAGGAGACACCCCATGGCCCTGCCCCGCGACGTCTTTGTGGTCGGTGCTGCGCGCACCGCGATCGGCACCTTCGGCGGTTCGCTGAAGGATGTTCCCCTGGCCGACCTGGCCACGCTGGCGGTCAAGACCGCGCTCGAGCGCAGCGGCGCCGCCGCCGCGAGCGTCGGCCACCTGGCCATGGGCACGGTGATCCCGACCGAGCCGCGCGACGCCTACCTGAGCCGCGTCGCCGCGATGAACGCCGGCCTGCCGAAGGAGACCCCCGCCTTCAACGTCAACCGCCTGTGCGGCTCCGGCCTGCAGGCCATCGTGTCCGCCTCGCAGGCCATCACGCTGGGCGACTGCGAGGTCGCCATCGGCGCCGGCGCCGAGTCGATGAGCCGCGGCGCCTACCTGCTGCCGCAGGCCCGCTGGGGCGCACGCATGGGCGACACGCCGATGCTCGACTTCGTGGTCGGTGCGCTGCACGACCCGTTCCACAAGATCCACATGGGCATCACCGCCGAGAACGTCGGCGAGCAGTACGGCATCAGCCGCTCGCAGATGGACGAGCTCGCGGTGGAGAGCCACCGCCGCGCGGCGGCTGCCATCGCCGAGGGCCGCTTCAAGAGCCAGATCGTGCCGGTGGTGATCGCCTCCAAGAAGGGCGACATCAGCTTCGACACCGACGAGCACGTCAAGCCCGGCACGACGATGGAGACGCTGGCCAAGATGCGCGCCGCGTTCAAGAAGGACGGCGCCGTCACCGCCGGCAACGCCAGCGGCATCAACGACGGTGCCGGCGCCGTGGTGCTGGCCAGCGCGGATGCGGTGAAGTCGGGCAACCTCAAGCCGATCGCGCGCCTGGTGAGCTACGCGCACGCCGGTGTCGAGCCCACCATCATGGGCATCGGCCCGGTGCCGGCCACGAAGCTGGCGCTGGCCAAGGCCGGCCTGAAGGTGAGCGACCTCGACGTGATCGAGTCGAACGAGGCCTTCGCCGCGCAGGCCTGCGCCGTCGTGAAGGAGCTTGCGCTCGACCCCGCCAAGGTCAACCCGAACGGCTCCGGCATCTCGCTCGGCCACCCGATCGGCGCCACCGGCGCGATCATCACCACCAAGGCGCTGTACGAGTTGCAGCGCGTCGGCGGCCGCTACGCGCTGGTGACGATGTGCATCGGCGGCGGCCAGGGCATCGCCGCGATCTTCGAGCGCGTCTGAGCGTCCTCGGCCGGGCCGGGCTCAGCCCGGCCCGTGCGCCCGCAGCTTGATCAGGTGCGCGCGCAGCGAGCGCAGCGCCACGGGGTGCAGCCGCTCCGGCACGTCGTCGTACACGCGCGGCAGCAGCGCGGACTCATCAGCTTGCTCGCCGAGCTCGTGCAGCACCGCGAGCACCTTGGCTTCGCGCTGCAGTCGGTGCGCGATGATCTTCTCGAAGGCCGCGCGCGGCTGCGCCATCAGGAAGCCGTGACCGGGTGCGAGCCACTCCAGTTCCTCCGCGCACAGCGCGCGCAGCGAGACGAGGTAGGCTGCCATGTCGCCGTCGGGCGGGTTGATCACCACCGTGCTGAGCTGCATCACGTGGTCGCCGGTGAAGAGCGTCTTCTCCTCCTCCAGCCGGTAGCACAGGTGGTTGGAGGCATGGCCCGGCGTGTGCACGGCCACCAGCGTCACGCCCTCGTCGAGCGCGAAGCGTTCGCCGCCGGCCAGCCGGACCTCGGGCGCGAAGCTCGCGTCCTGCCACTCGGGGTGGTCGGCGAGGCGGCCGTGCACCGTTGCGCCGGTGCGCGCCTTCAGGAGCGCGCAGCCGGGCGAGTGGTCGAGGTGGGTGTGCGTCGCGAAGATCCAGCGGATCGGCCCCGGCGCCGCCGCGAGGATGGCCTCGATGTGCACCGACTCGGCCGGACCCGGGTCGATGACCGCCCATTCGTTGCGCGGCCCGCCGCCCACGAGGTAGCTGTTGGTGCCCGGGCCGGTCATCACGCTGCCGTTGTGCGCGGTGACCCGGATCACACGCGGCGACAGACGCACCGGCACCGCCGGGAGGATGTCGTACGAGAAGTTGCCGCGGCATTCCGGATCCAGCCGCTTCAGCTCGGCATAGGCGGGCTCGTCGGGCGTCACCGGGCGCACGCCGTCGCGGCCGGTACCGATCTGCGGCTGGATCAGCGGGATGCTGCGCGGCTGGCGCGCCCAGGCGAGCAGCGCGTCGACGCTGTCGAAGCGCGCGATCGCCTCCAGCGTCTTCTGCGTCGGCGTCATCAGCTTGAGGGGCTCGGTGCGCGTGAGCGCCGCGGTCGGCGCAATCCACAGCTGCTCGACCAGCTCGCCATCGTCGTGCGAGGAGATCTGGCCCTGCGGTGCGCGCGCGATGAAGAAGCGCGTGTCGAAGCGCTTGGCGCGCCCCGGCGGGGTGACCCAGTGGCTGAAGTAGACGAGTTCGTCGGCAGCCAGCGTCAACCCTTCCTCGTGGCACAGCGCGGCCAGCGACTGCTCCCCGCGCTGCAGCGGGCCGCGCCAGGCGTCGAGCCGCGCGGCCCGCGCGGCGTCGAGCGCGAGCGGCGCACCGTCGCGCTCGCGCGCGTAGAGCAGGCCGGCCTCCTCGAAGCACTCGCGCACGGCGGCCACCCAGTAGTCGAGCGCATGGCCGGCTACGCCGAGGCGCGCGTCGGCCGCCGCGGGGTCGGCACCACGGCAATGCGGCTGCGCGGCGCGGTCGGCCGCGTCCACGAGTCCGCCGGGGAACACCCAGGCACCGCTGTTCAGGTCGCCGCGCTCGGCGCGGCGCAGCAGCAGCACTTCGATGCCCAGCGCCCCGTCGCGCACCACCACCACGGTGGCGGCCGGGCGCGGCGGCTTGATCGTCTCGTTCGGGGCGGTCATCGGTCTCCAGTGTCGTTCTGGTCGTGCGGCGAAACTACCACGGGTCCAGCCCGGGGGCGCTGCGCTCGCGCGGCAGCGCGCCGTCGAGCTGGCGCAGCAGCCAGCCGCGCGTGTCGGACGGGTCGATCACGGTGTCGATCTCCAGCGTGGCGGCCATGTTGAGCGCGCGGCCCTCGGCCACCTGACGGGCCAGCAGCTCGCGGAAGCGCGCCTCGCGCAGCTCGCCCTCGGGCAGCGCCTCCAGCTCCTTGCGGTAGCCGAGGCGCACCGCGCCTTCCAGCCCCATCGCGCCGAACTCGCCGCTCGGCCAGGCGGCGGTGGCCAGCGGCGCGTGGAACCCGCCGGCGGCCATCGCCATCGCGCCCAGGCCGTAGGCCTTGCGCAGCACCACGGCGAGAAAGGGCACGCGCAGATGGGCCGCGGCCACGAACATCCGGCTGACGTGGCGCACCTGCGCGGTGGCCTCGGTCTCAGGCCCGACCATGAAGCCCGGCGTGTCGATCAGCGAGACCATCGCCAGGCCGTGCGTGTCGCACAGGCGCATGAAGCGAGCGGCCTTGTCGGCGGCGTCGGCGTCGATCGCGCCGCCCAGGTGCATCGGGTTGCTGGCCAGCACACCCACCGGACGGCCGCCGAGCCGCGCGAGCACGGTGTGCACCGCGAGGCCGAAGCCTTCGCGCAACTCGATCGCGCTGCCACGGTCGACCAGGCCGTCGATCACGCGGCGCATGTCGTGGCTGCGCGTGCGCTGCTCGGGCAGCACGGTGCGCATGGCCTTGGCCTCGGGCGCCTCGCCCGGCACGACTTGCCCGGTGAGCAGCGCGAGCAGCCGCTTCGTCGCGGCCACGGCCGCGGCCTCGTGGTCGACCAGCAGGTCGATCACGCCGTTGGCGGTCTGCACCGCGGCCGGGCCGATGTCCTCCGGCGCGAAGCGACCCAGCCCGCCGCCTTCGATCATCGCCGGCCCGCCCATGCCGATGTTGCTGCCGCGCGTGGCGACGATCAGGTCGCAGCAGCCTAGCAGCGCGGCGTTGCCGGCGAAGCAGCGACCGGCCGCGATGCCCAGCAGCGGCACGCGGCCCGACAGCCGAGCGAAGCTCGCAAACGTCGGCACGTGCAGCCCGGCGACGATGGGCATGTCGGTGTCGCCCGGCCGGCCGCCGCCGCCTTCGGCGAACAGCACCAGCGGCAGGCGCTCATCGTGCGCGATGCCGAGCAGGCGGTCGGTCTTCTGGTGGTTGCGCAGGCCCTGCGTGCCGGCCAGCACGGTGGCGTCGTAGGCCAGCACCGCGCAGCGGATGCCCTGCACCCGGGCAAGACCGGTGACCATGCCGTCGGCCGGTGTCTGGCGGATCAATTCATCGACCGCGCGGCGCTGGGTCTGCGCGGCATACGCGAAGGCGCCGTACTCGACGAAGCTGCCCGGGTCGCACAGATCGGCCACATTCTCGCGCGCGCTGCGCAGGCCGGCGGCATGGCGGCGCGCCATCGCGTCGGGGCGCGCCTCGTCGCGCAGCAGCGCCTCGCGCTCGCGCAGCGCCTGCAGCTCGGGGCGCAGCGCGGCCGGTGCGGCTACGGCGGTGATCGGCGGCGCTACCGTGTCCTGCCCCTGCGCGGGGCCGAGCCGCAGCAGGGTGTCGCCTTCGGCCAGCGCCTCGCCCGGCGCGGCCAGCAGCGCCAGCACCCGCGCGTCGCTCGGCGCGCGCAGCTCGTGCTCCATCTTCATCGCCTCGACGACGGCGAGCAACTCGCCGGCCCGAACGGCCTGCCCTGCGCGCACGGCGATCTCGACCACCGTGGCGGCCATCGGGGAACGGATCTCCTGCGTCGTCATGCGGCTCGTCTCCTGGGAGCGGGCACTGTAGCGCCGCGCCCCGCGCTACAGTGGTCGCGCCCGGGACACCCACGCACCGCCACCATGCTCCAGTTCTCCGAGATCGAGGCCGCCGCCGCGCGGCTGAAAGGCGTCGCGCACCGCACGCCGGTCGTCACCTCGCGCACGCTCGACGCGATGCTCGGCGCCACGGTGCTGATGAAGGCCGAGAACCTGCAGCGCATGGGCGCCTTCAAGTTCCGCGGCGGCTACAACAGCGTCAACGTGCTGAGCCCCGCGCAGCGGGAGCGCGGCGTGGTGGCCTTCTCGTCGGGCAACCACGCCCAGGCGGTGGCGCTGGCCGCGCAGCTGCACGGCTGCCACGCCACCATCGTGATGCCGCACGACGCACCGGCGCTCAAGCTGGCCGCCACGCGCGGCTATGGCGCCGAGGTGATCGTGTACGACCGCTACCGGGAAGACCGTGCCGCGATCGCGCAGCGTCTCACAAAGGAGCGCGGCGCGGCGCTGATCCCGCCCTTCGATCACCTGCCGGTGATGGCCGGCCAGGGCACGGCCGCGCTGGAGCTGATCGAGGATGCCGGACCGCTCGATGCGCTGATCGTCTGTGCCGGTGGCGGTGGCTTCCTCTCCGGCTGCACGATCGCGGCCAAGCACCTGCTGCCGGGCATCGAGGTGTTCGGCGCCGAGCCGGAGCGCGGCAACGACATGCAGCAATCACTGCGCCGCGGCGAGATCGTGAGCATCGAGGTGCCGCGCACCATCTGCGACGGCCAGCAGACCCAGGCGGTCGGACAGCATCCCTTCGAGGTGATCAAGGCCCACGTCACCGACGTGCTCACTGTGCCCGACCCGGTGGTGGTGGCGGCGATGCGCTTCGCCTTCGAACGGATGAAGCTGGTGCTGGAGCCCTCGGGCGCCTGCGCGCTGGCCGCGCTGATGCACCAGCGCGATCGTTTCGCCGGCCGGCGCGTGGGCGTGACGCTGTCCGGCGGCAACATCGGCATCGACCGCTTCCTGGCCCTGATGAGCGGCGCCGAGCGCGTGGACTGAGGCCGGCGCCTCTCAGCCGTTGGCAAAGCCCTCGAGCACGTTGACCGCATTGATGCCGACCTCGGCCACCGCGTAGCCGCCCTCGAAGGTGAACACGGTGGGCCGCTTCAGCGACGCGAGTCGCGCGCCGACGCGCAGGTAGTCGGCACTCTTCAGGCGGAAACCGGAGATCGGGTCACCCTCGAAGGTGTCCAGGCCGAGCGGCACCACCAGCGCCTGCGCGCCGAAGCGCCGCACCGCGTCGAGCGCCTGCTCGAGCGCGGCCATCCACGCCTCGACACCGGTGCCGCGCGGCAGCGGCAGGTTGAGGTTGCAGCCCTCGCCCGCGCCGGCGCCGCGCTCGTCGGCATGGCCGAGGTAGAACGGGTACTCGGTGCGCGGGTCGCCGTGGATCGAGACGGTCAGCACGTCGCCTCGCTCGTAGAAGAGCGTCTGCGTGCCGTTGCCGTGGTGGTAGTCGACATCGAGCACGGCCACGCGTTCGGCGCCGGCGTCGCGCAGCGTCTGCGCCGCCAGCGCGGCGTTGTTGAGGAAGCAGTAGCCGCCGAAGAAGTCCGGCCCGGCGTGGTGGCCGGGCGGGCGTGTCAGCGCGAAGGCGCTGCGCTCGGCGCCCTGCGCCACGGCGCGCGCCGCCTGCACCGCGGCGCGCGCGCCGGCCCGCGCCGCGGCCCAGCTGCCGGCCGTCAGCGGCGTGCCGGCGTCGAAGGAATACAGGCCCATGCGCGCGGAAAAGTTCTGCGGCTCCAGGTCGGCGCGGAAGCCGCGCACCGGCCACACCGAGGGCAGCGCGTCGAGCGCGGCGTTCGCCGGATCGAGCGCGACCCATTCGCTCCACGCGTGCTCGAGGAAGCGCAGGTAGCGCGGCGCGTGCACGCGGGCGAGCAGCGCGTCGAAGGCCGGGTCTTGCATGGCCGTGGCCGGCTCGAGGCGACCGAAGCCGCGCCGGCGCAGCTCGTCGTGCACATGGTCGAGGCGGGCCGGCACCTCGTGGCAAGGCACGAGGCGGCCGCGGAACATCTCGTGGCGGCCAGCGTGACCGGCATGGTCGGGATTCAGGACGACGAGCATGGGGGCAAGGCGGGGCGTGACGGGACAGTCGTGCGATTTTGCGCGGCGCGTCGGCGCCAACGGGCGGTGACGTGAAAAAGTTGCGCTAGGCTCCCGGCGCGATGCTGGGCCTTCACTCCACGACAACGACCACGGACGGCGCGCCACCGGACGCCCCGCCCGGGCGGCCGACCATGGTCCTGCTCAACCCGCGCGCCGCCGGCGGCCAGGCCGCCGCGCTGGTGCAGCCGGTGCGCGAATGGCTGTCGGCCTACGCTCCCGGCGTGGCACTGGTGGAGTCCGACAGCATCGAGCGCTCGCGCGCCACGCTGCAATGCCTGCCGCGCAGCAGCCGCGTGGTGCTGATCGGCGGCGACGGCACGCTGCACCACATGCTGCCGGTGCTGCTGACGCACCGCCTCGCGCTCGGCGTGGTGCCGCTGGGCGGCGGCAACGACACCGCGCGTGCGCTCGGCGTGGCCGGCATGCGCTGGCCGAAGGCGCTGGAGCTGGCGCTGCGCGGCCCGACGCGGCGCATGGACGTCGGCGAACTCATCACGCCGCGCATGCGCGTGCCCTTCTTCTCCAGCCTCGCGGCCGGCTTCGATGCCGCGGTGGCCTCTCGCGCGCTCGGCGGCCCGCGCTGGCTCGACGGACTGCCGCGCTACCTCTGGGCCACGATGGCCGAGCTGGCCTCGCTGCGCACCCACCGCGTGCGCCTGACGCTCGACGGCGAGCCGCGTTTCGACGGCGAGGCGCTGTTCGCCTCGGTCCTGAACACGCGCAGCTACGGCGCCGGCATGCCGGCAGTGCCCGGCGCGCGCGTCGGCGACGGCAAGCTCGACCTGCTGGTGGCGGGGGCTTTCGGCCGCGTCGGCGCGCTGGCCATGCTGCCCAAGTTGCTCAAGGGCACGCACCTGCCGCACGCGAAGATCCATACCGCACCGTTCGAGACGATGCAGTTCGAGAGCGATCGCGAGCTGCCACTGGCGGCCGACGGCGAGCCGCTCGAGCCGATGCGTCGCTTCGAGGTGCGGGTGCGCGCTGCGGCGGTGAGCGTGGTCAGCGCGAAGCTGCAGCGCCAGCCGCACTCGAGCCTGGCCACGGCGCCGGAGTCCGAGCCGCTGCAGGCGTGAGGCCGGCGCGGTAGGCGCCCGGGTAGCGCTCGGCCGTCAGGCCTTCCATGTCGATCGCCGGCGAGCGGCCGGAGATCAGGTCGGCCATCACGCGGCCGGTGCCCGCCGCCATCGTCCAGCCCAGCGTGCCGTGGCCGGTGGCCAGGTAGAGGTTGGGCAGCCGCGTGCCGCCCACCACCGGGGTGCCGTCCGGCGTCATCGGACGCAGGCCGCACCAGAACTCCGCCTTCGCCACGTCGCCGCCGGCCGGGAACAGGTCGGTCACTACGTGCTTGAGCGTGCGCTCGCGCGCCTCGTGCAGCTGCAGCGTGTAGCCGGCCAGCTCGGCCGTGCCGCCGACGCGGATGCGGTCGCCCAGGCGCGTCACCGCGACCTTGTGGGTCTCGTCCATCACGGTGGATTCCGGCGCACCGCTGGCATCGGTGATCGGCACGGTGATCGAGTAGCCCTTGACCGGGTAGACCGGGATGTCGATGCCGATCGGCGACAGCAGCTTCGGCGAGTAGCTGCCCATCGCGACGAGGTAGGCGTCGGCCGTCAGCGTGCCGCGGTCGGTGACCACGCCGGCGAGGCGGCCGCCTTCGCTGACGAGCCGCTCGATCGAGGTGCCGTAGAGGAAGTTCACGCCAGCCTGCGCGGCGCGCGCGGCCAGGGCTTGCGTGAACTTGAAGCAGTCGCCGGTCTCGTCGCCGGGCAGCAGCAGGCCGCCGACGAATTTCTCCTGCACGCGTGCGAGCGCCGGCTCGTGGCGGATGCAGCCGGCGCGGTCGAGCAGCTCGAAGCGCACGCCATAGCGCTTCAGCACCTCGATGTCGGCGCCGGTGCCGTCGAGCTGCTTCTGGGTGCGGAACAGCTGCAGCGTGCCCTGGCTGCGCTCGTCGTAGGCCAGGCCGAGCTCGGCGCGCATCTCGCGCAGCACGTCGCGGCTGTACTCGGCCAGACGCACCATGCGGCCCTTGTTGATCTCGTAGCGCGCGGCGGTGCAGTTGCGCAGCATCTGCAGGCCCCAGCGGATCATCGCCATGTCCAGCTGCGGGCGAATCACCAGCGGGCGGTGCTGCATCAGCAGCCACTTGATCGCCTTCACCGGCACGCCGGGGCCCGCCCAGGGCGCCGAGTAGCCGGGCGACACCTCGCCGGCATTCGCGAAGCTGGTCTCCTTGCCGGCGCCGTCCTGCCGGTCGATCACGGTGACCTCGTGGCCGGCCTGCGCCAGATGCCAGGCGCTGGTGGTGCCGATGACGCCGCTGCCCAGGACGATGACCTTCATGACGCTGCTCCCGCGAGTGCTGCAATGGGGGCAAAGCTTATCGAGGGTCAACTGGAATCTTTCGCGCCAGATCGCCGGGTTCTGTCGAAATGGCCGAATGTTCTGCGGCAGAACCGCCCTTCGGCCGGATACGATTCCGGTGCGCATTGGTACTGCCAAAGCCCGCACAATGGCCGCATGAGCAACCAGCCCGCCTTCGTCGCCCCCGCGCGCTTCGACGACCCGGAGCGCGCCCTGGCCCAGGTGCGCACCATCTACGACGCCGGCATCGCCCACCTGCGCGACGCGCTGCACCGCTTCGTCGCCGGCGAGGACGTCGGCACGCATGTGCGCGCCTGCTACCCCTTCGTGCGCGTGCACACCGACACTGTGGCGCGCGCCGACTCGCGCCTCTCGTATGGTTTCGTGGCCGGCCCGGGCACCTACGAGACCACGCTGACGCGCCCCGACCTGTTCGCGAACTACTACCTCGAGCAGTTCCGCCTGCTGTTGCGCAACCACGGCGTCTCGCTCGAGATCGGCACGGGCACGCAGCCGATCCCGGTGCACTTCTCGTTCGCCGAGGGCGACCACGTCGAGGGCAGCCTCAGCCCCGAGCGGCGCCAGCGCATGCGCGACGTGTTCGACCTGCCCGACCTCGGCGCGATGGACGACGGCATCGCCAACGGCACGCACGAGCCGCGCCGCGGCGAGGCGCACCCGCTGTCGCTGTTCACCGCGCCACGCGTCGACTACTCGCTGCACCGCCTGCGGCACTACACCGGCACGGCGCCCGAGCACTTCCAGAACTTCGTGCTGTTCACGAACTACCAGTTCTACATCGACGAGTTCGTGCGCCTCGGCCACGAGACCATGGCCAGCAGCGCGCACGCGCAGGACTACGTCGCCTTCGTCGAGCCCGGCAACGTGGTGACGCGCCGCGCCGGCCTGCCCGCCCAGCCCGGCGACGAACACGGCGCCCCGCCGCCGCGGCTGCCGCAGATGCCGGCCTACCACCTGGTGCGGCCCGACAACGCCGGCATCACGATGGTGAACATCGGCGTGGGCCCTTCGAACGCCAAGACCATCACCGACCACATCGCGGTGCTGCGCCCGCATGCGTGGATCATGCTCGGCCACTGTGCGGGCCTGCGCAACACGCAGCAGCTCGGCGACTACGTGCTCGCCCACGGCTACGTGCGCGAGGACCACGTGCTCGACGAGGAGCTGCCGCTGTGGGTGCCGATCCCGCCGCTGGCGGAGGTGCAGGTGGCCATCGAGTCGGCGGTGGCCGAGATCACGCAGCTCAAGGGCTACGAACTCAAGCGCATCATGCGCACCGGCACGGTGGCCAGCACCGACAACCGCAATTGGGAGCTGCTGCCCTCGCGCAACGTCAGCACCACGCCGGAGCGCCGCTTCTCGCAATCGCGCGCGATCGCGCTCGACATGGAGAGTGCCACCATCGCCGCCAACGGCTTCCGCTTCCGCGTGCCCTACGGCACGCTGCTGTGCGTGAGCGACAAACCGCTGCACGGCGAGATCAAGCTGCCGGGCATGGCCAACACCTTCTACCGCGAGCGCGTCGACCAGCACCTGCGCATCGGCATCCGCGCGATCGAGAAGCTGCGCGAACAGGGCGTCGACCAGCTGCACAGCCGCAAGCTGCGCAGCTTCGCCGAGGTGGCGTTCCAGTAGGGCCGGCGGTCTTCGTGACCGAGCTTTACACAGCTTGACGGCGCGCAAGCATGCGCGCAACGGGCCGGCGACAGACTCGTCGCATGGCTCGAACCCCGAGAACCCTGCCGCCCTGGCCCGCATCGGCCGGCACGCGGCTCACGGCGCTGGCGGCTGCGCTGCTGCTGGCCGGCTGCGCGTCGCTGCGCGTCGAACCCACCGAACCCGCGGCCGGGGTGGACGTGCCGGCGGCCTGGAATGCGAGTGCCGCTTCGCGCGACGCCTCCGCGCTGGCCAGCTGGTGGCAGCGCTTCGGCGACCCGACGCTGACCGCGCTGGTCGAGCAGGCACTGGCCGCCAACACCGACATCGCCTCGGCCCGGGCCGCGCTGCGCCAGGCGCGCGCGCTGGCGCAGGTGCAGCAGGCGCGCCTCGGCCCCAGCCTGGATGCGTCGGCCTCGGCGCAGCGCAGCCACTCCGAGGCTGCGGGGTCGAGCAACCTGTTCCGCGCCGGCTTCGACGCCAGTTGGGAGCCCGACGTCTTCGGCGGCCAGCGCGCCGCGCGCAATGCCGCCGCGCTCGATGCGCAGGCGAGCGCCGCCAGCCTCGGCGACGTGCAGGTGACGGTGGCCGCCGAGGTGGCCCAGAGCTACATCGCGCTGCGCAGTGCCGAGCGCCGGCTCGTGATCGCGCGCGAGAACCTCGCCAGCCAGGAAGAGACGCTGCGCATCACCGACTGGCGCGTGCAGGCCGGCCTGGCCACCTCGCTGGAGGCCGAGCAGGCCCGCACCTCGGTGGAGCAGACGCGTGCGCAGGTGCCGGCCCTGCAGACCAGCATCGCGCAGGCCCGCCACCAGCTCGCGCTGCTGACGGGCCGCACCGTCGACCGGCTCGAGCTGCCGGCCGACGGCGCGGTGCCGCAGCCGGCCGAAGACCTCGCGCTCGCCTTCCCCGCCGACACGCTGCGCCAGCGGCCCGACGTGCGCGCGGCGGAGGCGCGCGTCAGCGCCGCGGCGCAGCGCGCGCTGCAGGCCGACGCGGCGCGCTACCCGAGCTTCAGCCTGAGCGGCTCGCTCGGCCTGTCGGCGCTCACGCTGTCGGGCCTGAGCGGGGGTGGCGCCGTGGTCAGTTCGCTGCTGGCCGGCGTGTCGCTGCCGATCTTCGATGGCGGTGCGCTGCGCGCACAGGGCGAGGCGCAGCAGGCGGCGCTCGACCAGGCGCGCGCCGCGCACCGTGCCGCGGTGCTGGCCGCGCTAAAGGACGTGGAAGACGCGCTGGTGGCGCTGCAGGGCGACCGCGAGAAGCTCGCGCGCCTGCGCGCCGCCGCCGAGGCCGCCGACAACGCCTCGCTGCTCGCACGCCAGCGCTACGCCAGCGGCCTGGTCGACTTCCAGACCGTGCTGACGACGCAGCGCACCCAGCTGGCCGCGCAGGACAACGTGGCCAGCGGCCATGCCGATGTCGCCGGCGACCACGTGCGCCTCTTCAAGGCCCTGGGCGGCGGCTGGACGCCGCAGCCCGCCTCCGAGAACAAGAGTTCATGAACACGACTGCCCACGCCAGCGCCGCCGACGTCGCCGCGCTGCTCGACGAACCCTCCGCCCGCCCCTGGTGGCAGCGCCGCGCCCTGTGGGGCGGCGTGGCCGCGGCACTGGCGATCACGCTCGCGCTGGCGTGGTGGCAATCGGGCCGGCGCGCCGCGGCGGCACCGAGCTACGTCACCGAGCCGGTGCAGCGCGGCACGCTCAACGTGACCGTGAGCGCCGACGGCACGCTGCAGCCGACGCGCTCGGTCAACATCGGCAGCGAACTCTCGGGCA
>WBZM01002196.1_pt1 | contig 17115 bp, 12 predicted proteins | sample 5204271 | NCBI WGS metagenome assembly WBZM01 (sample SAMN12344346, study PRJNA552823) | activated sludge metagenome | biome: Activated sludge suspended growth; feature: Nitrification reactor; material: Wastewater; isolation source: activated sludge from nitrification reactor of wastewater...
TGCCTGGCCGTCGTGGTCATGCTGTCCGCGTTCACGACGGTGCCGTGGTCGCTGTTCATGCGGAACATGGACTTCCGTCGTCGGGCGGTGGTGGAGGTGGCCCGTGACCTGAGCCGCTTCGTCGCCACCCTGGGCCTCGCCCTGGCCGGCTTCGGCGCGTGGTCGGTGGTCATCGGGCTGTTCGTCGCCTACACCGTCGCCCTCGTGGGGACCTGGCTCGCCCTGCGGTTCCGCCCGACGTTCGCGTGGGACCTCACCACGGTGAAGCAGCTGTTCCGCTACGCCTGGCGCGTCGCGGGCAACCGGGTCCTCGGGTTGTTGGCCCTCAACGGCGACTACTTCGTGGTCGGCAACCGCCGTCACGACCAGTACGCCAGCTACTACCAGGCGTTCCGGTTGCCGGAGTTCGTCATGGGAGCCCAGCTCAACGGCCTGTCCGCGGTGCTGTTCCCGATGTACTCGCGCATCCGCTCCGACGGACCGGCGGCGTTGCGACAGGGCATGTACAAGGCGCTGCGGATCGTCGCGCTGTTCTCGTTCCCGGTGGGGGCCGGACTCGCGCTCGTCGCCCGTGACGCCTTCACCGTCTTCTACGGGACGTCCAACGCCGCCGGGATCCAGACCATGGAGGTCATCTCGATCGCCGGGGCGATCACCGGGCTGGGCTTCGCCACCGGCGACCTCCTGATGGCGATCAACCGACCGGGCGTCCTCCTGCGCCTCAACGCGGTGATGGTCCCTCTCATGCTGAGCTCGATGTGGATCGTGTCGCCCTACGGGATCGTGTGGGTGGCCACGGTGCACCTCGTGATCCAGATCGTGTTCGTCGGGGCCCGCCAGCTGATCGTCGACCACATGGTGGAGTCGCCCACGTCGGCCGCCCTCGCATGTCTGGTCCCCGGCCTTGTCGTCACCGCAGGGATCGTCGCCTTCGCCCTGCCGGTCCGCCTGCTCACCGACGAGGGGTTCCTGTCGCTGGTCGCGATCGGGCTGGCCGGGACCCTCGGTGGGCTGGCCTCCCTGGCGCTGTACCCACCGGCGCGACACGAGCTCACCGACCTGGTCGCCAAGCTCAGGGGGCGTTGAGCCCGGAGCCTCCCCGGCGCAGCCGTTGCGCCAGCGCGTGGACGTGCGGGGCACATCGGCGCCACGCCGACCCTGCGGAGTGCACGACCCGCCCGGATCGGCCGACGCCGAGGCGGACCCGGACGAGGTCGCGTCGTCCCGTCGACCAGTCGGCCTTGTAGGGCTCGTCACCGCGGAGCAGGTCGTACTCCGCGGCGCCGGCGTCGGCGGCGTTTCGCAGGATCCACGCCCGCAACGCGGTGCCCGCCCCCCGCCACTCCCGCTCGGTGCGTCGGCCGGCCTGGTAGAAGGCGACGATGTCGCCGAGGACCAGGTCGAGCTCGGTCGCCACGACCTCTCCTGCGGCGGACCTCACCTCGTGGATCCGGACCTCGCCGCGCTCGATGCCCGCGGTGGCGACCGCGACGAACCGGTCCCAGGCGTCGAGGAACCCCGACTCGTCGGACCAGCGTTGGTCGTGGAGCCGGTGCAGGTCCCGCAGCGCTCGCTCCGCCTCGGCCCGGACGATGTCGGCCCGGTCGCGGTTCGTCGCCGGACCGGTCACCGTCGTCATGGTCGATCCCTCCCGCTCGAGGCGACGGGCCGTCCGACCGATGGTCGACCGCATCTTCCCGGGCCGGGCGGCCAGGTACCCGTCGATGCCGTCGGTGAGCGACGCGAACGGGGCCGCGGTGCGGCTCGCCACGTGGTCGCGCAGGCTCCCGGCCAGCGCGCCGCCATCGGCGAGGCCGTCGAGGTCCACGACGCGCGGTCCGCTCCCGCGCAGCCAGGCCGTCACCGCGTCGAGGACGTCGGCCACATCGGTCGGCGCGGCCACCACGTCGAGGTGGTCCGGGGCGAGGGGCCCCTGCCCCAGGCACCGGACCCGTTCGACCGAGACCGGTCCGCGGCCGAGGCGGTCCAGCTCGAACGCGGCGCCGCCGATCAGAACGCCCCCGCGGCGCACCACGACGATGGCGGGAGTGCCCGCCGCGGCTCCGTCCAGCCACCAGCTCCGCAGGAACGGGCTGGGCCGCTCCATGAGCGACACGACGTCGTCCCACTCCGTCGACAGGGCACCCAGTTCGTCCACCACCTCCAGGTGCAACGGCTCCGACGGCATCGGGGGAGTGTGGCGGACGGCGTGCCCCCCGCGCCATCGGGACGGCGGAGCGTGCGGGGGGCCGTGTGACCCATGTCGCCGACCCGTCCGGGGGATTTGCCCCGGGGTTGACCCTTGACGGTGGCGACCGTCACATGCTGACATTGTGCCGGGACGGGGAACCGGGCCCGTCGGTCACTCGGGGGAGGATCGGCGATTCGGACCGGGTCAGTGTCAGTGTCAGTGTCAGTGCCAGGGCTGCGGCTTCGGCTTCGGCTGGAGCGGCAGAAGACGAGCTGGGTCGGGTGAGTCGGGGGGACCGGCAACCCACTTCGGTATCGGACGGAGACGTCCGGAGCTGGGGAAGAGGGGCGATATGTTGAGGTATTCCGATGCGGACGAGCTACCGGCAACCGGTTCGCGCCTGCCGCGACTGCGGCTCGTCGGACCGGGTGTCATCGACCTGACCGACCCGGCGCCCGCGGTCCCGTCGAGCGTGGGCCTGGCCGAGCCGACCACCGGGCCCGACGTCTCGATCATCCGCAACCCGCCGACCTCGGCGATCGCCCGTCGGGAGCGCCAGGCCATCGGTCGGGGTCTCCGGCTCCTCGGTCACGTCCTCGACGCGGCGGCCCTCGCCGCCCCGCTCGTCGCCTACGCCTCGATCACCGACGACCAGGGGGCCGTGTCGCTCAAGGTGACCGTCCTGTTCGTCCTGGTCGGCACCGTGCTGCTGTGGCCCACCCACCGTCGTGGTCGCCACGTGGTCACCCCCAGCGAGGGCCTCCTGTCGGTGATCACCCGGATCGGACTGGCCCCCGTGGTCACCTCGGTCCTGGTGACGCTGTCGCAGTTCCGCGAGCTGTCCCAACCGGGCAAGTTCATCGACGTGGTCGCGGTGTTGCAGATCGTCCTGTTCACCCTGCCGCTGGTCATGCTCGGCCGCCTCATCACCGCCCGGCTCACGGCCACCGCCCGCAACCGGGGCTTCGATCTCGACGACACCCTCATCGTCGGCTCGGGCCCGGTCGGTCAGTCCGTCGCCTCGGCCCTGGTCGAGAACCCCGGCTTCGGGCTCGTCCCCTGCGGGTTCGTCGACCGCTTCGACGACCAGGACGACCTGCCGCTGGTGGGCGATCCCGAGGACCTCCCCGAGATCCTGCAGCTCACCGACGTCCGCCACGTCGTCCTCGCCTTCGGTGCCGCATCGGAGACCGAGCTCGTCCGGATCGTGCGTCGTTGCCCCGACGGCGTGCAGTTCTACGCCGTCCCTCGGCTCTTCGAGCTCGGGGTCAGCCACGAGAACGTCGGTCACGAGGTCGACGGACTCCCGCTGGTTCCCCTGCGGCGTCCCGGCACGGCGTGCCACATGTGGCCGGCCAAGCGGGCCTTCGACGTCGTCACCTCGGGACTCCTCCTGCTGCTGACCGCCCCGGTGATGCTGGCGTGCGCGGTGGCGGTCAAGCTCTCCAGCCCGGGCCCGGTCTTCTTCCGCCAGGTGCGCGTCGGCATCGGCGGCCGTCCCTTCGAGATCCTCAAGTTCCGGACCATGAAGGTCAACGACGACTCGGCCAGCCAGTGGAGCGTCGACGACGACGACCGGGTCACCCGCGCCGGACGGTTCCTGCGTCCCACCCATCTCGACGAGCTTCCCCAGCTGATCAACGTGCTGCGCGGTGAGATGTCGCTCGTCGGTCCACGGCCGGAACGCCCGCACTTCGTCGAGCAGTTCGGCGCAGAGATCGAGGAGTACCACGAGCGCCACCGGGTCCCGGTCGGCATCACCGGGTGGGCCCAGGTCAACGGGTTCTGGGGCGACACCAGCATCGAGACCCGGGTCCGGCTCGACAACCGCTACATCGAGAACTGGTCGCTGTGGCGGGACCTGGTGATCGCACTGCGGACGATCCCGACCCTGCTCGGCAAGCGTCGGTGACATCCGGCGCACGCGCCGGATCACCCGAGGTCGCCATCCCGGCGTCCGAGACGGTGCCCGGTCTGGTCACCGTCGCCATCCCCGCCCGCAACGAGTCCGCCTCCATCCGGCGCGTGCTCGACGCCGTGCGGTCCCAGACCTACCCCGACCTGCAGATCGTGGTGGTCGACGGCTCCTCCGAGGACGACACCGCGGCGATCGTCGCCGACGTGGCCCGCTCGGATCCCCGCGTCGAGCTGGTGGCCAACCCCGACCGGGTGATCCCCCGGGCCATGAACCTGGCGCTGGCCCACGCCCACGGCGAGTGGTTCGTGCGCGTCGACGCCCACTGCCGGATCGACGACGACTACGTCGAGCGGGTCGTCGAACATCTCCGGACCGGTCGGTGGGCCGGAGTCGGCGGCCGCAAGGACGGGGTGGGTCGAACCTCCCAGGGCCGGGCCATCGCCGCGGTCATGGGCTCGCCGTTCGGTCAGGGCAACTCGGTGTACCACTACGGAACCGAGACCCGGACCGTCGACCACATCCCGTTCGGGGCCTACCCGACCGCGCTCGTCCGGGACCTGGGGGGCTGGAACGAGAACCAGCTGGTCAACGAGGACTTCGAGTTCGACTACCGGGTGCGCCGATCGGGCGGAGAGCTCCTCTTCGACCCGGCGATCCGCATCGACTGGGACTGCCGCCAGAGCGTCTCGGCGCTGTTCCGCCAGTACCGTCGCTACGGGGCGGGGAAGGTCCAGACCCTGGTCCGTCACCCCGAGTCGGTGGGGTTGCGCCACCTCGCCGCCCCGGTGGTGGTCGGCGCCCTGGCCGGATCGCTCCCGCTGCTCGCCGCTCGGCGGACCCGACCCCTCGGCGCCGCGGCGCTGGCCGGCTACGGGGCGCTGGTAGCGGTCGCCTCGATGCGCACCGGCACCGACCTGGCACCCCGGGACCGACGGTGGGTTCCTGCCGCCTTCGTCGCGCTCCACCTCGGGTGGGGACTCGGCTTCTGGGAGGAGATCGCAGCGACCGCCGTCGGGCGAGGGGGTCCGCGACGCTCCCTGGAGGCGTCCTGAGGACCCCGTCGCCGCGCGGTGGGAGGACCGAGACCGCGGCGCACTACGTTGATCCCCGAACCGGTGGCGGGTAGTTCAACGGCAGAACGCCTGACTTTGGATCAGGAAGATGCAGGTTCGAATCCTGCCCCGCCAGCCATCCCCACCGGCCCGTCCGACTCCCGAGGACCCATGAACGAGACCCCGATCGACACCGCCGCCGGACCGCCCCCGCCGCTCGCCGCGGTGGTGCTCGCCGCGGGCGAGGGCCGCCGGATGCAGTCGTCGCGCCCCAAGCCGCTGCACCGCCTGTGCGGACGCCCGATGCTCATGTACGTGATCGACTCGCTCGCCGGCACCGACACCTCGCGGGTGGCGATCGTCGTCGGCCACAAGGGCGACCGGGTGGCCAAGACCATGCTCGAGCACGTGGGTGACGTCGCGGTGGACTTCGTCGAGCAGCGGGTGCAGCGCGGGACCGGCGACGCGGCGCTGGTCGGACTGGTCGGGCTGCCCGACGACGATGACGACGGTGACGTCCTGGTCCTCCCCGGCGATGCCCCGCTGCTGCGACCCGAGACCATCGCGTCGTTGGTCGACCACCATCGCCGCACGGGTGCTGCCGCAACCCTGCTCACCGCGGTGATGGACGATCCGACCGGCTACGGCCGGGTCATCCGCTCCGGGGACGGCAGCGTCGAACGTGTGGTCGAACACACCGATGCCGACGCTGAGGAACGAGCGGTGGACGAGATCAACACGTCGATCTACTGCTTCCGTCGCAACCTGCTCGCCCCCGCGCTGCGGCGGGTGCAGCCCGACAACGCCCAGGGCGAGTACTACCTGACCGACGTGGTGTCGGTCCTGTCGGGCACCGGTCACCGGGTAGAGGCCGTCGTGGCCCCTGACGCAGCCGAGACCCAGGGGGTCAACGACCGGGTCCAGCTCGCCGCTGCGGAGGCCGAGCTGCGCCGTCGGACCAACGAGGCGCTGCTGCGCTCCGGGGTCACCATGCTCGATCCTGCGTCGGTGTTCGTCGACACCACCGCCCGCGTCGGCCAGGACGTCACGCTGTTCCCCGGGGTGATCCTCCAGGGCGCCACGGTGGTCGGCGACGGCACCGAGCTGGGCCCCAACACCCGCCTGGTCGACTGCACCGTCGGCGACGACTGCGTGATCGAGCAGAGCACCGGGCGCTCGGCCCGCATCGGTGACCGCTGCACCGTCGGCCCGTTCGCGTCGCTGGGTCCGGGCGCCGAGTTGGCGTCGGATGTCACGACCGGGCCGTTCTACACTGCGGACACCGCCACCTGAACGACGACGCGGGGAACGAGGTCCGGGGCATGGAACTGGTCACCAAGAAGCGGCTGACGATGGTGGCCGGTCGCGTGAACCGCGAGCTGGCCGAGGAGATCGCCGAACGCCTCGGCATCTCGCTGGCCCCCATGGAGATCGCCGAGTTCGCCAACGGCGAGCTGCACTGCAAGTTCGGCGAATCGATCCGTGGAGCGGACGTCTTCATCTTCCAGAGCCACTGCTCCACCTCCGAGCTGTCGGTCAACGACGCGCTGATGGAGCAGCTGATCATGGTCGACGCCGCCCGTCGGGCGTCGGCCAAGCGGATCACGATCGTCGCGCCCTTCTACGGGTACGGACGTCAGGACCGCAAGGCCGAGGGCCGCGAGCCGATCACCGCCAAGCTCCTCGCCAACATGTTCGAGGTCGCCGGCGCCAAGCGCATCGTGTCGGTGGACCTCCACTCGGGTCAGATCCAGGGGTTCTTCGACGGACCGGTCGACCACCTGACCGCCATGCCGGTGCTGGTTCAGTGGATGGCCGACAACCTGGGTGACGACCTGGTGGTGGTGTCGCCCGACGCCGGCCGGGTGAAGGTGGCCGAGCGCTACGCCAACGCCCTGCACGCGGACCTGGCCATCGTGCACAAGCGCCGGGTGAAGGGCGCCAAGAACCAGGTCGAGGCCAAGGACGTCGTCGGCGAGGTCGAGGGCCGGACCTGCGTGCTGATCGACGACATGATCGACACCGCCGGCACGATCGTGGCGGCCGCCGAGCAGCTGGCGGAGCACGGAGCGTCGTCGGTGTACTGCGCGGCGACCCACGGCGTGTTCTCCGGGCCCGCCATCGACCGGTTGAAGAACTCGAACCTGGAGAAGGTCGTGGTGACCAACACCCTGCCGCTCCCACCCGAGAAGCACATCGACAAGATCGAGATCCTCTCCGCGGCCGGGATCATCGCCGATGCCATCGACGCGGTGTTCGAGGACACGTCGGTCAGCGAGATCTTCGGGGGCCAGAACCAGCACTGAGGTCGGCCGCACCCCGCTCGGATGCTCTCAGCGGATCCGGTACGACTCCGTGCCCGGATCGGCCCGCATCGGGTCGGCATCGACCACCTCGAAGTCGGCTGCCGTCAAGGTGCGGAGCGTGGCGAGGTCGGCGTCGTCCCACCGCTCGTCGGGTTCTCCCGAGAGCGCGAGGCCGTCGTGGTTCGTGTCGACCACCACCGCGCCGTGGTCCCGCAGCGCTCGGGCGATGACCCGGGCCTGGGGACCCAACGCTGACAGGTCCACGTCGCGTCGGAGCCGCAACCAACTGCCCATCTCCGGGGCTCGGGGGTGCTCCGAGCGCCCGTCGGTGTGGGTGGCGGGCCAGCGGACCGCTCCGGCACGGATGGTCGGGACCGACACTCCGACCGCGTGATCGAGTCGGTCCCGGGCCACTTCGTCGTAGCGGACCATGCCCGCGAGCATCGACGTGCCCGACGCGGTGGCGGTGCCCTCGGCTCGGGGAGAGTTCGACCCGAGGTCGATCCGAACCGCCGTCTCGGCGCTCCAGCGGCGGGTCGGGCTGAGTCCGGGCGGGGTGACGAAGAACATCTCCGACGCGGTGCAGGTCGCGGAGTCGACGATCAGCAGGTGGCGGTCCCAGGCCATCCCCGGCCATCCCTCCAGGCGTGGTGAGGCGGGGATCGGATGACCGGAGAGGTCCGAGAGGTAGGCGTAGGTCCCACCATCGACGTCGACGGGCGCGGTGAGTCGTGAGTCGACGACGTTGACCGGGATGCCCGAACGCGACCCCTGCCAGATCGAGGCCGAGAAGGCGGGCCGGACCGCCAGGGACCGGCCCCCCAGGGCCGCGACCACCTCGGCGGAGTCCCGTCGGACGGGAAGGGCGGCGACGGAGGCGTGGAACGCGTGGTCCCGGGGGAAGAGCGGGCAACCTCCGACGCCCAGCCGCTCGCCGGCGGTCACGAACGAAGTGGTCCGAGCGGTCGTCGTGGCCGATCGGCGTCCGGACGCGTCATCGTTGCCGGCACACGCTCCGACGGCGACGGCGAGCACCGTCGACACGAGCACGGCGGCCGCCCATCGCGGTCGGTATCGGTTCAGGTCGGTCCTGCTCACATTCGTCTCCGGTCACGGCCGGCGGTGGCTGGCCCGACGGTGCGCCCGGCCGGTAACGTGGCGGGTCGCCCGTTCGGGCCGAGTCCGCCGTCACCCGACGGGGTGGCCGTCCGCAGAGTTTCGCAGGAGTTCCGTCATGTCCGAGGTCACGCTCACCGCCTCCACCGGCCGGGAGACCGGGACCCGTCCGTCCCGCCGCCTCCGTCGCGAAGACCTCATCCCCGGTGTGGTCTACGGCGAGGGCAAGGACGCGACCGTCCTGTCGGTCGACCGCAAGGAGCTCCGTCGGGCGCTGAGCACCGACGCCGGCCAGAACGCCCTGATCTCGCTGACCGTCGACGGGACGACCTACCTGACCGTCGTCAAGGAGCTCCAGCGTCACCCGGTCCGCCGCGAGGTGACCCACGTCGACTTCCTGACCGTCGATCCGGACGCCGCGATCGAGGTCGAGGTTCCGATCCACCTGGTGGGCGAGGCCAAGGAGGTCTCCCAGAACGGCGGCATCACCGAGCAGCGGCTGATGGCCCTGAAGGTCCTGGTGAAGCCGGGTGCCATCCCCGACGGGATCGACGCCGACATCACCGACCTCACGCTGACCACGACCATCACCGCGGCGGACCTGGTGCTGCCGGCCGGCGTCGAGCTGGTCACCGACCCCGAGCAGGCGGTCGTGACCGCGGAGCTCACCCGTGCCGCGGTCACCGCCCGCAACGAGGGCGACGACTCCGAGGGCGGCGACGGCGACGCCGAGGCCGCCGGCGACGGCGACGCCGAGGGCTGATGCCCTGGGACCTGCTGGTCCTCGGACTCGGGAACCCCGGTGACCGCTACGCCGGGACCCGCCACAACGTGGGGGCCGAGGCGGTCGAGCTGCTGGCCCGGCGTCACGGCACCCGGTTGAAGGTCGACGGTCGGGTCAACGCCCGCGTCGCCGACATCCGACTCGGCGACATCCGGGTGGTGCTGGCCGTTCCCACCACCTACATGAACGAGTCCGGGCAGGCCGCGGTGGCGCTGGTCCGTCGCTACGGCATCGAGGACATGGCTCACCTGGTCGTCGTCCACGACGAGCTCGACCTGGATCCGGGTCGGCTCAAGCTCAAGCTCGGCGGGGGACTGGCCGGCCACAACGGACTGCGCTCGCTCGACGCGCACCTCCACTCCGCCGACTTCGTCCGGGTGCGGATGGGGGTGGGCAAGCCACCCGGAGGCTCGGACCGCGGTGCCGACTGGGTGCTGTCCAAGGTCCGGGGGCGGGTCCGCGACGAGCTCGACGTCATGATCGCCGAGGCCGCGGACGCCGTCGCCGACATCGCCACCGACGGGCTCGACGCCGCGATGCAGCGCTGGAACCAACGCGGCTGAACCCCGACGGTCCGATCAGCCGATCGTGACCGCGACGAGCGACGCCGCGGCGAGTGCGAGGCCCGTCATCTGGTGGCGGGCGATGCGTTCGCGCAGCACCACCCGGGCCAGGACGATCGTGGAGGCCGGGTACATCGAGCCGATCACCCCGACGAGCGTGAGCAACCCCTGGCGGCTGGCCAGGAGGAACAGCGCGTTCGCGGCCACGTCGAAGCTCCCCGCCCCGATCGCCAGCTGCACGCCGGTGCCCTCGACCCGCCGCACCCCGGTCAGCAGGACTGCGGCACCGACCACGACGACGGCCACGGACCGGGCCGAGGCCAGCGGCCACAGCCCGCTGTTGTCGCCGGAGCGGGAGATCAGCACGAAGAACGCCCCGAAGCCCGCGCCGGCGACGGCCGATGCCGCCACCACCCGGGAACCGGGTGCCCGATGGGGTGGATCGTCGCGTTCGTCGGCGCCGACCGGATCGGAGGGCTCGCGGGAGATGAGGACGATGGCCGGCAGGGCGAGCAGGGCTCCCGCCATGGCGACGGTGCCCGGTCGCTCTCCGTCCAGGAGCCCGAAGCAGAGCGGGACCAGGGCCGAGGTCACCGCCGAGATCGGGGCGACGACGCTCATCTGGCCCGCCCCGAGTGCCCAGTAGAAGACCATCAGTGCGCTGGAGCCGACCACCCCCGCCGCCAGCCCCCATCCGAGGTCGGCCGCGGTCACGGTGCCCCCGATGGCCGGGGAGAGGGCGAGGATCAGGACCAGGCCCACGACCTGGGTGCCCAGGGCCGTGGCGGCCGCCGCCATCCGCCGGGCCGACAGCCCGCCCAGGAAGTCGCCGACGCCGAACGCGATCGCGGAGAGGGTTGCGAGGACGACGGCCACGGGCGCCGATGCTCCCACACCGCGGGTAGGTTCCAGCAGCCCATGGACGACGAACCCGCCCCGACCGCAGCCCCGACCGGACCGCCGCTGGCGGGCCTGCTCGGTGTGTTGCGAGAGGAGCCCGGTCTCCTCGGTGCCCTCGGGCGTCGCTCCACGGTGCTGGTGCTGCCCGACGCAGCCCGGGCCGCGGCCCTGGCCGGGCTCACCGCCCTCTCTCGCCGTCGACCGATCGTCGTCGCGGTGCCGACCGTGGCCGAGGCCGAACGGCTGGCCGGTGACCTGAACGCGTTCCTGCCCCAGGACGCCGTCGAGCTGTTCCCGTCGTGGGAGACGCTCCCGTTCGAACGGGTCAGCCCGTCGATCGAGACCATGGGCCGTCGGCTGCGGGTCATGGGTCGGCTGCGCTGCGGTGACGACACCCTGCAGGTGGTGGTCGCCCCGGCCCGGGCGCTGGCGCAGCGGCTCGGCCCCGGCGTCGAGGACACCGAGCCCGTCCGGGTCGCCCCCGGGGAGCGCCTCGACCAGCAGGAGCTGGTCGAGCGGCTGGTGCTGTCGGGCTACCGACGCGAGTACCAGGTCGAACACCGCGGCGAGGTGGCGGTGCGCGGATCGATCATCGACGTCTTCCCGTCGACCGCGGACCGGCCCGTGCGCATCGACCTGTGGGGCGACGAGGTCGACCGCCTGGCCGAGTTCTCCGTCGCCGACCAGCGCAGCGGCGCCGACCTGACCCACGTCGAGCTGTACCCGGCGCGGGAGCTCCTGCCCACCGCCGCGGTCCGCGAGCGGGCCGAACGGCTCCTGGCCACCGACCCCTGGGGCCGCGAGCAGTGGCAGCGCCTGGCCGACGGCGAGGTGTTCGAGGGCATGGAGGCCTGGTTGCCGTGGCTGGTCGACCACGACGGCGGACCCGAGCACGTGCTGGTCGACCTCCTCGACGACGACGGGCTCGTCCTGCTGGTCGAACCCCGTCGGCTGCGCGACCGGGTCGGCGACGTGCTGGCCGAGGAGGCGGACCTGGGCGCCACGCTCGCCCGCACCTGGGGCCTCGACGACCGGGTCGACCTGCCACGGCTGCACCTCGACATGGAGCGCCTGCTCGAGCGCACCGAGGCCCCCACCTGGTCGGTCGCCGCGGTGCCCGACTCGCCCGACACTCCTGCAGTCGCGTCCTCGGCGTGGCCGCCCGCGGTCGGCGGGGGTGAGGCGCTGATCGGCCAGCTGCGCCAGCTCGTGGCCGACGGCTACCGGGTCGTGGTGTGCGCGGACGGTTCCGGTTCCGCCACACGCCTGGCCCAGCTCATCGCCGAGCACGGGTTGAGCTTCTCCGCGCTCGAGGCGGGAACCGACGGCGAGGTCGACGCCCGGGCGCTGCTCGCCCCGGGCGGCACGGTCGTCGTCGCCCCGATCGACCGCGGCTGCATCCTGCCCGGGGTGAAGGTGGCCCTGCTGGCCGAGGCCGACCTCACCGGCCGCCGGCGCACCCACCGTCCGCCCAAGGCCCCCCGTCGTGACGCCCAGAGGTTCTACGAGGACCTGAAGGTCGGCGACTACGTCGTGCACCAGCACCACGGCGTCGCCCGCTTCGCCGGCATGGTCGAACGCACCATGGGCGGTGCCGCCCGCGACTACCTCCTGCTCGAGTACCGGGGCGACGACAAGCTCTACGTCCCTTCGGAGCAGATCGACGCCATCCGGCTCTACTCCGGCGGCGAGACCCCGTCGCTCAACCGCATGGGCGGGGCGGACTTCGCCCGCACCAAGGCCAAGGTCCGCTCCGCGGTGGCCGAGATCGCCCAGGAGCTGGTGGTGCTCTACCAGCGCCGTCGGGCCGCCGCGGGTCACCCCTCGGGGCCCGACACGCCCTGGCAGCGCGAGATGGAGGCCGCCTTCCCCTTCCAGGAGACGCCGGACCAGCTGAGCGCAATCCGCGACGTCAAGGAGGACATGGAGTCCACGGTCCCCATGGACCGCCTGGTGTGCGGCGACGTCGGCTTCGGCAAGACCGAGGTGGCGGTCCGGGCCGTGTTCAAGGCGGTCCAGGACGGCAAGCAGGCCGCGGTCCTGGTCCCGACCACCCTGCTCGCCCAGCAGCACTTCCAGACCTTCGCCGATCGCTACGCCGGCTACCCCGTTCGCGTCGAGGTCCTGTCGCGGTTCCTGACCAACGCCCAGGCCCGCGAGGTCACCGAGGGTCTGGCCAACGGATCGGTCGACGTGGTCATCGGCACCCACCGGCTCCTGTCCGGCGACATCGCCTTCAAGGACCTCGGACTACTGGTCGTCGACGAGGAGCAGCGCTTCGGGGTGAGCCACAAGGAGGCGATCAAGCAGTTCAAGAACGACGTCGACGTGCTCACCCTGTCGGCCACCCCGATCCCGCGAACCCTCGAGATGAGCCTGACGGGGATCCGGGACCTGTCGCTGCTCAACACCCCGCCCGCGGCCCGCCAGCCGATCCTCACCTACGTCGGCGAGTACGACGAGCGGGCCGTCGCCGAGGCGATCCGCCGTGAGCTGCTCCGCGAGGGGCAGGTCTTCTACGTGCACAACCGGGTGCGTGACATCGAGGAGCACGCGGCGCGCATCCGCGACCTGGTGCCCGAGGCGCGGGTCGCTGTCGCCCACGGCCAGATGGACGAGGGCACGCTCGAGCGGGTCGTGCTCGACTTCTGGGAGGGCGAGTTCGACGTCCTGGTGTGCACCACGATCATCGAGTCCGGCATCGACATGCCGACGGTCAACACCCTGGTGGTCGAACGGGCCGACCTGCTGGGTCTCGGCCAGCTCCACCAGATCCGCGGCCGCGTCGGCCGCTCCGGCCAGCGGGCCTACGCCTACCTGTTCTTCCCCCCGGACCGGCAGCTCTCCGAGGAGGCCTACGAACGGCTGAAGACGATCGGCGAGACCACCGAGCTGGGATCCGGGTTCCGCATCGCCATGCGCGACCTGGAGATCCGGGGGGCGGGCAACCTGCTCGGAACGGGCCAGACCGGACACGTCGCCGCGGTCGGCTACGACCTGTACGTGCAGATGGTCAACGAGGCCATCGCCCAGCTCAACGGCGAGCCGGTGCCCGAACCCGCCGAGATCACCCTCGAGCTCCCGCTCGCCGCGCACCTGCCCGCCGACTACGTCGAGCGCGACGACCTGCGCCTCGACGCCTACCGGCGGCTGGCCGGCGTGCAGAGCCAGGCCGACGTCGACGACATCCAGGCCGAGTGGGAGGACCGGTTCGGTCCCGTGCCCGACCCGGCGGCCAACCTCCTGGCCATCGCACGGCTGCGGGCCGAGTGCGTGCGCACCGGGGTCGAGGAGATCGCGGTCACCAAGGCCTCCGCCCTGGCGGGGCCGGGGTGGGTGGCGCGCCTGGCTCCGGTGCGACTGGCGCAGTCCAAGCAGATGCGGCTGGCCCGCCTGTACAAGGGCGCGGTGTACAAGGAGGAGACGTCGCAGCTCCAGCTGCCGGTGCGAGCCGGGGCGACGCTGCCGGCCGACCTGGTCGAGGCGCTGACCCAGCTGCTGCCCGACGCGGCCCGATGATCGTGGGGACCGACCCCGGGTCGCGTTGAACGATCGACGGGTCCGCTCGGTAGCATCCGCGGCCATGCGATCCCCGCGGCGCCTCCTGTTGATCACCGCCATCGGCCTGACCGCCGCGGTCGGCCTGTCCGGCTGCGGTGTGGCCGCGGACGACACCGCGGCCACCGTCGGTGGGGTCACGATCAGCGCAACCCTGGTCAACCAGCTGGCCACCGACGACGCCTTCATGGCGGCCATGACCAACCAGGCCCTGCAGGACCAGCGCACCGGTGTGGTCGAGGGCCCCGCCGCCCGCCAGGTGCTGGCGTTCCTGGTCTCCTCCGAGGTCCTGGCCCAGGAGGTCGCCCGTTGGGACGCCACGGTCTCCGAGCAGGACATGGCCCAGGGTGAGGCGACCATCAGCCAGCAGGCCCCCGAGCTGAAGGGCCGGGCCCGGGACTCGGTGCTGCGCTACCTGGTGGACCGGGCCGCGCTGCAGGCCCGCCTGGGTGAGATCGACCCCAGCTCGGACAAGGACATGCGGCGGCTCTACGAGGGTGTCCCCGCCTACTGGGACCAGGTCTGCATGACCGCGGTCGTCGTCCCCGCCGGCGGCGTGGCCGACGCCCGCGCCGCCTTGCGCAAGGGCGCGGATCTGGCCGAACTCGAGGAGGCCGTGCAGGGGAGTCGGCTGGCGCTGACCACCGAGCGCTGCGTCCCCCGCCAGTACCTCCCCGAGGCGCTGCGCACCCCGGTCGCCTCGGCCCGCGTCGGGGCCCTGGTCGGCCCGGTGCCCGGGGTCTTCCCCGGTGACGATGCCGTGGTGTGGTTCCGGGTCGAGTCGGCCAAGGTCGTTCCGTACTCCGACGCCGGTGACGCCCTGGCCGAGCTGGTCCGACTCATCGCCCAGCAGGGGGTGGAGTCCTGGTTGAACCTCAAGGCCAACGCGCTGGTCGACATCGACCCGCGCTACGGCAGCCAGGTCGAGGTCGGCCAACAGGGCCTCACCGTGCTCGCTCCGGCCACCCCGGTCGGGACGCCCTGACGGTCCACCGGTGCTGCACCTGGTCGGGCTCGGACCGGCGGGGCCTGACCTGGTCACCGTCGGGACCCGGGACCTGCTCGACGGCGGTCGGCCCGTCTTCCTGAGGACCCGGCGCCACCCGGCGGCGTCGGTGGTGCCCGACGGCACCGTCGACTTCGACGACGTGTACGAGGCGGCAGATCGCATCGAGGACGTCTACCGGGAGATCGTCGAGCGGCTCGTCGACGCCGAGGCGCGGCACAGCTCGGCGGTCTACGCGGTGCCGGGTTCGCCGGTGGTGGCCGAGCACACCGTCGAGCTGCTCGTCGCCGATCCCCGCGTCGAGGTCGTGGTGCATCCCGCCCTGTCGTTCCTGGACCTCACCTGGGCGCGGCTCGGGGTGGACCCCGTCGAGCGGGGGGTCCGTCTGGTCGACGGTCACCGCTTCGACAGCGAGGCCGCGGGGGAGCGCGGCCCGCTGCTGGTCGGCCAGTGCGACTCTCTCTTCGTCCTGTCCGACATCAAGCTGGCCGTCGAGGACCCGCCCCGGGAACCCGTCGTGGTCCTCCAGAGGCTCGGGCTGCCCGACGAGCTCGTCGCCGAGGTCGCCTGGGAGGACCTCGACCGCGTCGTGTCGCCGGACCACCTGACCTCGCTGTGGATCCCCCGGCTGGCCGCACCGGTCGCGTCCGACGTGGCCCGCTTCGAGGCACTGCTGCGCCGGCTGAGGGTGAGCGACCCCTGGAAGGCGGAGCAGACCCACGACTCGCTCAAGCGGTTCCTGCTCGAGGAGTCCTACGAGGTGCTCGAGGCGATCGACGCCTACGACCCCGAGTCGGGAGCGGGGGCCGACGAGCTGACCAGTGAGCTGGGCGATCTGCTGTACCAGGTGGTGTTCCACGCCGCGTTGGGAGCCGAGGCCGGATGGTTCGACCTGTCCGACGTGGCCCGGGCGATCCACGACAAGCTCCTCAGCCGCAACGACGACCTGGAGCGGGCGACCGGCGGCCGTCCGGGCGACGCCGGCGTCGACGGGGCGATCACGGTGTGGGAGTCCTCGAAGCGCGCGGAGCACGGCCGGGCCTCGGCCTTCGACGGGATCCCCCACGCCCTCCCGGCGTTGACCCGGGCCCAGAAGGTCGGGCGCAAGGCCGAGGCACTCGGTCTGGGTGGTGGGGCCGAGGCACTCGGCCTGGGTGGTGGGGCCGACGATCTGCGCGGGGCGGTCGCCGCGGTGCAGCGGGATCCCACCGACGTCGAGGCGTTCGGGGTCCTGCTGGCCGCGGTGGTCGCCGCGGCGCGGGCGGGCGGCGTCGACCCCGAGGACGCCCTGCGGCGACGCGTCGACGCGGACGAGGCCGTCTACCGTTCCCGCGAGAGCGAGGGCTGAGCGCCGGCCCGGTGGGTCGCTGTGGGGGTGTCGTAGAGTGCGGTCCATGCCTCAACCGCTGCAGATCGCCCCCGCGTCCGGACGTCTCGGGATCCTCACCCCCGGCATGGGCGCCGTCGCCTCCACCGCCTACGCCGGGGTCCTGGCCGCCCGTCAGGGCCTGGCCGTCCCCATCGGTTCGCTCACCCAGATGGCCCACATCCGCCTGGGCCGCCGCGAGGACGGTCGCAACCCGCTGATCCGCGACTTCGCCCCCCTGGCGCAGCTCGACGACCTGGTCTTCGGCGGGTGGGACCCGATCTCGCCCAACGCGCTCGAGGCGGCCCGGACCGCCGGTGTCCTCGAGGAGCGCGACCTGGCCCCGCTGTCGGGC
>WBZM01002197.1_pt1 | contig 17114 bp, 13 predicted proteins | sample 5204271 | NCBI WGS metagenome assembly WBZM01 (sample SAMN12344346, study PRJNA552823) | activated sludge metagenome | biome: Activated sludge suspended growth; feature: Nitrification reactor; material: Wastewater; isolation source: activated sludge from nitrification reactor of wastewater...
GTCGCGATGGTGTGGCCACAGCTGCGTTCGGCCCGGGGCCGGCGGGCCGCGCTCGTCGGGTCGGTGCTGTGTCTGGCGCTGGTGCCGGTGCTGCCGGTGGGGGTGCCGATCCTGTGCGCCGCGCTCGGGGTGCTCGTCGGCGTCCCGGCCGATCCCGATCATCCGCAGCGCACGTCAGCGGCGTCCGAGGGCCTGTCGTGAGCTGGACGCTCGTGGTGGTGCTCGGCCTCGGCGCGTTCGCCTTCAAGTCCGTCGGGTTCTTCCTGCTCGCCGGCCGGCCGTTGCCGGCGGTGGTCGACCGTTGCCTCGCGCTCATCCCGGCCGCGCTCGTCGCCGCGCTCGTGGTGAAGGACACCTTCAGCAGCGGCCAGCAGTTGGTGGTCGACGCCCGGGTGTTGGGAGTGGGGGCCGCACTGGTGCTGGTGTGGCGACGGGCGCCGTTCGTGGTGGTCGTGGTGGTCGCGGCGTTGGCGACCGCGCTGGCCCGGCGGGCGGGGTGGGACTGACCCGATCGGGTCAGGGCGCTTCGACGAGGCGCGCGAGCTCGCGCAGGTTGCGCCGCCAGATCGCCTGCAACACCACCCGGCCGCCGACGAACGCGCCGATCGGGCCACCGAGCCACCACGGGAAGATCAGCTCCTCGGCCCACGTGAAGCGGGTGCGGCGGTCGAGGTCGAGCGGTGTGAGCGTGAACCGGCCGGTGCCGGTGACGAGCCCGATGTGACGCACGCCCATCACTTCGCCGGGCACCCACTCGGTGATCTCCATCCGGTCGACCAGCTCGATCGGCCCGACCTTGGTGTCGCACAGGAACTCGGTGCCGACACCCCGAGTGCGATCGGAGGTGAAGCGGATCGCGACGGCGTCGTGCATCCAGTCGACGTGGCGCTCGACCGGTTCGACGACCTCCCAGACGCGCGACGGGGGAGCGTCGATCTCGATCGAGACCTCGATGCGTGCCATCGGTCGGAGGTCGGGTGACGGTGACGGGGCCGGGCTCAGGCGTGGACGGCGACGTCGCGCAGGTGCGAGGCGGCCGTCTCGGGCGGCACGATGTTGATCAGCACGCCCGTGCCACGCTCGAAGCCGGCGGTGGTGACGAGCTTCGGCCAGATGCTCACGTACCAGTGGAACGCACCGGTGTAGTGGTGCGGCGCGGTGCGGAACACGAGGTTGAACGACACGTCGCCGACCGCGGCGCGCAGGTGCTGCACGGCGTCGCGGATGGCGATGCCCATCGCCGCGAGCGTGCGGTCGTCGGAGTCGGTGAGGTGCACGTCGTGGCTGCGCGGGATGATCATCATCTCGAACGGCGAGCCGCTCCAGAACGGGCAGATGCAGACCACGTCGTCGTTGGCGAACACCACGCGCTTGCCGTCGACCAGCTCGGCCTCGACGGTGGCGCACAGGATGCACCCGCCCTCGAAACGGCTGAAGCCGCGCTGTTCCTCGAGCACCTCGCCGGGGACGAACGGCAGGCCGAGCAGCTGGCCGTGCGGATGCGCGAGCGACGCACCGGCCTCGCGGCCGTGGTTGATGATCGCCTGCGTGAACCGCAGGTTGGCGGCCTGGGCGTGTTCGCCGAAGCGGCGCTGCAACACGCGCATCAGATCGGCGGCGTCGCCGTCGCTCAGCCCGTGCAGTCCGCCGTCGTGGTCGGGCGTGTAGACGAACACCTCGTGGATGCCGCTGGCCTCGGCCTCGACGTGCACCGGACCGAGGTGGTGGACGGAGAACGGCTCGTCGCCGTCGAACGCCGGATAGCGGTTGGGGACGACCCGCATGCGCCAGCTGCCACCCTCGTCGAGGCGCTCGAGCGCCGGGGCGCTCTGCTCCTCGTTGCCGGGGCAGAACGGGCAGGGGCGGTGCGGTTCGGCCTCGACCTCCTGGATGCGCGGCGCGAAGTCACTGGGCCGTTCGGCCCGCTCGGCGACGATGGTGACCCATCTGCCGGTGAGGGGATTCAGGCGAAGTTGACTCACAGCGGTACCACCTTAGAGCGATTGTCCGAGGGATGTACGAACGCGGCCCGGATTTCGTGCACACGTGTAGACCGTCACATGACGATCGCTCGCGGGTGCGTCGATGGGGTCGGGACGCGGATCGTGGGGGCCGTCGGTGGCCTCGTTGCCGCCGTGGAACGGTCGCCGATCGTAGTCGCCCCACCGCTCGGTGACCGCGAACCCGGCGGCGGCGGCCATCTCGTCGAGTTCGTCGGGGTCGGCCCACCGGATCGACCACGGCCGCAGGCGGACCCCACCCGACTCGGTGATCTCGACGAACTGACCCTCCGCCGTCTGGGTGACGGCGTCGTGCACGCTGGCGCTCAGCACCACCGAGTCGACCGTCATCGAACGCACCGACACCTGCGAGCCACGCGGTCGGTCGGGGTCGTCGCGAGGGACGAAGGCCTCGACCACGAACCGGCCGCCGTCCGCGAGCCGATCGGCGACGCGATGGAAGCAGTCCTGCTGCCGCTCGCGCGAGGTGAGGTTGAACACCGTGTTGTACGCGGCGAGCACCACGTCGAAGGGCCCGTCCGGCAGATCGTCGACCATGTCCCCCCGCACGGTGACGACGGTCCCGGTCGGGTCGGCGGCCGCCAGGTGGTCGAGCATGCGCGCGCTCGTGTCGATGCCGACGACGCGCGCGACGCGCGCCGCCAGTGGGATCGCCAACCGACCGGTGCCCACGCCCAGCTCGAGCACCGATCCGTGTGGGCCGGCGAGGCCGGCCACGAACCCGACCGTGGTGTCGAGATCGGTGATGTCCGCGTACCAGTCGTCGTACACGTCGGCGAACGCGTCGCCGTAGCTGTCGGATCGGAAGCCCCGCACCCCCGCATTGTCGCCCGCCGGTAGCGTGCAACGCATGTCGGGGACCGACCTCACCTACCTCGACCACGCCGCCACCACACCGATGCGGCCCGAGGCGATCGCGGCCATGCTGCCGTTCCTCGACGTCCAGTACGCGAACCCCAACGGCTCGCACCGCTTCGCCCGGCGGGCACGCGCCGCGCTCGACGACGCACGCGAGGTCGTCGCGGCGGTGCTCGGGTGCGCGCCCGGCGAGGTGGTCTTCACCAGCGGTGGCACCGAGAGCGACAACACCGCGGTGCTCGGCACCGTCGCCGCGCGGGGCGGCACGGCGGTGTGCCCGGCGGCCGAGCACCACGCGGTGCTGCACGCGGTCGAGCGCGTGCACGGTCGGGTGGTGGCCGTCGACCGGTCCGGGCGCGTCGACCTCGACGCACTGTCGCGGGCGGTCGACGCCGACGTGAGCGTCGTGTCGGTGATGGCCGTGAACAACGAGGTCGGCTCGGTCAACGATCTCGCCGCGGTCGGCGAGGCGGCGCGGCGTGCCCGTGCCGCGGTGAGCGTGCACACCGATGCGGTGCAGGCCGCCTCGTGGCTCGACCTGCGCGACTTCACCCCGCACGTCGACCTGCTCTCGCTGTCGGCACACAAGTTCGGTGGCCCGAAGGGCGTCGGCGTGCTCGTCGCCCGCGGCAACGCCCGGTTCGAGCCGCTGCTGATCGGTGGGGGTCAGGAGCGCGAGCACCGCAGCGGCACGCAGAACGTGGCGGGTGTGGTGGCGATGGCCGAAGCGCTCCGGCTGGCCGATGCGGAACGCGAGGCCGAGCGGGAGCGGCTCGTCGCGCTGCGCGACCGTCTCGTCGACGGCCTGCGCTCGCGACTCGACGGCGTGCACGAGACCGTCGAGCGCGACCACAAGGTGGCCGGCTCGGCCCACGTGTGCATCGAGGGGATCGAGAACGAGGCGCTGCTGTTCCTGCTCGACGAGGCGGGCGTCTGCGCCAGCGCCGCGTCGGCGTGCGCGGCCGGCGCGATGGAGCCGTCGCACGTGCTGGCGGCGATGGGGGTCGAGCGGGCGTGGGCGTTCGGTGCGCTGCGGCTCACCCTCGGCCGCACCACCACCGCGGCCGACGTCGACCGCGGTGTCGACGCGGTGGTCGAGGCGGTGACCCGCATCCGCTCGCACGCGAGCGTTCGCCCCGGGGGCACGCCGTGAAGGTGCTGTGCGCGATGAGCGGCGGGGTCGACTCGTCGGTCGCCGCCGCCGAGCTGCTCGCCGCCGGGCACGACGTCGTCGGCGTGACGATGCGGCTGTGGGGCGGCGCCAGCGACACCGGCTGCTGCAGCATCGCCGACGTCGACGACGCGCGCCGCGTCGCCCAGCAGCTCGGCATCGACCACCTGGTGTTCAACTTCACCGACGACTTCGACCGGCACGTCGTCGATCCGTACGTCGAGGCGCACCGGCACGGCATCACCCCGAACCCGTGCATCGAGTGCAACCGCCACCTCAAGTTCGAGCGATTGAGCGAGCGGGCCGATCTGCTCGGCTTCGATGCGATCGCGACGGGGCACCACGCACGCGTCGTCGAGGTCGACGGGCGCCGTCACGTCGCACGCGGCGCCGATGCCGCCAAGGACCAGAGCTACGTCGTGCACATGCTCCCGCAGCGCGAGCTGGCACGCACGCTGTTCCCCGTCGGGCACCTCACGAAGGCCGAGGTGCGTCGCCGCGCCGAGGCCGCCGGCCTGCGCACCGCCACCAAACCCGACAGCCAGGACGTCTGCTTCATCACCCACACCGGGGGGCGGACGCAGTTCCTGGGCGACCGGATCGCGTTCCGACGGGCCGACGTGGTCGACACGTCGGGCACCCGTGTGGGCACCGTCGACGCGGTCGAGTTGGTCACCGTGGGGCAACGGCGGGGCGTCGGCCTGCCCGGCGGCGGGCCGAAGCGGTACGTGGTCGACGTCGACCCCGATGCCGGGCGCGTGGTCGTGGGGGACGACGCCGACCTCCACGTCGCCGAGGTGCGCGTGCGCGACCTCGTGTGGCCGGCCGGGCCGGTCACGGGCTCCGTGCTCGTCCAGTGCAGCGCACACGGAGCGACACGTCCGGGTACCGCCAGCGCCGACGGCGACGACGTGGTGGTGCGCTGGCACGAGCCGCAGCGTCGGGTGGCACCCGGGCAGACGGTGGTGTTCTACGACCTCACCGACACCCACGTGCTCGGCGGTGGCATCGCGACCTGACGAGGACCGGTGGGTCGGCCGACCCGTCAGCCGACGGGGAGGTGGCGCTCGCCGGCGGCGTGCAGCAGCTTGCCGGGGCGGCTCGGCGCGCAGAGGAACGACCACACGTGCAACGCTCGGCCGCCCGGCTGCTGCCGCGTGCCGGCGAGCACCACGGTCGCGGCCTCCGACAGGCTCACCTCGACCACGTGACCGCCGGCCGGGCCGGTCAGGTCGGCCGCCTCCGTGCCGGCCAGCGCCAGCCGTGCCCGCGAGATCTGGGCCGATCGGAGCATCACCGTCTCGGCAAGCACGACGTGGTCGTGGAGCACGAGGCCGGCGGGCACGAGCACGATCCAGCGGCGCGACAACCGGTGGAACCGCGACAGCAGCAGCCAGCCGAGCGCGATCGCCAGCACGCTGACGACCACACCGAGCACCCAGGAACCCGCGGCCAGCAGCAACGGGCCCGTCGACGTGGCGGCGCACAGCGCGGCCCAGCTCACCGCCGACGGCAGCAGGAACGCTGCGGGCGGTCGCAGCACGAACCGCCACTCGTCGCCGTACGCCGAGGCCTGCACCATCGCCTGCCCGAACTCGCCGCTGGCGACGACCAGCGCGGCGAGTGCCGTCGAGGCGATCGCCAACACCGTGCCAGCCGTGAGACCGGCATCGACCGCAGCTGCCGCGGCACCCACGACACCCATGGGGACGAGCATCCGCGTGAGCGTCAGGCCCAGCGCGGACGGCAGCAGCAACAGCACGGCGACCGCCGCCCATCCGACCCAGAGCACGACGGTCCCGGTGATCTGGACGGCCCGGCTGTGCGGCGCGAAGGCGTCGCCGAAACCGGAGCCCCCGATCACCGCCACCACCAGCCAGAGCACGCGTGCGATCCAGAGGACGGGCGATTTGGCCGAGGCGTGCACGAGCCGACAGGGTATCCAGCGACCGTTGTTCACGAACCGTTGACGAACTCGTCTCGTTCCGGACCCGAACCGCGTGTCAGCATTTGTCCAGACGAACGGCAAACGTACGCACACACGGAAGGGAGGGCGTCGGATGGCAGCACTGCAGATCGCGAACGGGATCACCGTCGGCATCGGCAGCCTCCCGCACCGCGAGCTCGACGACGGTGTGCGCTTCGCTCTCGACGCGACCACCATCCCCACGGTGCCGTCGCTGCCGAAGCGGTCGACGGCCGAGGGGATCATCGTGCAGGCGATGCTCGGCATCGAAGGGGTCACCGTCGGCCAGTACGGCGCGATCTCCGTCGACGTGTCGCGAGTCGATCCGCTCGCCGACGTCACCACCGACCTCACCCACGACGCGTTCGGTGCCTTCCGTCGCTTCCTCGAGCTCGCCGCCGAGCGACGCGCCGCCGGCACCGAGCCGCCGATCGAGGCGGTCAAGTGGCAGCTGGTCGGGCCGGTCACCTTGGGCCTCGCGCTGTTGCGCGCCGGGGTGCGCTTCCACGACGCGTTCGACGTGTCGGTACGGGCGGTCCGCTCGCACGTCCAGTCGTTGCTCGATGCGGTCGACGCGGCGCTGCCGGGCTGCGCGCAGCTCGTGTTCATCGACGAGCCCGACATGGCGCACGTCACCGACGCCGACTTCCCCATCGCGCCCGACACCGCGATCGATCTCGTGTCCGGCGCGCTCGCCGCGATCGAGCCGCGTGCCCTGTCGGGCCTGCACGTGTGCGGTGACGCCGACTGGTCGTCGCTCATCGCCTCGGGCCCGCAGATCCTGTCGGTGCCGGTCGGACCGTCGATCGTCGCCTCGGCCGGCTACCTGCAGCAGTTCCTCACCCGCGGTGGCCTCGTCGCCTGGGGTGCGGTCACCACCGACGGCCCGATCTCCGCCACCGCCGAGCGCCCGTGGCGGCAGCTGACCCAGCTCTGGTGTCAGCTCGCCGAGCGTGGCTGCGACCCGGTGCTGTTGCGCACCCAGAGCCTCGTCACGCCCGAGTGCGGCCTCGGCCTGCACAGCCCGCAGGTGGCCGAACGGGTGCACCGGATCACCCACGAGGTGAGCCGACGCGTGCACGACCAGGCGCTCGCGACCCGGTTCGCGTTCGGCGCCTGAGCGCCCGGACCGGGCGTCGCACCCGCTGCCTACACTCGGCCTCGTGACCGCTCCGCCCGATCAGGCCGACTCGATCGATCCCCACGATCCCCACGATCCGCAGGTGCGGATCGCCGAGCTCACCCGCCAGATCCGCGCGCACGACGAGGCCTACTACGCGCACGACGCGCCGGAGATCCCCGACGCCGAGTACGACCGCCTCGTGCGCGAACTCCGTGCGCTCGAGGAGGCCAACCCCGATCTGGCGTCACCCGAGTCCCCGACGCAGCGTGTCGGCGCCGGCAGCCTGAGCGCCTCGTTCGCGCCCGTCACGCACCGGGTGCCGATGACGAGTCTCGACAACGCGATGGACGCCGCCGAGTTGGGTGCGTGGGGCGAGCGGGTGGCGCGCGGTCTCGGCGGCACCGCGGCCAGCTACGTGTGCGAGCTGAAGATCGACGGGCTCGCGATGAGCCTGCGGTACGAGGGTGGGCGTTTCGTGCAGGCCGCCACCCGCGGCGACGGTCGGGTCGGCGAGGACGTCACCGCCAACGTCGCCACGATCGCGGGGCTGCCGCACCGCCTACCGGCGGGTGCACCCGACGTGCTCGAGGTGCGCGGCGAGGTGTACATGTCGCTCGCCAGCTTCGAGGCGCTCAACGATCGGGCCGAGCAGGCCGGTCAGCCACGCTTCGCGAACCCGCGCAACGCGGCCGCCGGCAGCCTCCGCCAGAAGGACGCTCGGATCACGGCCCAGCGCGAGCTCAGCTTCTGGTGCTACCAGCTCGGTGAGGTGGTGGGCGGCCCGTCGTTCACGAGCCACCACCAGACGCTCGACTTCCTGGCCGAACTCGGGTTCCCCGTCAACCCCGAGATCCGGGTCGTGCCCGACCTCGGTGGCGTCGACGAGTTCTGCCGGCACTGGCAACAACACCGCCACGACCTGCCGTACGAGATCGACGGCGCGGTGTGCAAGGTCGACGACCTCGCCCAACGCGAGGTGCTCGGCTTCACCTCGCGGGCGCCTCGGTGGGCGATCGCCTACAAGTTCCCGCCCGAGGAGCGCACCACCCTGCTCCGCGACATCCAGGTGTCGATCGGGCGCACCGGGCGGGCCACCCCGTTCGCGGTGCTCGAGCCGGTGTTCGTCGGCGGGTCGACCGTCGGGATGGCCACGTTGCACAACCAGGACCAGGTGCGCGCCAAGGACGTGCGGCCGGGCGACACCGTCGTCGTCCGCAAGGCCGGCGACGTGATCCCGGAGGTCGTCGGTCCGGTCGTGTCGCTGCGACCCGAGGGTCTGCCCGAGTGGCGGTTCCCCACCACCTGTCCCTGCCCGCTCGAGAGCACCTTGGTGCGACCCGAGGGCGAGGCCGACACCCGTTGCGTCGAGCCGTCGTGCCCGTTCCAGCGCGATCAGCGGATCATCTACTTCGCGTCACGCGGGGCGATGGACATCGAAGGGCTCGGCGAGCGCACCGTGTTCCAGCTGAGCGACGCCGGGCTCGTCCGCGATCCGGCCGACATCTACTTCCTCACCGTCGAGCAACTCCTCGAGCTCGACGGTTTCGCCCGCATGAGCGCGGAGAAGCTCGTCGCGTCGATCGCCGCGTCGCGTACACGGCCGTTGCCGCGAGTCCTGACGGCGCTCGGCGTGAAGGGGCTCGGCCCGTCCGCATCGGAGAGCATCAGCCAGGCGTTCGGCAACCTCGACGCGGTGATGCAGGCCGGCGAGGCCGATCTCGCCACCACCGAGGGCGTGGGGCCCACCATCGCGGCGTCGATCGTGCGCTGGTTCGCACAGCCCGCCAACCGCGAGATGATCGAGAAGCTGCGTGTGGCGGGGGTCGAGTTCGGCAACGTCGAGGTGAGCCGCCTGCCGCAGGTGCTGGCCGGCAAGGCCGTGGTGGTGACCGGTTCGCTCGAGGGCTTCTCGCGTGACGACGCCGAGGCGGCGATCAAGGGCCGCGGGGGGAAGAGCCCGGGCAGCGTGAGCAAGAAGACCTTCGCGGTGGTGATCGGTGCCGAGCCGGGTGCGAGCAAGGTCACCAAGGCCGCCGAGTTGGGCATCCCCGTGCTCGACGAGGCCGGCTTCGTCGAGCTGCTCGAGACCGGTGAGCTGCCGGCAGGGGTCGTCGGCGCTGCGGGGGCGACCGGTGACGCCGGGGCGATCGGTGAGGATCAGACGGCGTAGAACGACCAGATGAAGGTGCGGAACGCCTGCGGCCCGTCGACGGTGCGCCAGTAGCGCACCACCACCTGGTGCGGGCCGGTGTCGAAGGTCTCGATCGGCTGCGACGGGCCGGGTTCGAAGGTGAGCGTGGCGTTGCCCGGCTCCCACAGGGCGCCGGGTGGGATCTCGACCTGCTCGCCCTCGCCGAGGCCGGGGGCCACCTGGCTGACGTCGTCGAGCGAGACCGTCGGCAGTTCGACGCCGTCGACGACGAGCATGGCTTCGTAGCCGATCTCGAGGTCGACGAAGACGCGGGTCTGCTGCGGTACCTGCGTGGCCTCGCGCACGGGATCGATGCTCTCGATCGCGTCGGGGAGGCCCTGTTGCTCGCGACCGGTGACCGATCCGAGCACGCCGAGCAACACCAGCACCAGGCCGACCGCGATGCCGAAGCTCGCGAGCAGCAGCTTCAGGTCGAACCGGCGTGACGGTCGTGACGCACGGGCCGGCCTCGACGCCTCGACGGCCTCGAGGCGCGCGAGCGGATCGTGGCGGACGACGGACTCGTCGGTCGCGACCGGCACGAGGTCGGCGTCGCCGCCGGCGACGGGATCGGGCTGCGGGTCGGTGGAGGCACTGGTGCCGGACACGAGCCACAGTCTCTCGCACTCGCCGGTGGATTCCACCGGCGAGCGAGGTGTCACCGGCCGTGACGTGCGCCGGCTCGCCCCCGCCCCGATCGTCCGGGGCATGGGTTCGGGGTGGACTCGCGCCGGCGTGACGCGGCAGAGGTGCTCTGGAAGGTGGCGGCGGAGCGCACGTCGGTGGGCGTCTCATCCGGTGTGGATGTCGTTCATGTCAGCGAATCCGGCCCCCACGCACCGGATCCGGTGACATGAACGTGGTGGAGTTCGTTCGTGTCCCTCTGGCGTACCGCCCACCGGTACGCGGGAGGGACATGAACGGTCGATCCCGTCGCCGACCCGACCGACCACCGTCGAACGCATGGGTTCGAGGCGGACCCACGCCCACCGAGCGTGCGGGTGAGAACGGTGGCCGAGTTGGCCGACGCGTCCGGGTGCCGGGGGTGAACCGCTAGCGTCGCGGTTCCGATGAGCGAGCACGACGGCGCCACGCGCCCGGCGACCGGTGACGGCACCGGGCCGATCGAGCGCTCACAGGGCAACAACCGCGTCTTCGCCGGCCGGTACCGCCTGCTGGCCCGGCGTGGTCGCGCCACCGACGTGGCGCTGTTCGAGGCCGTCGACGAGCACACCGGGCGCACCGTCGCCGTCAAGATCGTGCATCCGGAGATCTGCGCGAGGCCCGGCTTCGAGGACCGTTTCCGCGACACGATGGCCCGGGTCGCCGCCGTGCGGCACCCGAACCTCACCGAGGTGATCGACGTCGCGACGGCCACATGGGGTGGACGCACCGTCCACTACGTGGTGTGCGAGAACCTGGTCGGGGGCAGCCTGCGCGACCTGCGCGACCGTGGCCGCCTGCTCAGCCCCTCACAGGCCGTCATGGTGTTCCTCGACGCCTGTCGTGGGCTCGACGCGGCGCACCGGGCCGGACTCGTGCACGGCGACGTGCGCCCCAACACGCTCGTGTTCGGCGACGACGGGCGGCTGCGGGTGGCCGACATGGGGTTGGCTGCGGTGGTCAACGAGGCGTGGTGGGACGATCCGGCGGGCGTCGAGATCGAGAAGGCCAAGTACGCGTCGCCCGAGCAGGCACGACGGGACGACCCGGCAGCGAAGAGCGACGTGTACTCGCTGTGCCTGTGCCTGCTCGAGGCCGTCACCGGTCAGGTGCCCTTCGTCGGTGACTCGTCGGTGGCCACGCTGGCCAACCGGATCGACAAGCTGATGCCCGTCTCGGCCGACCTCGGGGCGCTCGCCGCGGTGCTCGAGCGGGCCGGTCGACCGGACCCGGCCGACCGTTCGTCGGCTGCCGAGTTCGGCCGTGCGCTCCACCAGGCCGCGGAACGACTGCCCCGACCAGCGCCGCTGCACCTGCTGTCGGGCGGCACGGCTGCTGCGGCCGATGCCACCGCGACGACCGGGATGCGACGCCCGGCGGCACCCGTCGGTGACGCCGAGCCGGTGGGTGACACCGTCCCCGCGACCACCGGAGCCACCGCGAACCCGGCGACCACACCGACCCCGGCGAGCGGGGCCCCTGCCACCGACGCGGCGACGGCCGATGCGGCCGGGCTGATCGAACCCATGACGATCGGGTCGCCCGATGTCGCGCCCGGCGCGCCGACCGCCGGCGACGCGGGCGCGACCGCGCCGGTCGAACCGCTGCCGACGCAGGGTGCCGACGTCGCGTCATCCGACGTCCTCGCCACCGCGCCTGCGTCGGCCGATCCGGCCGCGACCGTGGCGATGCCCGTCGCCGGCTCCGCCGTGGCCTCGCCGGCCCTCGCCCTCGACGAACCGTTCCTCCTGCTCCCCGACGACGACGAGCCGCGCCGACGTCGTCGATGGCCGATCGTCGCCGCGCTGCTGCTCGTGCTGGTCGCGGTCACGGCCGCCGCGGTCTGGTGGTTCGGCCGCACCGTCACCCACGAGGTGCCCGACGTCGCCGGCTTCGAGCAGGGCGTGGCACTCAACATGGTCAGCGAGTACGGATGGCAGGTGGCCACCGTCGACGAGGCGAGCGACGACGTCGAACCCGGCGTCGTCATCCGCACCGACCCGCCGGCGGGCAGCACGCTGGCCGAGCAGTCCGTGCTCACGATGGTGGTCAGCACCGGCCCGGCCCCGCGGACCCTGCCCGAGCTGAACGGCCTCACCGTCGATGCGGCCACCGCCGCGCTCACCGAGCTCGGCCTCGGGCTCACGGTCGGCGACGAGCCGTTCGACGAGGACGTGCCCGCCGGTCAGATCGTGTCGTGGCAGGTGCCCGACGGGCCCGCGCTCGTCGCCGGCGACACGGTGCTGCCCGGCACCACCGTCGTGGTCGCGGTGTCGGCGGGGCCGGCGCCACGTGTCGTCCCCGACCTGACCGGTGCCGCCGTCGACGCCGCCACGGCCACGCTCACCGAGCTGGGGCTCGAGATCGCCGTCCTGCCGGACGAGTTCAGCGACACCGTCCCCGCCGGTGGCATCGCCCGTCAGGACCCGGTGGCCGGCACCGAGGTGCCGCGCGGGGCCACCGTGTCGGTCGCCCCGTCGAAGGGTCAGGACCTCGTCGCCGTCCCGCCGCTCGCCGAGCTCACGGTCGACCAGGCCCGGGCAGCGCTCGAGGCGGCCGGGCTGGTCCTCGGCCAGGTGAAGGGCGACCCGGCGGGTGTCAACGTGCTCGCCGAGGTGGGCGGCAGCTCGATCGGTGGGGGTGCCGTGTTCCCCCGCGGCACGGCGATCGACCTCACGTTCGCGGTGCCCACCCCGCCCAGCACCGAGCCGCCGCCTGCCTGATCCGGCGCCGGCGGGTCTCCGGTCCCAGGAATCGCGTGCGCGTCGATCGGGTCGCTAGCGTGCGCCGAGAGCTCGGATCGCAGCAGAGGGGTTGGGAACATGGGTGCACTCGACGGGCGCGTCGCCATCATCACCGGTGCGGGACGTGGGATCGGCCGTGAGCACGCGCTGCTGTTCGCAGCCGAGGGCGCGAAGGTCGTCGTCAACGACCTCGGCGCCACCAACGACGGCACCGGCGCCGACATCTCGCCGGCCCAGCAGGTGGTCGAGGAGATCCGGGCGATGGGCGGCGAGGCCGTGGTGAACGGTGAGAACGTCGCGTCGTGGGAAGGTGCGCAGCGGATGATCAACGCCGCGATCGAGACCTTCGGCGACCTCGACATCCTCGTCAACAACGCCGGCATCCTGCGCGACCGCGTGCTCGTCAACATGACCGAGGAGGAGTGGGACGCGGTCATCGCCGTCCACCTGAAGGGCCACTTCGCCCCCACGCGCTGGGCCGCTGCGTACTGGCGCGAGCAGCACAAGGCCGGTGTGGTGAAGCCGCGCAACCTCGTGCACACCTCGTCGACGTCGGGTCTGTTCGCCAACCCCGGCCAGAGCAACTACGGCGCGGCCAAGACGGGCATCGCCACGTTCAGCCAGATCGCGGCCAAGGAACTCGCCCGGTACGGCGTGAAGAGCAACACCATCGCGCCGGGTGCGCGCACGCGGCTCACGCTCGCCACCCCCGGGCTCGAGGACATCATGAACCCGAAGGACGGCGTGTTCGACCAGTGGGACCCGGCCAACATCTCGCCGCTCGTGGCGTACCTGGCGAGCGAGGCGTGCGCATTCACGGGTGAGACGTTCCTCGTCCAGGGTGGCAACGTGACGATGATCGAGAGCTGGGCGCGCGGTCAGGGCGTCGATCGCGACTCGCGCTGGACGGTGTCCGAGCTCGCCGACGCGATGTTGCCGCTCGCGCGCAGCTGACCGGTGGGGGTTCCTCCCGAGCCCCAGCCGATGGCGCCGGAGACGCCGGCCGACGATCGCGCCGCATCATCCGCCTCACCCGATCGGGGGCACCACGGTCTGCTCGCCGAGTCGGTGCACCCGCGCCCCGAGCGCACCTTGTCGTTCGACCCGGCGGGTGTGGACGAGCTCGGCGTCGTGCCGTGGCCGATCCTGCTGCGGCGTCGGCTCGCGGCCCGCATCGGGATCGACCGACGATGGGCGGTGCTGTGGGTGGTGCTCGGCGGTCTGTTCACCGTCAGCTTCACCGTCACGATCCTCGTGGTGTCGCTGCAGCGCATCGCCGACGAGTTCGACTCGTCGGTCAGCGTGCTCAACTGGGCGATCACCGGTCCGATGCTCGCGTTCGGCGTGGTGGGCCCGGCCTTCGGCAAGGCGGGTGATCTGTGGGGCCACAAGCGGGTGTTCGTGACCGGCTTGCTGGCCGCCGGTGTCTTCGCGGCGCTGACCGCACTCGCGTGGAGCGCGCCCACGATGATCGCGTTCCGCATCCTGTCGGCGTCCGCGGGGTCGGCGTGCGGTCCGTCGGCGATGGCGTACATCAACCGGCTCTTCGAACCCGAACTGCGCGTCAAGCCGCTCGGCTACTGGAGCTTCGTCACCGCGGGCGCACCGGTGCTCGGCGTGGTGGCGGGCGGGCCGCTCGTCGAGCACGTCGGCTGGCGCGTCATCTTCGCGGTGCAGGCACCGCTGTGCCTGGTCGGCGTGGTCGTCGCGCTCTGGCTGCTGCCCGACACCGATCGGCTCGACGGCGTCCGGTTCGACGTGAAGGGCTCGGTCGCGCTGGGCCTCGGCGCGACCGCGATCCTCGCCGGCATCAGCCAGGGGCCGAAGTGGGGGTGGGCGTCGCCGGGCACCTGGGCCTGTCTGGCCCTCGGGATGGCGAGCCTGTTCACCTTCGTCCGGATCGAACGGCGGGTCGCCGATCCGCTCGTGGTGCTCGACTGGTTCCGTACCCGCAACATCGCGTTCCCGGTGCTCAGCCAGACGCTCACGAACTTCGCCTACATGGGTGGCTTCATCCTGGCGCCGCAGGTGCTGCAGAAGGGGCTCGAGGTGAGCGAGTCGACCTCGGGCCTGATCGTCATCGCGCGGCCGCTCACGTTCTCGCTCGTCGCGCCGCTGGCGGGGCTGGTCACGATCAAGGTGGGTGAGCGCACCACGGGCGTCGCCGGCGCGTTCGGCGTCGTGGCATCGATGGTGTGCTGGGCGCTGGTCGACGCCGGGACCGCCATCTGGTTCGTGGTGATCGCGCTCGCGCTTTCGGGTGCCGGACTCGGCATCGCCTCGCCGGCGATGACGTCGCTCACCGCGAACGCGGTGGGCGAACACGAACTCGGCGTGGTCGGGGCGATGCAGCAGCTGATGACCCAGCTCGGCGCGGTGGTCGGCACGGTGGTGCTCACCACCGTGAGCGTCGACGGCGGCGAGGGCCGCCTCGCGCCCTACCAGCACGCGTTCTGGGTCGCCTCGGTCGTCGCCGCCCTCGGGATGCTCGCCGCGTCGATGGTGCGCTCGACACCGCGTGGCCCGACCGGCGCCTGACCGGCCGGGCCACGCGGTCGTTCGTCAGCGACCGATGCGCTTGCCGTCCTTGCGGGTGATCACGATCGTCGCGTCGCGCGGGATCGGACCCGACGCCCCGGTGAAGGGCTCGGGGAAGTTGGTCAGCGCCGGATCGCCGTCGCCGGGGTGCTGGAGGTTGACGAACATCGTCCGTCGGTCGGGCGTCACCGCGATACCCGTCACCTCGCAGCTCTTCACGCCGGTGAACAGACGTCGAACCTCGCCGGTGAGGGTGTTCGCCACCAGCAGTTGGTCGTTCGCGCCGCCGGGCTGCGCACCGTCGGTCTCGATGAACAGCCGACCGTCGGGGTCGCCCCACAGGCCATCGGGCGAGCCGTACATCTGTCCCTCGGCATCGACCACGTCCTTCGACAGCAGGAAGATGTCCCACGTGAAGCTCGTGCCGGTGTGGTCGTCGCTGTCGAGCCAGCGGATGATGTGGCCGTCCGGATTCGGCGCGAGCGGGTTGGCCGGCGTCGCTCCCGGACGCGGCGCGGCGGGATCGGTGCCCGGGATGGTGCCGACCGTGCCGCGTTGTGTGTTGTTCGTGAGGGTGCAGTACATCTGCCCGTCGGCGCCTCGGGTGATCCACTCGGGGCGGTCCATCCGGGTCGCGCCGACCAGGTCGCCTGCGAGGCGGGTGTTGACGAGGATCCAGTCCATCGTCCTGCCGGCGAGCGCCGGGTGGTTCGGGCTCAGCTCGAGCCACTGGCCCGTACCGTCGTCGTCGAACTTCGCGACGTAGAGGGTGCCCTCGTCGAGCGGGCTCTTGCCCTTGGCGCGCATCGCCTTCCAGTTCTTGCTCGACACGAACTTGTAGATGTACTCGAAGCGTTCGTCGTCACCCGTGTAGACCACCGCCCGGCCACCGCGACCTTCGACGACGGTGGCACCCTCGTGCTTCACTCGTCCGAGCGCGGTTCGCTTCACCGGCGCGACCTTCGGGTCGTTCGGGTCGATCTCGACGACCCAACCGAAACGGTTGGACTCGTTCGCATAGGCCGCGTTCGACAGGTCGAACCTGGGGTCGAAGAGGTGCCAGCCGTAGCCGAAGCCGGCCGCCGCGAATCCGTACCGGTTCTGTTCCTGGGTGTTCGTCCCGGCGACGGTGCGGCCGAAGTAGCCGTTGAAGTTCTCCTCGCACGTCAGATACGTCCCCCACGGCGTGACACCGTTGGCGCAGTTGTTGACCGTGCCGAGCATGGGGTTGCCGGCGGCGTTGACGAGCAACGCGCTCGAAGCCGCGGGGCCGCTGAAGGCGACGGGCGAGTTGACGTGGATGCGTCGGTTGCGCTTGTCGGCGGCGAGCTTCCAGCCCTGGCGCGTGCGCTTGAGCTTCACGACGCTCACGCCGTGGGCGTGCTGCATCCGTCGGACCTCCTCGAGGTCCGCCGGCGCAGTCCTGCCCGTACCCAGGACGTGCGGCAGGCCACCGAACTCGTGGTTGATGCACAGCAAACCGCTGTCGTCGTCGCCGAAGTACCACATGCCGTCGTGACCGATGCCGATCGACATCGCCTGTTCGGCGGAGGTGAGGCCGTACGGGTACGACGTGCCGCTGCCGTCGAGCTTCTCGCGCCAGGGGATGAGCACCGAGAAGTCGTACTCAGGGGCGATCGTCGGCCACGGCCCGCCCGGGTTGCGGGCGATCGAGGTGAACTCGATGCGAGGTGTGCCGTCGGGGCGTCGGTCGTTGCGGCGATCGTGGTCGTCGCCGCCACGGCCGGAGGTGCCGTCGGCGGCTGCCTGGTTGGCTCCGAGGAAGGTGAGTGCAGCGGTGGCGAGACCGCCGGCCATCACCGTCCGGCGGGAGAGGCG
>WBZM01002198.1_pt1 | contig 17111 bp, 13 predicted proteins | sample 5204271 | NCBI WGS metagenome assembly WBZM01 (sample SAMN12344346, study PRJNA552823) | activated sludge metagenome | biome: Activated sludge suspended growth; feature: Nitrification reactor; material: Wastewater; isolation source: activated sludge from nitrification reactor of wastewater...
GAGGTCGAGGTCGGGGTCGAGATCGGGGTCGGAGTCCGGCCGCGCGTCGGCCGGTGGGCCGCGGCGTGGACTGTTGTCGGAGAGGCGACGTCGTCGAAGTGCCGTCCTTTCTGCGGAAGCCGGGTCGTACCCCGACGACACTTCAGGATCCGGGCCAGCGAACCGAACCCGCGTCCTGGGCCAGCCCGCGCACCTTCAGGTACCGCCCCATCCAGCGCTCCCCGTAGGCGAGCCATGCCGCCAGCTTGTTGTGGGGCTCGCAGAGGATCCTCAGGTTCTCCTCCGTGGCCGGACCACCGCGCGCCTTCGGATGCACATGGTCCAGCTCCAGCCGGTGCGTCGAGCCGCAGATCTCGCCGCTGTCCATCGGCCACTGGCAGCGGCCGCCGTCGCGGGTCCAGACGGCGCGGCGGACCTCGGCCGGAACGCTCGCGGGGGCCTCGACCGGAGACTCGACCTTCCTCGGCCGCTTCACCTGGGCACGCCGCTTCGCCTGCTGCGCCAGGATGAGGTCGAGTCCGGCCTCCAGGATGGCCTCGGCCTCAGCGCCCGGCCTGGCGTGGGAGAGCGCATCCTTGGCCGCCTCCAACTTCTCGAGGAAGCGGCGGCTGACGGTGACGTGGAGGCGGCGGAGGTCGGCGGTGAGAGGCTCGATGGCGGGGCGTGGGGTCGGGGTCGGGGTCGAGGTCGAGGAGGCGTGGGCCTCGTCGGCGGTCGGCGGAAGCGGGATGGCGAGTTCAACTGGTCGAACTGGAATGGCCGTCATCACCTCCCGCCGCGGCACCACCTCGCGCGGCCGGAGCTCCGCCACCACCGCCTGCGCCTCCTGCTTCGACCGGTGGAAGAAGCGCGGCAGGACCTCGGCCTGGTTCTCGACCGTCAGCACCTTGGCCAGCTCGACAACGCTGGTGATGCAGAGCCGGCCGTCCCGGAGGGCTGCCTCCACCTCCGGGAACCGTGCGACCAGGCCGGCGGCGACCACGCGGAAGTGTGCCGTGCCCTTGGAGAGCCCCAGCTCCCGGTGCAGGTAGAGCCAGAGGCTGGTGTACCCGAGCGGCTCCCACAGGCGACGCTGGTCGAAGTCGGCGAGGGCCGCGAGGAAGTCGGCCATGGCGGCCTGCTCGCGGGAGAGGAGGTCGGCGAGGCGGGAGGAGAAGGCGCGCGCGGTCGTGGTGTCCATTCACGCATCGTCTCATGCGTCTCCGGGGCCTCCTGGAGCGCGCGCATTCGCGCCCAGGCGCGAGTTCTCGAAGAGGGGTCCCGGACCCCACCGGCGCGGGCCGGGCGCGCCCTGGCGAGCGGAAGGCGCTTCCAGAGGGCCCTTCCCGAGAGAACGGACCACCGGAAGCGCGAGAGGCGCAAGACCGCGTCAAGCACACTGCGTGAATATCTTGGGGCGTTCGCGCCGCGGACCTTTTCAGCCGCGGCGCCGCCACCGGGGCCCGGCCACGGGCCGACCCGCGGCGCCTCTCGAGCCCTGCCCCTCACCCTTCCCCTCACGCCGATGCGCGGGGAGGAGGTGCGCGAGTGAAGTCCCGCGTCACGCCCGCCCCCCGTGAACCGATCACGAGGATCCGTCACCACCGGGCGAAGCCGCCTCCAGCTCGACGATCGCCGAACGAAGCCGCCCAGGCTGCGAGCCAGCGCTCGCCCACCAGCCGCCCCCTCACCGCCGCCTTCGGCGAGCTCGCGAGCCCCGCCCCTCACCCTTTCCCTCTCCCCGCTACTCGGGGAGATGGGAGGAAGAAGGCGCGGCTCGAATCCCGCGAACGCCCCCGCCCCCCACAAACACCACGGGCGCCGACCTCGCGGCCGGCGCCCGGGGGCACCACAGGATCAGCCAGGTCCTACTTCGCGACCTTGGCGTCCTCGATGATCACCGGGTACGCGTACCCCGCGCCGAAGTCCTTGTCGGTGCGGACGGTGCCCTTGATGGTCACCACGTCGCCCACGTTGGCGGCGTCCTGGGTGGTGACGGTGATGTCGTTGTCGGCCTTGTCGTCCTTGCCCGAGCCGTCGCGGAGGTGGAGCCAGTTCTTGCCCATGATGCCGGCGTTGTACTTGACCACCTTGCCGCGGACGGTGACCGGCTTCTCCTTGAGGGCCGCCTTCTGGGCGTGGACCTCGGCCACGGTGCGGGCGTCGGCGCCGGAGGCCTTGTCGACCTTCACGTTGCCCACGTCGGCCGCCTTGGCCACGTTGGCGTGCTGCGCGGCCAGGCCGCCGGGGGGCATGCCGCCCTCGCCGCCGCCCATGGCCCCGCCCATCGCGCCGCCGGCCGGCGGCGCCCCGGCCGCGCCCTCGAGCGTGCCGAAGTAGACCACGTCGAACTTGCGGTTGAGGGTCTTGGACTCGAAGCCGTTCATCGGCATGGCGCCGACCACGGCCGCCTCGTCGCCCTTCTTGAGCGCGGCCTTGGGGACGGCGGCCCACGACTCGCCCTGGGCGGTGGCGAGCTTCACGTAGGTGTAGGGGGGCGCCTCGAGGGTCTCGAGCACCTTGCCCTTGATGACCGTGCCGGCCGCGGCCGGGGCCTGCGGCGCGGCCGCATCGGCGGGCGCAGCGGCGGTCTGCGGCGCGGCGGGCGCATCGGACTTCTTGCAGCCGGCGACGGCCACGGCGAGGAGCAGGACGGCAGACAGACGACGCATCGAGTAAACCTCCATTTGCGCGAGGGTTTCGCGGGTCCCGGGGAAGGGTGCGGATACTAAACCATCCGGGGCTCGAATTCGATCCCGGCCGGCGCTGGATTCGGGTGCCAGCCCCTTACCACCTCTAGCCCCGCAAACGCCAGCCAGACCGGAGCAAGAGGTAGGGGCCGACCAGCGCGATCAGGGCGAGTGCGACGACAAGACTCACCCCGACGACGGGGGAGGCGTCGGAGATGCCCAGCATCCCGAACCGGACCGCGTCCACCATGTAGAAGACCGGGTTGGCCCGGGTGAACGGCTCCAGCGCCGGCGGCAGGGCCCGGGCCGAGTAGAAGACGCCGCCCAGGAAGGTGAGCGGCAGGATCAGGAAGGTGGGGATGAAGTTCACCTGCTCGAAGCTCTGCGCCCAGATGGAGGTGGCCACCCCCAGCCCCGCGAAGACCACCGCCACCAGCACCAGCATGGCCAGCGACAGGAGCGGGTGGGCCACCGAGAACCCGGTGAAGAGCCCGGCCACCAGCCAGGTGATGCCCCCCACCAGCAGGCCGCGGAGCACCGCCGCCCCCACGAAGCCGGCCAGGATCTCGGCGTAGGAGAGGGGCGAGACCAGCAGGTCGACGATGGTCCCCTGCAGCTTCATGACGAAGAGCGAGGAGGCGCTGTTGAGGTAGGCGTTCTGCACCACGCCCATCACCACCAGCCCGGGCACGATGAAGCGGGCGTAGGGCACCCCGTCCACCTCGCGGAGCTGGTGGCCGATGGACCAGCCGAAGACCAGGAAGTAGAGGGTGGTGGTCACCAGCGGCGAGGCCAGGGTCTGGCCCGGCACGCGGAGGAAGCGGCGGATCTCCTTGGAGAGGAGGGTCCGCAGGCCGAGGGAGATCACGGCGTCCCCTCCTGCCGCTTCCCCACCAGCGCCACGTAGATGTCCTCCAGCGCCTTCCCGCCGTGGCGGGCCAGCAGCGCCGCCTTGTCCTCCACCAGCAGGAGCCTGCCGTGGTCGATGAGGCCGATGCGGTCGGCCAGCGCCTCCGCCTCCTCCAGGTAGTGGGTGGTGAGGACCACCGTGGTGCCGCGGTCGCGCAGCGTCCGCACGTAGGCCCAGAGGGCCCGGCGCAGCTCCACGTCCACCCCGGCGGTCGGCTCGTCGAGGAAGAGCACCCTGGGCTCGTGGACCAGCGCCTTGGCGATGAGGAGCCGCCGCTTCATGCCGCCGGAGAGGGCGCGGGCGTTGACCTTGCGCTTCTCCAGGAGGTCGAGGGCCGAGAGGATCTCCACGATGCGCGCCTCGGGGAGCCGCAGGCCGAAGTAGCCGGCCTGGAAGTGGAGCGCCTCCTCGACCGTGAAGAAGGGGTCGAAGTTGATCTCCTGCGGCACCAGCCCGACCACCTGGCGGGTGAAGCGGTAGTCGCGCACCACGTCCTTCCCGAGGACGCTCACGGAGCCGGAGGTGGCGCGGGCCAGGCCGGTGACGATGGAGATGAGGGTGGTCTTGCCGGCGCCGTTGGGGCCGAGGAGGCCGAAGATCTCCCCCTCCACGATGTCGAGGTCCACGCCGCCGAGGGCGGTGAGGGCGCCGTACTGCTTCACGAGCTGTCGGATCTGGACGACCGGGCCGGGCACAGGCCCGGCACTCTACCCCACCGGCCGCCGCCGGCGAACCCGCTCGCGCAGCGCCGCCCAGCCGACGCGGAGGTAGGGCGAGGCGAAGTGGAGGGGCCAGAGGGGGCCGTAGTGGCGCGAGGTGAAGGTGATCCACTCGCGCGGCGGGAGCCCCTTGGGCCCCATGAGGCGCCGCCACTGCTCGCCGCCGCCCAGCCGCGGGTCCATCCACATGCCACGGCCGACGTTCTCGACGCACTCGCCGGTCCACCCCGGCGCCACGAAGAGGGCGCAGCCGGACCGGCTGGCCCGCAGCCCGAGGTCGAGGTCGCCCATGGCGTGGGTGAAGACCGGGTCGAGGCCGCCGGTCCGGTCCATGGCCTCGCGCGAGACCAGCACCACGTTGCCGTTGAGCGTGTCGCAGGGGCGGGGCGTGTCGCCAGGCGGGACCCGCACCAGCCGCGACGCCGGGGCGAGCCAGGGGCCGCGCCGCCAGCCGCCGTAGCTCTGGGCCCCGGTGGCGGGATCGCGGGTGGAGCCGACCACGATCACCGCCTCCTCGCCCCGCGCCGCCAGCGCCGCTTGGGTGGCGAGCAGGCCCGCCAGCGCCCCGGGGAGGAGGTTGGTGTCGTCGTTGAGCAGGAGGTAGTGATCCGGGTCGTCGCGCCGGGCCACCTCCAGCGCCCGGCGCATCCCGCCGTTCCAGTAGAGGTGGCCGGTGCCCGGCACCACCTGCACCGCCGGGAAGGCGGCCCGCACCGCCGCGCCGGTCCCGTCGGTGCTGCCGTCGTCCACCAGCACCGCGCCCACCTCGGCCACGGCCTCGACCTCCCGGGCCTGGGCGGCGAGCCGCTCCAGGCAGGCCAGCGTGTGGGCCCTGCGGTTGAAGGCGGTGACGAGCACCCGCACCCGCTGCCGGCGCGGCGCCGTCACGGCCGCCCCCGGTAGAGCCGGGTGTAGGCCGCCACCCCGGGCTCGACGCCGAACTCGCGGCGCACCACGGCGGGGTGGTCCACCGCCTCGGCGCGCCAGGCGTCGGGGTCGCGCTCCGCGAAGTCCACCAGGGCCCGGGCCAGCGAGGCCGGCTCCGGCGCGGCGTAGCGCAGCCCCTTGAAGAGCGGCCGGAGGTCGCGCAGGCCGTTCACCTCGCTGAGGATGGCGGGGAGGCCCGTGGCCATGGCCTCCAGCGCCGAGACCGGCAGGCCCTCGAGGAGCGAGGGCATGACGAAGGCGTCGGCGGCCTGGAGGAGCCGGCTCACGTCGTCGCGCGACCCGAGGAAGCGGATCCGGTCCTCGACGCCGAGGCTCCGGGCCAGCGCCAGCTCCGGCCGGCCGGCCTGCTCCTCGCCGGCGTGGAGCCAGAGCGGCCGCCGCGCCGGCGGCACCAGCGCCATGGCCCGGATCAGCGCGGCGTGGTTCTTGATCTCGTGGCAGTTGGCCACGCTCACCAGCACCCGCTCCGCCGGGTCCACCCCGAGCGCGCGCCGGGCCGCCAGGCGCGCGGCGGCGTCGGAGGCCGGGAAGCGATCGGCGTCGACCCAGTTGTTGATCACCGGCGCGTCCAGCCCGTAGTGGCGGCGCTCCACCTCCCGCACCGACGGGCTCACGGACACCAGGCGCATGCCCATCCAGGACATCAGGTGGCGCTGCGCCTTGCGGCGGAGGCGGAGGTTGCCGGTGAAGTCGTAGGCGCTGTGGATCGACCGCACCACCACCGGGATGCCGGCCGCCAGGGTGGTGAGGCCGATCCAGAAGGCGGCCCGCTCGGTGTGGACGTGCACGGCGTCGTAGCCGGTGCGCATGAGGCGCCACAGGGCCAGGAACCACCCCGGCGTCTTGGAGAAGGGCAGGTGGTGCACCGCGTACCCGGCCGCCTCGAGCCGGGGGGCGAAGGGGCCGCGGGCGGCGCTGGTGGCCACGATCTCCCCCACCACCCCGGCGCGGGCGAAGTGGGGCGCCGCGGCGGCCAGCATCACCTCGGCCCCGGACGGCCGCAGCTCGGCCAGGACGTGCAGGACCCGCAGCGGCCGCGCCGTGCCGCCCGGCAGCCCCGGGCCCGCCTCCCTCGGCTGGCTCATGCCACCCCCCTCTCCCGGCCGCGCTCGACCGCCGCCCGGTAGACGTCGAGGAGCAGGCGCAGGTTCTCCTCCTCGCCGTAGCGGGCCTCGAAGGCCCGCCGCGCCGCCGCCCCGCGCCGCGCCAGCGCCCCCGGCTCCTGCCAGGCGCCGCGCACCGCGGCGAGCAGGCCCGCGGGATCGCCCGGCGGGAAGACCAGGCCGGCCTCCCCGCCCTCCACAATCGACGGCAGCGCGCCGATGGCCGAGACCGCCGCCGGCGTGCCGAAGGCCAGCGCCTCGCGGAGCACCAGCGGGAAGCCCTCGAACCAGGTGGAGGGGACCACCAGCAGGCGCGCCGCGGCGATCTCGGCCTCGGCCTCGCGCGGCCCGAGCTGGCCGAGGAAGGTCACCCGCTCCGGGCCCAGGCCGGCGGCGCGGGCGCGGGCGGTGAGCGGCGCGCGGAGCGGCCCGTCGCCGGCGAGGCGGAGCGGCGGCGCCCCCGGACCCCAGGCGATCCAGGCGTCGAGGAGGTGCGCCACCCCCTTCTCCTCGGAGAGCCGCCCGGCGAAGACCACCGCCTCGCGCCGCCGGTCCCAGGGGATGGGCTCGGGGCGGCCCGGGTAGAAGTTGGGCTTCACCGCCACCCGGTCGGCCGGCAGGCCGGCGGCCACCAGGAGATCGCGCTGGAAGGCCGTCAGCGCCACGAAGGCCTCCACGTGGCGGGTCCAGACCTCGCGCCGCCGCGCCAGCGCCACGCCCAGCGCGAGGGGCGCGGTGGCGAGGCGGCTGCCGCGGTAGCAGCCGTGGCGCAGCGCCGGCCAGGCCGAGCGCCGGTCCAGGCACTCGGTGCAGGGCCGCCCGTCGCGTGCCGGGAAGCCGGCGGCGCAGAAGAGCCGGTAGTTGTGGAGCGTGAGCACCCGCGCCGCCCGCCCGGCCAGCGCCGGGAAGATGGCCGGCGAGATCCGCGGGAAGGTGTTGTGGGCGTGGACCACCTCGGGCCGGAAGGCCTCCACCTCGCGGAGGAGGGCCCGCGCCGCGAAGGGGTTCCAGGGGGCCGAGGCGGCGCCGCGCAGCGCCCCCAGCGCGCCCTGGGCCAGCAAGGCGTCGCTGTGGCGCTCGAAGGTGCGCACCTCGTGCCCGGCGCGGCGGAGGAGATCGCGCTCCAGGGCGAAGACGGCGTTCTCGCCGGAGGGGAGCGAGGAGCGGTAGTGGGAGTGGACCAGCAGGATCCTCACGGCCGGGCCTCGCCGGCGGCCGCGCGCGGCGCCACCCGGGCGGCCCGCCAGGCCCGCGCCGCCTGGAAGCCCTCCACCATGGCGTCCACCGCGGCGTCGAAGGTGGTCTCCATCCGCGAGGGGCGCGGGGCGGCGAGGTGGGGCTCGTCGAGGGGCGGCTCGCGGGAGAGCCAGCCGAGCAGCGCCGCGTCGAGCGCCGCCGGATCGGCCGCGTCCACCACCGCGCCGTTGCGCCCCGGCGCCACCAGCGCCTGGGATCCGGCCCGATCGCTCACCACCGCCGGCAGGCCAGCCAGGAGCGCCTCGTTCACCACCGCACCGTAGGGCTCGTGCGAGGAGGCCAGGCCGAAGACCGTGCCGCAGCGGTACCAGGCGGAGAGCGCCTCGCCCTCCAGCCGCCCGGCGAAGATCACCCGCCCCGGCGCCCGCGCCGCCGCCCGCGCCTCCAGCGCCGCCCGCTCCGGCCCGTCGCCCACCACCGCCAGCGCGAGGTCCGGGAGGCGGGCCGCCAGCCGCCCCACCGCGTCCACCAGCCGGTCGACCCGCTTCTCCGGCGCCAGGCGGCAGACCGAGAGGAGCACCCGCTTCCCGTGGAGGCCGTGGCGCGCCGCCAGCGCCCGCGCCGCCCCGCCGGCCGCCTCGAGCCGCCCGCGCAGCACCGGCTCGCTCTGCACCAGCGGAGAGACGATGACCGGCGCGGCGGCGCCGAAGCGACCCCGGTAGAGGTCGGCGGCCAGCCCCGAGTAGACCAGCACGCCGTCGGCCCGCGGCAGCACCACCCGGCGGCCCAGGCCGTGGAGCCGGTTCTCCGTCGGGACCGAGGCCGGATTGTCCTCGGTGTGGACCACGTGGGCGAAGCCGAGGCCGCCGAGGGCGCGGTGGGCCTGCACCGCCAGGGAGGCCTGGCCGAACTCGGTGGTGAGGACCACGTCGGGCCGGTGGCGCGCGATCTCCCCGCCGATGCCGAGCCGCAGCGTCCGCGCGCCGATCTTCAGGCCGGAGAGGAGGTAGCCCGGCTCGACCTCGAGCTGCGCCCGGAGGCGCGCCTGGTCGAAGGCCTGGTAGGCCACGTTGGCCTCCAGGAAGACCAGCCGCAGCGCGGTGCGGCGCGAGAGGGCGTTGAAGGAGTCCACCCGGTACGGCGCCAGCGCCGGGTGGAGCACCAGCACGCGCAGCGGCGCCCGGGCGTCGCCGCTCACGCGCCCTCCCGCTCGAAGCGGGCCCACTGGGCGTCGCCGCTGGAGGCCGTGCGCAACGCGAGGAGCGCGGGCGCCGCGGAGGGGAGCGTGAGCCCGACCCAGGCGGCGTCGAGGAGCCGCCGCGCCGCCGAGGGGGCGAGCCGCCGGATCCGGTTGGGCACCGAGCCCGGCCGCTGCGCGGCGCGGAGGAAGCGGTACTCCAGGAAGCGGCGGGCCCGGGCGGCGAAGGGCTCGGGCTCGACGCGGTGCTCGGCGAGTCGCCAGCCGTGGCGCGCCCCGAGCCTGCGGAGGGCGGCCTCGGTCCAGCGCGTCAGGTGGTTGGGCGGCATGTCGAGGAGCGCGCCGTGGGCCTCGTTGAAGGCCACCTGGTGGTCGTTGGGCACCGCCACGAAGAGCGCGGCCCGTCCCCGGGCCAGGCGGCCGAGGCGGGCCATGGCCTCGTCGAGCCGGTCGAGGTGCTCCAGCACCTGGAAGAGGCAGAGCACGTCGAAGCGGCCGTCCTCCGCGGCCGGCAGGGCGCGCAGGTCGAGGGGCTCGCAGCGCACGCCGAGGGCCGTGATGGCGCGGCGGCCGTAGTCCGAGTAGTCGGTGGCGAGGACGTCCCCGGGCCGGAAGCGCGACGGCACCACCGAGCGCAGGAAGGCGCCGTCCCCCGCGCCGATCTCCAGGAGCGTGCTCGCCGCCGGGAGCGCCGCGAGGGCGCGGCGCGTCTCGCGGTACTCCCACTTGTCCTGCGGGTACCCGGTGCGCCGGTAGGCCAGCGTGTAGAAGGGCTCGTCGCCGGCCACCAGCGGGTCGGCCCGGCACAGGCCGCAGCCCGGGCAGGCCAGGACGCGGCAGCGCGGCCCGCCCCAGAGCGTCCGGATGTGGGCCTCGAGCGCGCGGTGGCGCGGGGCGTCGGCCTCGGCGAGGACGAAGTGCTGGGCCGCCTCGGCGCTCGACACCTCGTGGAGCACGCGCCCGCCCGCCGCGCCGCAGGCCGGGCAGGCGGCGGAGCTGGCGGCGTCGAGGCCATCGCGGGCCGTGGCGGTTCCTCCCATGCTCCCAATCTGACCCCCGACGGGCCCGCCGTGGGGCCCCCTCTTGAGTATCCAGTGGTGCGTGACCACCTTGAGCGGGGTCGATCACCTCGAAGGCCGCCCGCCCTCCCCTGATCGGCCTCCAGGACCGCCCACCATGCTCGCCCACCCGGCCGGACGCGCCCTCCTCCTCCTCGCCCTCGCGGTGTCACCGGGCGTGTCCCTTGCCCAGGAGTCACCATCGGGGGCGCTCCCGTCAGCGCTCACCCCGGCGACGCTGCCGCGCCCCGTGGAGGTGCTCCGCGCCGCCGACCCGCGCCCGCTGCCGGTCCCGGTCCCGACCACGGCCCCGGCCGTGGCGCCCCCCGCGCCGCGCGCCGAGCCCGCCCCCACCGACTTCCAGCTCTTCGCCGCCACCTCGATCGGCGCGGTCCTCCCCATCTTCGGCCACGACCTCTTCCGCGATCCCCCCGCCACCTTCGCGCCGGTGGACGACCTGCCGGCCACGCCGGACTACCTGGTCGGCCCCGGCGACGAGCTGGTGATCCGGGGCTGGGGGCAGGTGGAGCTGGACGTGCGCGCGGTGGTCTCGCGCGAGGGGACCATCGTCCTGCCGCGCGTCGGCCAGGTGCCGGTGGCGGGCGTGCGCTGGCAGGAGCTGCCGGGCGTGCTACGCGCCGCGGTGGGGCGCTACTACAAGGGCTTCGAGCTCTCGGTCTCGCTGGGGCGGCTGCGCAGCCTCCAGGTCTTCGTGGTGGGCCAGGCGCGCCGGCCCGGCCTCTACACGGTGGGCGCCCTCTCCACGCTGGTGAACGCCCTCTTCGCCTGCGGCGGCCCCGCGCCCACCGGCAGCGTGCGGCGCATCGAGCTGCGCCGCGCCGGGGCGCTGGTCGGCACCTTCGACCTCTACGACCTGCTGCTCCGCGGCGACAAGTCGGGCGACCTGCGGCTCCAGCCCGGCGACGTGATCTTCATCCCGCCGGCCGGGCCGGTGGCGGCGGTGGCCGGGCGGGTCAAGGTACCGGCGGTCTACGAGCTGAAGGGGCAGGCCACCACCCTGGCCGAGGCGGTGGCCTTCGCCGGCGGCCCCACCACCACCGCCGACGGCCACGCCTTCCAGCTGGAGCGCCTCGACCGCGAGAAGGGGCGCGTGGTGCAGGAGCTGCCGGCCGGCCCCGCCGCCGACGCCCTGGCGCTGCGCGACGGCGACGTGGTCCAGCTGCGGCCGGTCTCGCAGCGCTGGGACAACGCCGTGACGCTGCGCGGCCACGTGGCCTTCCCGGTGCGCACCCAGTGGCGCCCCGGCCTCCGGGTGGCCGACCTGGTGCCCGACCGCAGCCTCCTCATCCCCGAGCGCTACTGGTCGCGCACCGCGGCGCGCGCCGTCCCCGAGGGGCTCTCGGCGCCCGGCGCGGAGCGGCCCCGCGCCCGCGTCGAGGTGCAGAGCCTCCTCGACGAGGTCAACTGGGACTACGCCGTGGTGGAGCGGCTCGACCGCGACCGGCTGGAGCCGCGCCTCCTCCCCTTCGACCTGCGCCGCGCGGTGGTGGAGCGCGATCCGGCCCACGACCTCGAGCTGCAGCCCGGCGACGTGGTGACGGTCTTCTCGCAGCACGACATCCTGCCCCCGGCGGCGCGCCGCAGCGCCTTCGTGCGCGTGGAGGGCGAGGTGGCCACACCCGGCATCTACCCCGTCAAGCCCGGCGAGACGCTCCGCCAGGTGGTGGAGCGGGCCGGCGGCTTCTCCCGCGACGCCTACCTCTTCGGCGCCGAGCTGACGCGGGAGAGCCTGCGAAAGGAGCAGCAGTCGCGACTCGACGAGATCGGCGTGCGCGCCGAGCGGGAGCTCGACTTCGCCACGGCGGAGAAGCTGGCCCGGGCCATCAGCCCGGAGGACGTGGCGGCCACCAGGGCCCAGGCCGAGACGCAGCGGGCGGCCCTGGTCCGCCTGCGGGGCCTCAAGGCCACCGGCCGGCTGGTGCTGGCGGTGACCCCGGCCGCCGCGTCGCCGAAGGACCTGCCGGAGCTGGTGCTGGAGGACGGCGACCGGCTCTTCGTGCCCACGCGCCCGTCGACGGTGAGCGTCTACGGCGCCGTCTACAACCAGACCTCGCTCATCCACGCCCGTGGCCGGACGGTGGACGACTACCTGGCCATGGCGGGAGGCCCCACCCGGACCGCCGACGCCGGGAGCACCTACGTCCTTCGGGCCAACGGCTCGGTGGTGGCCAGGCGCCAGGTCGGCTGGCTGGCCTCATTCGGGGGGACCGAGCTCCACCCGAGCGACGCGGTGGTGGTGCCGGAGGAGTACCAACCAACCTCCTGGGTCAAGGAGCTGAAGGACTGGTCGCAGATCTTCTACCAGTTCGGGTTGGGCGTGGCCGCCGTCCGCCTGCTGCGCTGAGGCGCCCCGCACGGGGAGTGATGGCGACCCTTCATCACGGGACTGGCGCATCGCCCAGGCCTGCCCGTCCGGCGGGTTTGCCGTCCGTCCGAGCCGCGTCGGCGCGGCGGCCAACCAGGTGCACGCCCCGCAAAGGCTGGCAGTTGGTTCCGGGGTCGAGTGTCACCAGCTTAGTGGCCAGTCCGCCACCGCCTGGAGCCGACACCGATGCCACCCGCCACCGCCGCCGCCGCGCTGTCCACGCCCCTCGGTCGCCTCGCGCCGCCGGCCCGCGGCGACCGCCGGGTGGACGTGGCGGGGCTGGGCATCTCGCTCCTCGACCTCGACCAGGCCACCGACCGGGTGCTCCGTTGGAGCGCCGAGCGGGCCGGCCGCTACGTCTGCGCCGCCAACGTCCACATGGTGATGGAGGCGCACGACGCGCCGGACTTCCACGCGGTGGTGAGCGGCGCCGACCTGGTGCTGCCCGACGGCATGCCGCTGGTCTTCGCCCAGCGCCTCCTCGGCCACGCCGGCGCCGAGCGCGCCCGCGGCGTGGAGCTGACCGAGCGGCTGCTCGACCGCGCCGCCCGCGAGGGCGTGCCGGTGGCCTTCTTCGGCGGCACGCCGCGCACCCAGGCGCTGCTCCTCCAGGCGGCGCAGGCGCGCTTCCCCGGCCTGCAGGTGGCCGCCGCCATCGTCCCCCCCTTCCGCCCGCCCACCGCCGAGGAGGACGAGGCCCACGTCCGCGCGCTGGTGGCCTCCGGCGCCCGCATCGTGCTGGTCGGCATCGGCTGCCCCAAGCAGGAGCGCTGGATGGCCGGGCACGTGGGCCGGATCCCCGCCGTGATGGTGGGGGTGGGCCAGGCCTTCGACCTCCTGGCCGGCGTGGTCAAGGAGGCGCCCCGCTGGATGCACGGCCTCGGCCTCTCGTGGCTCCACCGCCTGGCCCAGGAGCCGCGCCGCCTCTTCCGGCGCTACGCGCGCCACAACCCCCGCTTCCTCTTCCTCCTCGCCCTGCAGCTCGTGCGCGCCCGCGCCGGCGGCCGGCTCGCCGTGAGGTGACCCATGGGCTTCGTCGAGCGCCACCAGGCTTCCCTGCGCCTCTTCCAGCGGCTCCTCGATCCGGCCGTGGCCGCGCTCACGCTCTGGGCCTGCGCCGAGGCCGCCGGGCACGACTTCGAGCGGGCCTGGATCGTCCTGGCCACCCTCTCGGCCCTCGCCGTGGCCACCGTCTTCGAGGCGGCGCAGGTCTACCGCCCCTGGCGCGCCGCCCCGGTGCTCCAGGAGCTGACGCTGGTGACCGGCGCCTGGCTGGCGGTGGCGGCGGTGCTGGGCTCCCTCGCCTGGCTCACGCAGGCCGCCTCGGCCTTCCCCGAGGGCGTGCTCCACGCCTGGCTGCTGGCCACGCCGCTGGCCCTGGCGGCGGCCCACCTGGCGGTCCGGCTGGCGCTCCGCGCCCTCCGCCTGCGCGGCCGCAACCTGCGCACCTACGTCATCGTCGGCGGCGGCGAGCTGGGCGGGCGGCTCCACCAGCTCGTCGCCTCCCGGGGCTGGCTCGGCCTGCGCGGGCTCGGCTACTTCGACGACCGGGCGGCGCCGCGCGATCGCGACCCCGTGCCCCTGCCGCGCCTCGGCGCCCTGGCCGACCTGGCGGACTTCGTGCGGCGCGAGGCGCCCCACAACGTCTTCCTGGCCCTCCCACCGGGGCCCCAGTCCGTGGTGAAGCAGGTGCTCGACGGCCTGGCCGGGACCAGCGCCTCCATCTACCTGCTGCCCGACGTGTTCGCGTTCGAGCCGCTCCCCCCCGGCGGCGACGCCGTGGCCCTGGTGCCGCTGCGCGAGCAGCCCTTCCCCGGCGTCCGCGGCGCCCTGAAGCGCGCCGAGGACCTGGTGCTGGCCACCCTCATCCTGCTCCTCATCTCGCCGCTGCTCGCCGCCATCGCCGCCGCCGTGAAGCTCACCTCCCCCGGCCCGGTCCTCTTCCGCCAGGGGCGCTACGGCCTCGACGGCCGCGTCTTCCGCGTCTGGAAGTTCCGCTCCATGACCGTCTGCGAGGACGGGGCGGACTTCGTGCAGGCCCGGCGCGGCGACGCCCGGGTCACCCCCCTCGGCGCCTTCCTGCGCCGCACCAGCCTCGACGAGCTGCCCCAGTTCGTGAACGTGCTGCAGGGGCACATGTCGATCGTCGGACCGCGCCCGCACCCCACCGCCCTCGACGACCGCTACCGCGACCTCATCCAGGGCTACGCGGAGCGCCAGCGGGTGCGCCCCGGCATCACCGGCCTGGCCCAGGTGAGCGGCTTCCGCGGCGAGACCGACACGCTGGAGAAGATGGCGGGCCGCATCCGCTGCGACCTCGAGTACATCAAGGGCTGGTCGCTGGGGCTCGACCTCCGCATCATCCTGCGGACCGTCTGGAAGGGGTTCCGCAGCGAGAACGCCTACTGAGGCGGGCCGGCGCCGGCCTATGCTCCCCCCGTGACCCGCGAACCGCCGAGCCCTGGCCCGGAGGGACCGCCCTCGCCCGCGCCCCCGGGGCCCTCCCTCGGCGCCCGCGCCGTGAGCGGCCTCACCTGGGGCGCGCTGGGGGCCGCGGCCAACGTGCTCTTCCAGGTCGGGTTCACGGCGGCCATGGCGCGCCTGCTGGCCCCGGCCGACTTCGGCCTCCTCGCCATGTGCAGCCTCTCGCTGCGGCTCTTCTCCTACGTCTCCCAGCTCGGCCTGGGGCCCGCGCTGGTGCAGCGGGAGCGGCTCGGCGACCAGGACGTCCGGTTGGCGCTCGGGATCACCTGGGTGATCTCGTCGGTCGCCGCCCTGGGCGTGGTGGCCACCGCGCCGCTCCTCGGCTGGTTCTTCCGGAGCCCCGAGGTGGTCCCGCTGGTGCAGGTCCTCTCCCTCAACCTGCTCCTCACCGGCCTCGGCGCCGTGCCCACCGCCCTCCTGCGCCGGGGCCTCCGGTTCCGTGAGCTGGCGCTGGTCGAGACCGGCTCCTACGCCCTCGGCTTCGGCGCCGTCGCCGTGGCGGCCGGGGCGGCCGGCGCCGGCCCCTGGAGCCTGGTCGCCGCCACCCTGGGCCAGAGCGCGGTGGCGCTCGCCGGCGCCGCCGCCCTGGTGCGCCTCCCGCTCCGGCCCACCCTGCGCGGCGACCGCGCGGCCCTGCTGGGCTACGGGGCGCGCCACTCCCTCATCACCGTCCTGGAGTTCCTGGGCGCCAACCTCGACGCCGCCCTCGTCGGCCGGCTCCTCGGGGAGGTGACCCTGGGCGTCTACAACCGCGCGCTGGTGCTCACCAACCAGCCGGTGGAGCGCGCCGCGGGCATCCTGGCGCGCGTGCTCTTCCCGCTGCTGGCCACCGTGCAGGCCGAGCGCCGCAAGGTGGGCGCCGTCTTCCTGCTCGGCCTGGCGGCCATCGGCCTGTTCGCGGGCGCCGTGAGCGCCGGCCTGGCGGCCGCGGCCGGGGACGTGGTGCGCCTCCTGCTCGGCCCGGGGTGGGGCGAGGCGGCCGGCGTGGTCGAGGTGCTGGCGTTCTCGGTGCCCCTGATGTTCATGTCGAACGTGGCGGGGGTGGTGTGCGACGCCCTCGCGCTGCTCCACTTCAAGCTCCGGGTCCAGGCCTTCGGGCTGGCCGCGCTCGCCGCGCTCATGGCCGCGCTCTACCCGCTGGGCCTGCGCGGCATCGCGCTGGCCATCCTGGTCGGCGAGGCCCTGCGGCTGGCGGTCTACCTGCGCTTCCTCGCGCGCGAGTTGCAGTGCGCCCGCGGCGACCTGGCCCGGGTGCTGCTGGGGGCCGGGCTCGGCGCGGCGCTGGCCTGGGCCGCCTGCGCCGGGGCGGGCCGGCTGGCGGCGGCGGCGCACCTCGCGCCGGCCACCACGGTCCTCCTCGAGGTGGCCGGCGGGGCGGCCGCGCTGGTCCTCGGCGCGGGGCTCACGCTGAGGCTCCTGGACGGCACCGAGCCCGCCCGCCTCGCCGAGGCCTCCCTGCCCGGCTGGCAGCGCCTCCGCACCCGGCTCCGGCTGGTGGCGGCATGGTGACCGCGCCGTCGCTGCTCTACCTGCCCAACGAGGCCACGGAGGGCGACCAGGTGGGGCCGCGCCAGGCCTTCGCCGGGATGGCGGCCGAGGGGCTGCTGTCGCGCTACCAGGCCTGGTCCTTCCTGGTGGAGGCCGGCCGGCACGGCGTCGCGGCCTCGCTGGAGCGGCTGCGGGAGCGCGTGGCCGACCTGGCGCCGGACGTGCTGCTCTGGCAGCACGTCGGCGACTTCCCGGTGGGGCCCGGCTTCCTGGCGGCGCTGCGCGCCGCGTCCCCGGGCACGCACCTGCTGTACCACGAGGGGGACGCCTACGGCCGCTGGGCCAAGCGCCTGCCGGCGCCGGCCCGGGCGCTCATGGCCGCCGCCGACACCGTGGCGCTGGTGGGGGCCGGCGAGTACGCCGCGCTGGCGCGCTCGGCCGGCGCGCGCCGGGTGATCTACTCGCCGAGCTCGGCCGACACCACCCGGTTCGGGCGCCCCTGGACGCCGACCGCCACCCGCGACTTCGACGCGGTGCTGATCGGCGGCCGGGTCACCTCCCGCCTCCCCTGGGGGCGCATGCCCGGCGCGGCCTCCCGCGAGCGGCTGGTGCGCGCGCTGGGGCGGGCCCTCGGCGACCGCTTCGCCGTCTTCGGCCCGGGCTGGGCCGGCTTCACGGGGGACCGGGGGCCGATCCCCTTCGACCAGCAGGAGGCGGCGCAGCGCCGCGCCAGGGTCACCGTGAGCTGGAACCACTTCGACACCGTGGAGCGGTACTTCTCGGACCGGATCCCCATCGGCCTGCTCTCGGGCGTGCCCCACGTCACCAACCACCAGCCGGGGTACGAGGCGGTGTTCGGGCCCGGGGCCCCGCTCGCCTGGGCCGGCACCGTCGACGGCGTGGTGGCCGAGGTGCAGCGCCTCCTCGCCCTCGGCCAGGCGGAGCTGGACG
>WBZM01002201.1_pt1 | contig 17107 bp, 17 predicted proteins | sample 5204271 | NCBI WGS metagenome assembly WBZM01 (sample SAMN12344346, study PRJNA552823) | activated sludge metagenome | biome: Activated sludge suspended growth; feature: Nitrification reactor; material: Wastewater; isolation source: activated sludge from nitrification reactor of wastewater...
GGGTTCCGGGAGAGGGTCGCCGTGGCTCGGGCTCGGGCTCGGGCTCGGGCTCGGGCTCGGGCTCGGGCTCGGGAAGGTGAACGCCGCTTTCCGATCGGCAACGCCCCTCACCCTGTCCCCCTCCCCGCTGCGCGGGGAGAGGGGAGGAGGGAGCGGGGGTCAGCGCCTCATTCCACCGAGCGGGGAGCCCGGGGCTACACCGCGCCGGCGAAGGCCCGCGCCAGCTCGCGCCAGCCGGCCTCGCCCACCAGCTCCGGCGCCGGGGCCACCAGGCGGCCGCCGTCGGCGGCGCCGAAGCCGAGCTGCTGCTCGACGAAGCGGTTCCAGCGGTCCGACTCCTTCCTCAGGAACGACTCGGCCTCGTCGCCGCGCGGCAGGTCCGCCCAGGCGCCGTCGGTGGGCTCCACGCAGACCAGCCAGCCGCGACCGTAGGGCTCGCGCTTCACCAGCGCCGGGTCGCGGAGCACGGCGTGGTTCTGGCTGCGCAGCGTCCCGGTCACCGGCGAGGGGACGGTGAGCGTCCGCGCGCCGGCGTAGAGGGTGAGGAGGGGCTCGCCGCGGCGGACCGCGGCGCCGGGCCTGGGCAGCTCCACGCCGGTGATGGAGGGCATGAGCCGCTGCGCCAGGTCGTCGAGCCCCACCAGCACCGAGCCGCCCGGGCGCCGCGCCAGCCAGGTGTGGGTGGGCGCGTACCAGAGGCCCGGGCGGAAGAGGAGGCCGCCCACCTCGCGCAGCCCGAGCTGGCGGCGGCGCACGCCCTCCACGGCGCGCAGCACCGCCGCCACCAGCAGGACCGGGAGGGCCAGCAGCGCCAGCACCGCCAGGACCAGGCCCCCGCGGGCCAGCAGCCCCACCACGAAGACGCCCGCGGTCTGCAGGAACTGGACGATGGCCTCCATGGCACCCTCCTCTCCCGGGCCTGCGCCCGGTCACCGCCTCACTGCGCGTGGCACATGCTGCAGTCCTCGAACCCGAAGGCGGCCTTGCCGTGGCAGGCGCCGCAGGCCTGGCCCTTCTCCATGCCGGCGTGGGTCACCACCTCGCGCTTCTCCTCGGCCTGGCGCCCCAGGATCCCGAAGCGCCGCGGGTGGCAGGCCAGGCAGGCCGGCTTCTTGTCGTCCACGTGGCTCTCGTGGCGGAAGGTCACCACCCCCGGGCTGTCCGGCGACTTCGCCAGGGGCAGGTCCTTCGGCAGGCGCGGCAGGTCGGCCAGGGCCGCCCCCGCCAGCGCCACCAGCGCCACCGCCACCGTCCACCTCGTCAGCTTGCGCGCGGTCATGGCTCGCTCCGATCGGTGAGGAAGTGCTTCCGGGCCAGCGCCGCCCACCCCTCGCCGGCCACCGCCTGCGCGATGCCGTGCACGGGCACGCCGCCGTCCTGCAGGACCCGCCCCAGCGCCGGCTGGAGTTGCATCGACATCCCCTCGGCCACCGACTCCAGGTAGGCCCGGGCCGCCGCCGGATCGAGGAGCTGCTTCAGCGCCTGAGCCACCTCGGGCACCTTCACCTTGAAGAGCCAGCCGGCGCCGTAGGGGTCCTTCAGCGCCGCGGGGTCGCGCTCCACCGCCTCGTTCACTGCCACCACCGTGCCGTCCACCGGCGAGAGCATGGGGACGGCGGTGGCCTGGTCGCCCACCGCGAAGGCCGGGCGGCTCTGCCGCACCACGTCGCCGGCCGCCGGGAGCCGCACCGCCTCGGGGTCCACCAGCTTCTGGGCGAACTCGTCGAGCCCCACCGTCACCAGGCCGTCCGCCTCGACGCGGGCCCAGGCGTGGCCGGGGTGCAGCGCCACGCCGTCCGGCACGTGGAACCACCCGAGCGCCGGGTGGGGCCTGGCCGCCGCGGCGGCGGCCAGCATCCCGGCCCGCGCCTCGGCGGCGTGGGCCGCCTGGGCGCCGCCGTGCACGAAGCGCCACATGGGGACGAAGAGCAGCAGGTAGGTGAGGGCCAGCAGGTACTCGGCCACCTTGGCGTCGTAGAGGCCGAGGAAGTCATGGGTCGTCATGGCCGCCTCCTCTCAGTGCTCGTCGTGGGAGAACGCCGGGTCCTCCCAGAGGATGGGCATGCGGTTGCAGATCCACCGGAAGGCCAGCACGCCGATGGTCACCAGCGAGAGCGACACCGCCACCTCCATCCAGCTCGGCACGTACCGGACCGGGTTCTGCCAGTTGAAGGCGATGATGGAGACGTTGAGCCGGTTGAAGACGATGCCCACCACCGTCATGGCGGCGGCGAACCGGATCAGCTTGACCTTCCCGTTGCGCGCGCCGTAGGCGAAGAGCAGCGAGGGCACCAGCACGAAGCCCACCGTCTCCACCAGGAAGAGGGCGCCCCAGCCGGTGAGCAGGTGGCCCCAGGCGTGCCCGTCCACCACCCCCTGCAGCTTCAGGAAGAAGTAGGCGAAGGCCACGATGGCGCCGGCCTTGCCGAGGCCGATGGTCAGCTTGTCCACGTCGACGTGGGGCTGCCCCTCCAGCCGGCGGGCGAAGACCTTGTGGGAGAGGGCGCTCTCCACGATGACCATGGAGATGCCGGCCAGGATGGCGCTGATGAAGAAGAAGATGAAGATGAAGGGCGTGTACCAGAGCGGGTGGAGCTTGGTGGGCGCCAGCAGGAAGAGCGAGCCCAGGGCCGACTGGTGCATGGTCGAGAACATGACCGAGAGCACCGTCAGGGCCAGCAGGGCCTTCTTCAGCACCGCGTGGATGCGCCGCCACCCGAGCCACTCGAAGAACGGCACGGTGAACTCGAGGAGCAGGACGGTCGTGTAGCACATGACGCACCAGGCGATCTCGAACAGCGCCGAGGCCGAGCCGGCGTTGACGATGGCCATGACGATGTTCCAGGGGCGGCCCAGGTCGGCCAGCAGGCCCACCACCGCCATGACGTAGCCGATGAAGGCGGTGAGGATGGCCGGCCGCTCGATGGCGTGGAACTCCTTGAGGCCGAGGAGCTGGACCGAGGCGCCGATGGTGAAGCCGCCGGCCGCCAGCACCACGCCGGTCATCATGTCGAAGCCGATCCAGAGGCCCCAGGGGTAGGCCTGGGAGAGGTTGGTGCTGGCGCCCAGGCCGGCGGCGAACCGGTAGATGAGGCAGGGAACGCCGACGGCCAGGATGAAGGCCGCCACCAGGTTGAAGGGCGTGATCAGCGAGCGGACGTAGTCCGGCAGGCTCATGCCCAGCAGGATCTTCTCGCGGAAGAAGGACGGGTGGCCCAGGGTCTCGGTGCGCGCGCTAGCCATGGTGATCCTCCTTCTGCCCTTCCTTCTCCGCCTCTTCGCGCCGCTTGGAGAAGGCGTAGAGCCCCATCAAGAGCGGCGGCCAGAGGGTCATGACCAGCGGCGGGGCGCCCAGCGCGCCGGCCACCAGCTCCGGGTAGGGCTTCTCGGGCACGCCGCCCTGGAGGCCCAGCTGCTCGAAGGGGACGTCGGAGATGTAGAGGAAGCTGGTCCCGCCGGCCTCGTGCTCGCCGTAGACGCGGTGGACGAACTTCTCCGGGGCGGCGTAGATGCGCCGCTTGGCCTCCTCCAGCAGCTCGTGGCGCTTGCCGAACGTGAGCGCGCCGCTCGGGCAGACCTCGGCGCAGGCCGGCGGCAGCCCCTTGGCCTGGCGCGGGGCGCAGAAGGTGCACTTGCGCACCCGCGGCGCCAGCGCCTCGTACTCGTACCTGGGGATGTCGAACGGGCAGGCCACCATGCAGTAGCGGCAGCCCATGCACTTCGACGGGTCGTAGGTCACCGGGCCGGTGGGCTGCTTGTCGAGGGCCCGCACCGGGCAGGCCGAGGCGCAGGCCGGCGCCAGGCAGTGCATGCACTGCTTCTTGCCGAAGCGGTCGCCGCCGCCCGGGGCGTCGGTGCGGTTGACCACCGTGAAGGCGGTCTGCGAGGTGTCGCGGCGCGCCTGCAGCACCTCGTCGCCCTCGGGGGGCGGCGGCAGCGCGTTGGCCTCGCTGCAGGCCGCCTCGCAGGCCCGGCAGCCGACGCACCGGGTGGTGTCCACCAGCACGCCCGGGAGCGTGTCGTGGTCTGAGGTGGTGGTGGCCGCGGCGGCGTCGCGGCCGGCGGCCAGCCCGGCGGTGACGCCGGCGATCTTCAGGAACCCTCTGCGGGTGATGTTCACGGTGTGCCTCCTTCGGTGCTCCCCTCGTCCACGGCCGCCCTGAAGGTCCTCGAGAGGGCCTCCTGGAACAGCGGGCAGCTCTTGAAAGACTCCCCTTCGCACCGGCTGGCGGTGGTGACGTGATCGAGCGGCACCAGCTTCTTCACCGGGCAGGCCCGGCAGAACACCATCGCCACCTCTTTCAGGTACGGGCAGGTCATGTGACCCTCCGTGATGAGTCCTTGCGAACCGGAGGCCAGCGCCGGGGGTGTCGAGGCGGTGTCGCAAGCGCCCGACCTCACGCGGGAATCCGCGCCCGCGCGACGCCGCGCAGGCGCCGCCGTGGAGATTCGTCGAGGAGTTCTTCAACGGCCCTCAACAGCGCGGCAGGACGCCGCGCGGCGTTCCTCGACACCACTCACGGCGGACCGTGACCGGGCGCAAGCCCGGGCGACACCGGCGCGCAAGACGCGCGACGCCCCCGCGCGCCCCGGCGGAGCCGGAGGCAGGTCACCCGGACGGGCGGTGGGTGTCGGTGGGCGCGCCGGCGTCAGCGCCGGGCGGGCGGCGGCGCCTCGCCGTCGGCGTCGGCCGGCTCGCCGTCGCGCCGCAGGGCGTACTTGCGCATCTTGTTGTAGAGGGTCACCCGGTCGATGCCGAGGACGCGCGCCGCCTGGCTGACGTTGCCGCCGGTGGAGGCCAGCACCGACGCGATGTGGCGCTTCTCCACCTCGTCGAGGGAGGGGAGCGGCCCGGCCCCGCCCTGGGCGGGCGCCTGCGCCGCGCCCTTCGGGGGGAGCCCGAGGTCGCCAAGCTGCACCACCGGCCCGCGCGCCACCACCGCGCCGCGCTCCAGCACGTTGCGGAGCTCGCGGACGTTGCCGCGCCAGGGCTGGTCCAGGAGCGCCTCCATGGCCTCGGTGGAGACCCCCTCCAGCGGCTTCTTCATCTCGATGGAGAGCCGCTCCAGGAAGCGGTCCACCAGGAGGGGGATGTCCTCCTTGCGGTCCCGCAGGGGCGGGAGGGTGATGGGGATGACGTCGAGCCGGTAGAAGAGGTCCTCGCGGAAGGTGCCGGACGCCACCGCCTTCTTCAGGTCGCGGTTGGTGGCGGCGATGATGCGCACGTCCACCTCGATGGGCTCGTTGCCGCCCAGCCGGTTGAAGCGCCGCTCCTCCAGCACCCGCAGGAGGTCGAGCTGCAGCTTGGGGCCGATGTCGCCGATCTCGTCGAGGAAGAGGGTGCCGCCGTGGGCCACCTCGAACTTGCCCTTGCGGCGGGCGGTGGCGCCGGTGAAGGCGCCGCGCTCGTGGCCGAAGAGCTCCGACTCCAGCAGGCTCTCGGTGAGCGCCGCGCAGGAGACCTCCACGAAGGGGGCGGCGGCGCGGGGGCTCTCGGCGTGGATGGCGCGGGCCAGCACCTCCTTGCCGCTGCCCGACTCGCCCAGGATCAGCACCGTGGAGTTGGCCCGGGCGGCCGAGCGGGCCAGCTCGAAGACCGCCTGCATGGCCCCGCTGCGCGACACCAGGTCGCGGAAGGTGTGCTGCTTCTCCAGGGCCTGGCGCAGCACGGCGTTCTCCCGCACCAGGCTCTGCTGGCCGACGATCTTCTGCATCATCAGCGACAGCTCCTCGGGGTCGAACGGCTTCATCAGGTAGTCGTAGGCCCCGAGCTTCATGGCCGAGACCGCCGTGTCCACCGTGGCGTAGGCGGTCATGATGACCACCGCCAGGTCGGGGAGCTTCTTCTTGGCCTCCTCCAGCACCTGGAGGCCGTCCATGCCGGGCATCTTCAGGTCGCAGATGAGGATCGACCAGGGCTCGGCCTCCAGGCGGGCCAGCGCGGAGGGGCCGTCGGCGGCCACCTCCACGTGGTAGCCGTCCTTCTCCAGCCAGCCCCCCAGGCTCTCGCGGACGATCTCCTCGTCGTCGACGACGAGGATGCGGGTGCGCTCATTCGACATGGCCTCTCCTCGCGGGCGGCTCTCGGAGGCGCCGCTGGCAGGTGACGCAGAGCTGGTGGGACTTCCGGTCGATGCCGGCCACGCCGGGCGAGCGGCCCATCACGCAGCCCGCCGCGTCGCAGTGGTGCAGCCCGAAGGCGTGGCCCACCTCGTGGACCGCCTCCTTGGCGAGCCGCTCCACCAGCAGGCGCGGGCCGGCCAGGTCGGTGCCCTCGTGGAGCCGGGCGGTGGAGACCACCGCCGCCGCCCCGCCGAGCTGGGCCTCGCCGAAGACGTAGGTGAGGATGGGGATGCAGAGGTCCTGGTCGGTGACGCCCAGCACCTTGCCGCCGGGCGGGCCGGCCTGGAGCAGCCAGCCCAGGATGCGGCCGGAGAGGTGCTGGCGCCGCTTCGGGTCGAGGGTGCCCGCCGGGCGGTCCGGGGCGCTCCACAGGATGGTGGGCGCCCCGAAGGCGCGGGTCAGGTGCTGGCGGACGTGGTCGATCATGGCCGGCTCCTCGGCCCCCTCACCGATCCACCAGACGAAGATGGGCTCCATTCATCTCCGTTCAGGAGGCCGCGCCGGGCGGCCCCTCCTCGCGCCGGCGCACCGGCAGCCGCAGCACCACCGAGGTGCCCTTCCCCGGCGCGCTCTCGATCGACACCGTCCCGCCGTGGCGCGCCACCACGCCGTGGACCACCGACAGCCCCAGCCCGGTCCCCTTCTCCTTGGTGCTGAAGAAGGGGTCGAAGACCCGCTCCAGCTTCTCGGCCGGGATGCCCGGCCCCGAGTCGGCGAAGGAGAGCGCCACCGCCGACCCGCCCTGCGCCGGCCCCACCCCCACCACCAGCCGCCCGCCGTGGGGCATGGCCTCGCAGGCGTTCATCAGGACGTTGACGCAGGCCTGGCGCAGCTGGGCGAAGTCGCCCAGGGTGTGCGGCACCGGGGCCAGCTGCCGCTCCACCTGCACCCCCTGGATGCGCAGCTGGTTGGACACCAGCGCCAGGGCGTCCTCCACCACCGCCGCCGGGGAGAGCTCGGCCAGCAGCGCCGGGCGCTCGTGGGCGAAGTCGAGGAGGTGGCCCACGATCTCGCTGCAGCGCTCCGCCTCGCGCTCCACCAGCGCCAGGTGGCGCAGGGTCACCTTCTTGGCCGCCTCGTCCGGCGGGCCGTGCTCCAGGGTGCGGGCGATGAGCCGGGCGAAGGTCATGATCCCGGAGATGGGGTTGTTGATCTCGTGGGCGATGGAGGCCGAGAGCCGCCCCAGCGCCGCCAGCTTCTCGGTGCGCACCAGCTCGGCGCGGGCCGCCTCGACGGCGTCGGTGCGCTCGGCCACGCGCCGCTCCAGATCCGCCAGCAGCCCGCGGAGCTCGCCGCGGGTGCGCCGCAGCGAGCGGGTCATGGCGTTGAAGTGCTCCGCCAGGAGCCCCAGCTCGCCGTCGAAGGCCGGCGGGATCTCCTCCTCCAGGTCCTGGCGCGCCACCCGGCGGGTGGCCTGCACCAGCGCCCCCACCGGCCGCACCAGGTGGCGCCGCGCCAGCACCCAGAAGGCCAGGCCGAGCAGCGCCGCCGCCAGGGCGGTGGCCCCCATGGAGCGGGCGCGGAAGGCGGCGCTGGCCTCGTCGAGCGGGGCCAGAGAGAGCTCCAGGTCGAGGACGCCCAGCACCTGGCGAGAGCCGGGGTGGGCGTGGCACTCGGCGGTGGCGCAGGAGGTCTCGTTCTCGAGCGGCGTCACCACCGCCAGCGTCCGCCCGGCCGGGCCGGGCACCACCCGGCTGCGGGCGGCCAGCGGCGCGGCCGCGGACGGGGTCGCCCCCGCGTGGCAGGCGCGGCAGGCGCCGGCCTGGCGGTCCAGCACCGTGCCCACCTCGGCGCCGACGGTGCTGAAGGCCACCTTCCCGCCGGCGTCCACCAGCCGCACCGCCTCCAGCCCGGGCTGCCGGGCCACGTCGGCCATGATCTGGTAGGCGTCCTGGCGCCGGTCCAGCAGCATGGCGCGGTGGAGCGCCTGCTTCACGGTGGTGGAGAGGCGCGCCGCCCCTTCGGTGGCCTGCTCCATGAGCCGGCGCTCGGCCTGCGCCTCGGCCAGCGTCAGCCCCAGCACCACCACCGCCACCGCCGCCGCCACGAAGAGCAGGAGGCGCGTCGAGAGCCGCTCGCGCCACGGCACCACGAAGCCGACGTCGTCCACCAGATCGGGTGCCGCCGCGCGGGCCAGCCCCGCCAGCGCGCCCTCCCGCGGCGCCGGCGCCGGTGTCCCGGTCGCCTCGCCCTTCGGCCCTGCCCTGTCGCCCATCGCCATGATCTCCCCCCTCGCGGAAGATGGCGCATCGGGCTCCACCGTTCGGAGCGGCGGTGCGTGACGCTGTAGCGGAATTCAGCATAGGCGATTGCTGTAGCAAGGACCGGCGGCAGGTTGGCGCACCGACGGATGGGGTGTGCCAGGCCGCCACACGCGGGCCGGTGCGACGGGCGGCCCGGGGCCGCCGGCCGGTGCGGCGCCGACCCGGTCAGCCCGGGCGGGCGCAGAGGGTGGCGTTGGCCACCAGGCCCAGCAGCACCGCCGCCCCGCAGGTCGCCACCACGCCGGGCCAGCCCCAGGCCTGCCAGGCCAGGCCGGGCAGCAGCGAGCCGAGGGTGCCGCCCACGTAGTAGAAGGTGAGGTAGAGCGCGCTGGCGCCGCCCTTGGCGGTGCGGGCGGTCCGGTTGACCAGGGCCGGCGCCACCGCCTGGGCGGTGAAGGTCCCCACCACCAGCACCACCAGCCCGGCCACCAGCACCGGCAGCGGCCGGGCCAGCGTGGCCGCCATGCCCAGCGCCTCCACCGCCAGCCCCACCGCGATGAGCCGCTGCGGCGGGATGCGGCCGGAGAGCCGCCCGGCGATGGGCGAGACCACCACGCCGGCGGCGTAGACCAGGTAGACGCTGGAGACCCAGCCGGTGGAGAGGCCGTGGGGCGGCCCCGCGAGGAGGAACGGCAGGTAGGTGAAGATGCCGATCCAGCCGAAGAAGAGCGCCAGCCCCACCAGGAAGGCCCCCAGCAGGCGCGGATCGCGCAGGTGGCCGAGCATGCCCCGCCAGGCCTCGCCCCAGCCGGCCCGCGCCCCGCCCCGATCCGCCGCCAGCTCGCGCCGCATGCCCGCGGCGGCGAGCAGCGTGACGCCGGCGAAGGCGGCGAAGGCGGCCCGCCAGCCCCAGTGGGCCGTCACCGCGCCGGCCCCCACCCGCCCCACCAGCCCGCCCACCACGCTGGCGCCGATGAGGCCGCCCACCACCCGCGCCAGGTCGGCGGCGCGGTAGCGGTCGCCGGCGTAGGCCACCGAGACGGCGGTCATGCCCGGCACCAGCACGCCCTGCACCGCCCGGAGCGCCACCAGGGCCGGCAGCGTGGGGGCGAAGGCGCAGGCCAGGGTGGCCAGGGAGAGCAGCGCGGTGGCCCCGGCCATGACGCGGCGGCGCCCCAGCGCGTCGGAGAGCGGGCCGTACTGGGCCGCGGCGGCGGCGATGGCCAGCACCACCGCGCTCACCGTGAGCCCCGCGCCCGCCGGTCCCACGCCGAACTCCCGCGCCAGCTCCGGCAGCACCGGCTGCGTGACGTACATGTCGGCGTAGGCCACCACCGTCCCGGCGTAGAGGGCCCAGGTCTCGCGTCGGCCCGGCGGGGCGATGGCGGGAGGCTTCGTCACGGCGGCCAGGCTGGCCTACCACGGAAGGCGCCGCTGTGGTCGGAGGTGCCACCCTGCGCGGCGTGGCGGGGCCATCGCCACCCGTTGACGATCAAGGCGCGCCACGCACAATTGGCCCATCGTGCTGCCCGCCATGACCGAGCCCGCCGAGCCCCGGCGCTACCGCCGCTTCCCCGTCCAGTTCACCGCCGAGGTGTCGGCCGGGAGCCAGCTCATGGTCTGCGAGGGCACGGACATCGGCGCCGGCGGCTGCTGCGCCACGGTGCTCTTCCCGCTGCAGCGCGGCCAGGAGGTGCGGGTGCGGCTCCGCTCCGACCGCGTCTTCGTCGAGCCGGCGGGCCAGGCCACGGTGGCCTGGACCTCGCGCCTGCCGCCCTACAAGATCGGGCTCTCCTTCAGCACGCCGCTGGCCGAGGCGGCCGTGCCCTTCCTGCAGGGGCTGCTCGGGCCGGTCAAGCTCACCACCGCCCGCTGAGGCGGCGCGGCCGGGCCGGCGCACCGCGGGACTGGGGCGCCGGCGACCCGTTGCGCGGGCCGGACGGTGGGTTATGGAAGCGTCCCGTGAGCGCAGGACAGCACCCCGAGGAACCCCGTCGCTACCGGCGCTTCGGCGTGGACCACGTCGCCGAGCTCTCCTCCCACGGCAAGCTGATGGTCTGCCCCGGACGCGAGATCGGCGTGGGCGGCTGCAGCGTGACCGTCCTCTTCCCGCTGCAGCGCGGCGAGCAGGTCTTCGTGCGCCTCCGCTCGGCGCACTCGGGCAGCGAGCCCGCCGGGATGGCCTCGGTGGCCTGGGCCTCCCGCAACCCGCCCTACCGCGCCGGCCTGGCCTTCTCCAACCCCATGGCCGAGCGGGTGGTGCCCTTCCTCACGGCCGCCGTCGGGCCGGTGCCGCTCTCCACCGCGCGCCGCTGAGCGCGCGGCGTCAGTCCACCAGCCGGTGCTGCAGGGCGTAGCGGGTCAGCTCCACGTTGGTGGAGACGCCCAGCTTCTCCGAGATGCGCGCCCGGTAGGTGGCGATGGTCTTCTCCGAGAGGTGCAGCTCGGCGGCGATCTCCTTGAGCGTGTGGCCGGTGGCCACCAGCCGCAAGACTTGAAGTTCCCGCCCCGAGAGCGCCTCGTGGGGCTCGGTGCGGACGTCGCCGCCCAGCACCGCCGCCAGCCGCTCGGCCAGGGCCGCGGTGACGTACTTTCCCCCCTCCAGCGCCTTGCGCGAGGCCGCCACCAGCTCGTCGGAGGCCGAGTTCTTGGTCAGGTACCCGGCCGCGCCGAGGCGCAGGCAGCGCACCGCGAACTCCTCCTCCGGGTAGGCCGAGAGCACCAGCACCGGCAGGCGCGGGTAGAGCCGCTGCACCTCCTCCAGCACCTCCAGGCCGCTGCGCCCCGGGATGTTGATGTCGAGGATGAGCAGGTCCCAGGCCTGGGCCGAGAGGGCGGCGGTGGCCTCGGGGGCGCTGGCCGCCTCGCCGAAGGCCGCGCCGGGGAAGCCCTCGGCCAGCACCTGGCGCGTGCCGCGCCTGACCACCTCGTGATCGTCGACGATGAGGATGCGGGTCATGCGGTTCCTCCGTGTCGCGGCGCCGCCGGCGCCGCGGGGATGCGGGCCTCGACGGCCGTGCCGCCGCCGTCGCGGCCGGTGAAGCGCACCGTGCCGCCGAGGGCGGTGGCCCGCTCGGTCATGCCCAGCAGGCCGAGCGCCTCCGGGCCCATCGCCGCCCCGTCCAGGCCGACGCCGTCGTCCTCGACGCGGAGCACCAGCGCCCCCGGCTCGGCCCGCAGCCGCACCAGGACCCGCCTCGCGCCGGCGTGGCGCGAGACGTTGGTCATCGACTCCTGGCAGATGCGGTAGAGGGCGGTGGCCACCTCGGACGCGGGCTCGGGCGCCGCCTCGTCGAGGTCGGTGTCGCAGGTGATGCCGGTGCGCTGCTGGAAGCGCCGGGCCTCCTGGCGCAGCGCCGGCACCAGGCCGAGGCGGTCGAGCGCCCCCGGCCGCAGCTCGGAGGCCAGGCGCTGCACCGAGGCCACCGTCTGGTCCACCAGCTCGGAGGCGGCCACCACCCGGTCCAGCACGCCGGGCCCGGCGGACGGCGCGTCCCCGAGGCGGTTCTCCAGCCAGCGCAGGTCCATCTTGAGGCCGGTGAGGAGCTGCCCCAGCTCGTCGTGGAGGTCGCGGGCGATGCGGGCCTTCTCCTCCTCCCGCACCGTCTGCAGGCGACCGGCCAGGGCGCGCAGCTGCTCGCGGGACTCGCGGAGGCGGGCCTCGGACTGGGTCCGCTCGGTCACGTCGTGCCCCAGCCCCACCAGGAAGCGCGGCGCCCCGTCGGCCCCGCGCACCACCGTGTTGGTCCACTCCACCAGGCGCCGGCTGCCGTCGCGGCCCACGTGGTGGTTGACGTGGACCACCGGCCCCTCGCCCCGCCAGGCCTGCTCCAGCGCGGCCTGCACGCCGGCCAGCTCCCCGGCGGGGATGACGTCGCCGGAGAGCCGCTGGCCCAGCAGCTCCTCGGGGCGGCAGCCGGCCTGGGCGGCGAAGGGGCCGTTGACGCGCACCAGCCGGCCCTCCCGGTCCATCACGCCGATGGGGTCGTTGATGTCGTCGAGGATGGCCTGGAGGGTGCGGCGCTCCTCGTCGAGGGCGGCGCGGGTGCGCAGCGCGGCAAGGCCGATGGCGAGATCGTCGGCCAGCTGCTTGAGCAACGCCACCACCGGCGGGATGAAGGCGCCGGCCTCCGGCGCCAGGAGCGCCAGCACGCCCAGGCGCGCCTCCCCCTGCAGCAGCGGGAAGGCGGCGATGGCGGCGACCCCGATGGCGCGCAGCCGCTCCTGCATCGGCCCGAGGCGCGCCTCGGCGGCCACGTCGTTCACCACCGCGGGCGCCCCGGTGCGCAGCGCCTCCCCGGTGGGCCCGCGGCCGCCCGGCGTCTCCTCCCGCCAGGAGAGCTGGAGGCCCTCCACGTGGCCGGCGTCCGCGCCGAACTTGGCCGCCAGGCGCACCACCCGCTCGTCGCCCGGCTCGACCAGGCCGACGAAGGCCACCCGGAACCCGCCCTGCTCCACCGCCGCCCGGCAGACCTCGGCCATGAGGGCCGACTCGTCGGCGGCCCGCACCAGCGCCTCGTTGGCGCTGCTCAGGAGGCGCAGCGCGGCGTTGACGCGGTCGCGCTCCTGCTGGAGCAGCCAGGCCCCGGTGACGTCGCGGATGGTGACCACGATGGCGTCGGGGTGCTCCGGCGTGCCCAGCGGCGCCAGGGCCACCTCGCAGCGCAGCACCGTGCCGTCGAGGCGGCGCATGCGCCGCAGCGCCAGCGGGGGGAAGGTGGTGCCCGACGCCGCGGCGGTGGTGCGGAGCCGCACCCCCTCGTGGTCCCCGGGGTGGATGAGGTCGAAGACCGGCCGGCCGGCCAGCGCGGCGGCGTCGGGCGCCCCGAAGAGGCGCACCGCCGCCTCGTTGGCGAAGAGGACCTGGAAGCCGGCCTGGATGAGCATGGCGTCCGGCGACGCCTCCACCAGCCGCCGCGACTGGGCCTCGCGCTCCGCCAGGCGGCGCATGGCCTCGTCGCGGGCCCGCTCGGAGCCGCGCAGCAGCACGTGGAGCAGCCCGGCGGTGGCGGCCACGAAGCCCCACCCCTTCAGCACCGACCAGCGGGCGATGTCGCCCGGCGTGCCGGCCAGGGAGAGGAGCGCTGCGTCCGACCAGAGGACCCAGGCGCCGGCGACGGCGGCGTAGGCCACCGGCAGCCAGACCTGGGTGCGGCGCCAGCCGCGCGCTCCGGGGGACTCCGGCACTCAGCCTCCCTTGTACACGCCCTCGGCCAGCGTGCCCACCATCCCGGCCTCCAGGGAGCGGGCGTCCACCGCGGCCAGCCCCCGCTCCTGCGCCGGCGTGAGGAGCCGGAAGTGGCGCAGGGCGTCGAGCCGGTCGGCGATGCCCGGCAGGGGCTCGGCGCGGAACTCCCACCCGAGCCGGTCGAACTGGCGGAGCGAGAGGGGCGAGGAGAACTCCCGCAGCGTCTTCTCGCCGTCGGTGTTGAAGTAGTCCTCGAAGTAGGAGAGCGCCAGCTCGCGCAGGGTGCGGTGGATGGGCTCCCGGAAGCGCAGGCCGGCGAAGTTGGACTTGGCCACCGCGCCCCAGGCGCCCCGCACCTGGAAGACCGCCAGCACGTGGTCGTCGTCGCGGACGGCGCGCAGGTCCACCAGGCGGGGGGCGTGCCCCAGGCGACGCAGCGCCGCGGCGGCGAAGAGGGCCCCGTCGTAGCAGTGGGCCCGCCGCTCCTCCAGCACGCCGCGGGGGCTGGCCGGCTCGGTCTCGGCCCGGTAGGCCAGGCCGTCGAGGAAGGCCTGGATGCGCTCAGGCGAGGCGAGGCGGCGGAGGAGGGCCAGCTCGGCCCGGGTCCAGGTCATGGGCGTTCCATACCAAGCGGGGCCCGAGGTGTGCGATATTCCGCAGCCCTTGAGGGCCCCCCGGCGCGGCCGGGACCCACGCTTGGAGGCATACGCGGATGAACAAGAACTTGGTGATCGGGGCCGTCGTCGGCCTGGTGGTCGGATTCCTGGCGGGCAACCAGTACGGGTACTCCAACGGTCAGGACGCCGCCCGCTCCCTCATCGCCGCCGCCGGCGGCGTTCCCCAGGCGGCCGGCCTGCCGGCCGGGATGCCGCCCCAGGGGATGATGCCCCCGCAGGGCATGCCCCCCGGCGGCCTGGGCGCCCCCACCGTCGACGTGGTGGCCGTCAACCAGCGCATCGACATGAACCAGCGCATCGTGGCCAAGGACCCCAAGAACATCGGGGCCTGGGTGGCGTTGGGCAACGACTACTTCGACACCCGCCAGTTCCAGAAGTCGATCGACGCCTACGGCGAGGCGCTCAAGATCCAGCCGGGCAACCCCGACGTCCTCACCGACCAGGGCGTCATGTACGAGCAGACCCAGCAGTTCGACAAGGCGCTGGCCAACTTCGAGCAGGCCCAGAAGGCGAGCCCGGGCCACGTCCAGAGCGCCTTCAACATCGGCATCGTCTGGATGCAGCACAAGAAGGACGACAAGAAGGCGCTGGCGGCCTGGAAGAAGGTCGTCGAGCTGGCGCCCACCAGCCCGCAGGCCGCCGACGCGCGCCGCTTCCTGGCGGAGCTGGAGAGCCGCGGGGTCAAGTAGGGATCCCCCGAGGGCCCGGCGCACCCCGGCCCGGCGTGCATTCCGCCGCCGGACCGGGTATAGCCGGGCCCCCTCGCAGCCGCGGTCCGGTCTCCTGCCGGTGCGCCTGGCAGGAGATCCCGTGACCACCTTCGCCGACCTCAAGCTCTCCGAGAAGTCGCTCGCCGCCCTCGACAAGGCCGGCTTCGAGCGCCCCACCCCCATCCAGGCGGCCGCCATCCCGCCGGCGCTGGCCGGCCAGGACGTCATCGGCACGGCCGCCACCGGCACCGGCAAGACCGCCGCCTTCCTCCTCCCCATCATCGAGCGCGTCGCCGGGAAGAACGGCACCCGCGCCCTGGTGCTGGCCCCCACCCGCGAGCTGGCCCTCCAGATCGGCGAGGAGCTGCACCGCTTCGGCCGCGGGCGCCACGTGCGCGGCGCGGTGGTCATCGGCGGCGTGGGCATGGGGCAGCAGGCGGCCGCCTTCCGCGACGGCGTGGAGGTGATCATCGCCACCCCGGGCCGGCTGGTGGACCACCTGCAGCAGGGCACCGCCAAGCTGGACCACGTCGAGGTGCTGGTGCTCGACGAGGCCGACCGGATGCTCGACATGGGGTTCAAGCCCCAGCTCACCCGCATCCTCCAGAAGCTGCCGCGGAAGCGGCAGTCGCTCCTCTTCTCGGCCACCACCGGCGGCGAGGTGGCCGAGTTCGCGGCGGCCCACCTGCACCAGCCGGTGCGAGTGGAGGTGGCGCGCAGCGGCACCACCGCCGAGCGGGCCGAGCAGGTGGTCTACGAGTGCGCCCAGGAGGAGAAGACGCCGCTCCTGCTGGCGCTGCTGGCGCGCGACCAGCTCAGCACCCTGGTCTTCACCCGCACCAAGCGGCGCGCCGACCGGGTCGCCAAGGGCGTGGAGCGCGCCGGCATCAAGGTGGCGCGCATCCACGCCGACCGCTCGCAGGGGCAGCGGCGCATGGCGCTGGAGGGCTTCAAGGAGGGCCGCTACCGCGTGCTGGTGGCCACCGACATCGCGGCCCGGGGCATCGACGTGGAGGAGATCGGCCACGTGGTGAACTTCGACCTGCCGCACGTGCCCGAGGACTACGTCCACCGGGTGGGCCGCACCGCCCGCGCCGCGGCGAGCGGCCTGGCGTCGGCCTTCTGCGACCCGGAGGAGCGGCCGCTGCTCAAGGCCATCGAGGCCCTCATCCGGCGGCCGCTGCCGCGGGCCAGCGTGCCCCGCGAGGACGCGGCCTTCGTGGCCGAGGCGGCCCGCGCGGCCGAGGGGCGCAAGCACCAGGGCGTCCCGCCCCACCGGCGCCCCGGCGCCGAGGGGGCGCCGAGCCGGCGCCCCGCCGAGGCGCGGCAGCGCGGCGGGGGGCACACCCACGGGCACAACCGCGGGGGAAAGAGCGCGCCGCCGGCGGCGGGCGCGCACGCCGCCCCGGCCAGGAGCCAGGGCTCGCACGCCGCCCCGAAGGCGGCCCCGGCCGCCCACGCGAAGCCGGCGGCGCGCTCCGGCACCGGCCACGCCGAGGGGCTCCCGCCCCGGAAGCCCGTGCTCCTCGGCTCGTGGAAGCCGCGCCGGCCGCGCTAGGCTCGGCCCCACGTGACCGATCCCGCCTCCCTCGCCAGCTGGCGCCGCTTCGTGCTCGCGCAGACCGCGCCGGCGCCGGTGGCGCTGGTCCCGGAGATCAGCACCTACCAGGCGAGCGAGCTGACCCCGCTCTGGAAGGCCACCTCCGTGGAGCTGGCCGGCTACGACCCGAACCCGTTCTGGGCCTTCCCCTGGGCCGGCGGCCAGGCGCTGGCGCGCCACGTGCTCGACCACCCGGAACTGGTGCGGGGCCGGCGCGTCCTCGACTTCGCCACCGGCAGCGGCCTGGTGGCCATCGCGGCGCGCCGGGCCGGCGCCGCCGAGGTGGTGGCCACCGACGTGGCCCCCTTCTGCGAGGCGGTGGTGCCGCTCAACGCCGCCCTCAACGGCGTGGAGGTGGCCCTGCGCCTCGAGGACCTGCTCGGCACGCCGCACCCCGGCGCCGAGGTGGTGCTGGCGGGCGACGTGTTCTACGAGAAGTCGCTCGCCGAGCGCGCGCTGGCCTGGTTCCAGGGGCTGGCGCAGCGGGGCGTGACGGTGCTGGCGGGGGATCCCGGGCGGCTCTACTCACCGCGGCAGGGGGTGCTCGACCGGGCGGAGTACCAGGTGCCGGTGTCGCTGGAGATCGAGGATCGGCCGGTGATGCG
>WBZM01002202.1_pt1 | contig 17099 bp, 16 predicted proteins | sample 5204271 | NCBI WGS metagenome assembly WBZM01 (sample SAMN12344346, study PRJNA552823) | activated sludge metagenome | biome: Activated sludge suspended growth; feature: Nitrification reactor; material: Wastewater; isolation source: activated sludge from nitrification reactor of wastewater...
CCTCTTGGCGAAGGCCTTGGTCTCGATCGGCGAGATCGAGCTCATGTCGACCACGGTCTTGCCCTTGGAGAGTCCCGCCGCCACGCCGTTCTCCGCGAACAGCACCTTCTCCACGTCCGGCGTGTCCGGCACCATGGTGAAGATCACGTCGGCGCGCTGCGCCACTTCCTTGGGCGAGGCGCAGGCCACCGCGCCGGCGTCGCGCAGGGCCTGCGGCACCTGGCTGCGCGTGTTGACGAACAAGTCATGCCCGGCGGCACGCAGATGGCCTGCCATGGGCGCGCCCATGATCCCGAGGCCGATGAATCCCAGCTTCATGGTGATGTCCTTTCTTCGTTCAGCGCTGGCGCATTTCGGCCAGCACCTGTTGTGAACCCGCCGCGATCAGGCGCGCGTCCGAGCTCACCGTCACGAAGCGGAAGCCACGGGCGATGCGCGCCTTGGCGACGTCGCTGCGGCCGTTGTGGATGCCGGCCACCACGCCATGCGCCTTGGCGCGCGCGACGATGTGGTCGATGGCCTGCGCCACCTTGGGCTCGACGTCGTCGAACTGCGGCTTGCAGCCCAGCGCCAGCGACAGGTCCGAGGGGCCGATGTAGATCGCGTCCAGGCCTTCGACGCCGAGGATGGCGTCGAGGTTGTCGAGCGCCTGCGCGGTCTCGATCATCGCGAAGCGCACGATGGTGTCGTTCGCTTTCGCCGGGTAGTCGGCGCCGCCGTAGAGCAGCGCGCGCACCGGGCCGAAGCTGCGTGTGCCCTTGGGCGCGTAGCTGGTGTAGGCGACGAAGCGCTGCGCCTCCTCGCGCGTATTGACCATCGGGCAGATCACGCCATAGGCACCGGCGTCCAGCGTCTTCATGATGATGCCCGGCTCCAGCCAGGGCACGCGCACGATGGGCACGGTGGCGGTGGTGGAGATGGCCTGCAGCATGCCCACCATGGCCTGGTAGTCGACCACGCCGTGCTGCAGGTCGATGGTCAGCGTGTCCCAGCCCTGGTGGGCCATGGTCTCGGCGCAGAAGCTGTTGGCGATCGCCAGCCAGCCGTTGACGGCGGCCTTGTCCTCGCTCCACAGCGTGCGCAGCTTGTTCTCTCTCATCGTGTTGTCCTTCAGGGAAGCGGGGCCGGCGAGACCATGCGGCCCTCGCGCAGGAAACCGAGCAGGTTGTCGAACACGCGGTCGGCCATGGCCTGGCGCGTCTCCTCGGTGCCGCTGGCGATGTGCGGCAGCAGCACCACGTGGTCGAGCTCGAAGAGTGCACGTGGCACGTTGGGCTCGTCCTCGAACACGTCGAGCCCGGCGCCGGCGATGCGCCGCTCGACCAGCGCGCGCACCAGCGCCGCCTCGTCGATCACCGAGCCGCGCGCCACGTTGACGAGGAAGCCGCGCGGGCCGAGCGCGTCCAGCACGGACTCGTTCACGAGATGCCGCGTGCCGGCACCGCCGGCGGTGATCACGACGAGGTAGTCGCACCAGCGTGCCAGCTCGAGCAGCGAAGGTTCGTGCCGCCACGCCACGCCCTGCACCGGGCGGCGGCTGTGATAGCGGATGTCCATCTCGAAGCCGGTGGCGCGCTTCGCGATGGTCTGGCCGATGCGGCCCAGGCCGACGATGCCGAGCCTCGCGCCGCTGACCTTGCGCGCCAGCGGGAAGCTCTTGGTGCCGGGCGTGGTCCAGCCGCCGCGGCGCACGTAGCGGTCGGCCTCGCTGACGCGGCGGCCGACATCGAGCATCAGCGCCATCGCGAGGTCGGCCACGCAGTCGTTCAGCACGTCGGGCGTGTAGCCCACCGCGATGCCGCGCGCCTTCGCGGCGGCGAGGTCGAGCTTGTCCAGGCCGACACCGAAGCTGGAGACCACGCGAAGTGAAGTTAGCTTCGCCAGCGTGTCGGCCGTGAAGCCGACGCCGGCCGAGGTGACGAAGCCCTCGAACTCGCCGCCGTGTGCGGCGAGGAAGCCGGCCGGATCGGGCTGCTCGGCCAGCAAGGTGGTGTCGAATTCGGCCACCAGCCGCGCCTCGAGCGAGGGCAGCAGCCGTCCGGCCTGCAGTATGCGGTGCTTCTTCAAGCGATGCCTTTCAGTCGATCTTCACGCCGCCGGCGGCGACGACCCCCGCCCAATTCTTGCGCTCGCGCTCGAAGAAGGCGGCGAACTCCGCCGGCGTCATCGTGTAGACCTCGGCGCCCTGCGAGACGAGGCGCTCGCGCACCTCTGGCGTGCGGATGATGCGCGTCAGCTCGGCGGCGAGGCGGTTCACCACCGCCGGCGGCGTGGCGGCCGGCACCAGCACGCCCTGCCAGGTGCCCGATTCGAAGCCCTTCACGCCCTGCTCGGCGATGGTCGGCACGTTCGCGAGCAGCGGCACGCGCGTGGCCTTCGAGACGCCCAGCACCTTGAGCTTGCCCGACTGCACCATCGGCAGCGTGGCCAGCATGCCGTTCATCAGCACGTGGGTCTGGCCGGCGACGGTGTCACCGATCGCCTGCGAGCCGCCCTTGTAGGGGATGTAGGTCCACTCGGCCTTCGTCGCCTTCTCCACCGCCACACCCGCGAGATGCGGCGCGCTGCCGATCGCCGTCACGGCGAAGTTGAGCTTTTCCTTGTGCGAGAGTGCCACCAGCTCCTGCAGATTGCTCGCCGGCACCGAGGGGTGCACCACCAGCAGGTGCGGCGAGTAGGCCAGCATGGTCACGCCGCGCAGGTCCTTGCTCGGGTCGAAGGGCAGCTGCTTGTAGACCGAGGGCGTGATCGCCAGCGCGCCGGTGTCGCACAGCAGCAGCGTGTGGCCGTCGTTGCTCTTGGCCACCGCGTCGGTGCCGGTGTTGCCGTTCGCACCGGCCTTGTTCTCGACGATCACCGTCTGCTTGAGCGCCTCCGACAGCGGCTGCGCGATGGCGCGCGCGATGATGTCCGACGAGCCGCCCGGCGGGTACGGCACGACGATGCGGATCGGCTTGCTGGGCCAGGTCTGCGCGAAGGCGCCGAGCGGTGTCAGCGCGGCCAGGGCCAGCGCGGCGGCGAGTCGTTTCATGGGTGTCCTTTTGCGGGCCGGTCAGTCGGCCGTGATGCCGCGCTCGGCGATGATCTTCGCGTAGCGGGTGCGGTCCTTCTCGATCAGCGCGGTGAATTGCGCCGGGGTGCTGGTGGCCGGGATCGCGCCGAGCTCGACGAGACGGCCCTTCACGTCCTCGGACGCGACGACCTCGCGCACGTCGGCCGCGATCTTCTCGACGATGTCCTTGGGCGTGCCGGTTGGCGCGAGCAGGCCGATCCAGCTGATGCTGTCGAAGCCGGGCACGGCTGCTTCGGCCAGCGTGGGCACGTCGGGCAAGGCGCTGACGCGCTGCCGGCTCGTCACGGCGAGCGCACGCAGCTTGCCGGCCTTGACGTGGCCGCTGGCCTCGAACACGGTCATGAACGAGAGTTGCACGTGGCCGGCGATCAGGTCTTGCACGGCCGGGCCGCCCCCGCGGTAGGGCACGTGCACGATGAAGCTGCCGGTGGCGAGCTTGAACATCTCGGCCGCGAGGTGCGGTGCGCCGCCGGCGCCCGAGCTGCTGTAGCTGAGCTGGCCCGGCTTTGCCTTGGCGAGCGCGATGAACTCCTTGGCATCGCGCGCCGGCACCTGCGGGTTCACCATCATCGCCAGCGGGAGCTCGGCCACCAGCGAGATGGGCGCGAACGCCTTGTCGGGGTCGTAGGGCAGCTTCTTGTAGAGCGACGGGTTGATGGCCTGCGTGCCGATGTTGCCCATCAGGATCGTGTAGCCGTCGGCCTTGGCCTTGGCCACCATGTCGGCGCCGATGGCTCCGGCCGCACCGCCCTTGTTCTCCACCACCACCTGCTGCCCCCACTTGGCGGTGAGCTTCTGCGCGACGATGCGCGCGCCGGTGTCGGTGCCGCCGCCAGGCGGGAACGGCACGACGAGGGTGACGGGACGGGTCGGATAGCTCTGGGCCCCCGCCCCGAAGGCGATGGCGATCAGCGCGGCGGCGAGAAGACGTTTCATGGCGGGTCTTGGCATCAGCGCACCAGGCAGGGCCGCTTGGGGTCGAAGGTCCAGTTCGGGATCAGGTACTGCATCGCCATCGCGTCGTCCCGTGCGCCGAGGCCGTGCCGACGGTAGAGCTCGTGGGCCTTGGCCACCTCGGCCCGGTCGAGCTCGATGCCGAGGCCGGGCTTCGTCGGCACCTGCACGTGCCCGCCGACGATCTGCAGCGGCTCCTTCGTCAGGCGCTGGCCGTCCTGCCAGATCCAGTGCGTGTCGATCGCCGTCACCTTGCCGGGCGCCGCGGCGCCGACGTGCGTGAACATCGCCAGCGACACGTCGAAGTGGTTGTTCGAGTGCGAACCCCAGGTCAGGCCCCAGTCGCGGCAGGTCTGCGCGACGCGCACCGATCCCGCCATGGTCCAGAAGTGCGGGTCGGCCAGCGGGATGTCGACCGACTGCAGCGCCAGCGCGTGCGCGAGCTGCCGCCAGTCGGTCGCGACCATGTTGGTGGCGGTGGGCAGGCCGGTGGCGCGGCGGAACTCGGCCATCACCTCGCGCCCGCTGAAGCCCTGTTCGGCGCCGCAGGGATCCTCGGCATAGGCCACCACGCCGCGCATGCGCTGGCCGAGGCGGATCGCATCCTTCAGCAGCCAGCCGCCGTTCGGATCGAGCGTGACGCGCGCGTCGGGAAAGCGCTCGTGCAGCGCGATCACCGCGTCGACTTCCGCGTCGCCGGCGAGCACGCCGCCCTTGAGCTTGAAGTCGTTGAAGCCGTAGCGCTCGCGCGCGGCCTCAGCAAGGCGCACGACGGCCTCGGGCGTCATCGCCGCCTCGTGGCGCAGGCGGAACCAGGCGTTGTCGGCACCGGGCGCTTCGTCGTACGGCAGGTCGGTCTTGCGTCGGTCGCCGACGAAGAAGAGGTAGCCCAGCATCTCCACCGAGTCACGCTGCTGGCCCTCGCCGAGCAGCGCCGCCACCGGCAGGCCGAGGTGCTGGCCGAGAAGATCGAGCATCGCCGACTCGACCGCGGTGACGGCGTGGATGGTGGTGCGCAGGTCGAAGGTCTGCAGGCCGCGGCCGCCGCTGTCGCGGTCGGCGAAGGCGCGCTGCATCGCCTGCATCACCGCTTGCACGGCGGCCACCGGCTGGCCGACGACGAGCTCGCGGGCGTCCTCTAGCGTCTGGCGGATCTTCTCGCCGCCGGGCACCTCGCCGACGCCGGTGCGGCCGGCGCTGTCGGTGAGGACCAGCAGGTTGCGCGTGAAGAACGGGCCGTGCGCACCGCTCAGGTTGAGCAGCATGCTGTCGCGCCCGGCGACAGGGATCGCCTCGAGCTGGGTGATGACGGGCGTGCTCATGCTCAATCGGCGGTGATCTTGCGGGTCTCGATCAGCTTCTTCCAGCGCGCCGATTCAGCCGCCTGGAAGGCCGAGAACTCGGCCGGCGTGTTGCCGACGATCTCGAAGCCGACCTCGAGCAGCTTGGGCTTCACGGCCGGGTCGTTGAGCGCGGCGACGAGGGCCGCATGCAGCTTCGCCTTCACGTCGGCCGGGAGTCCTCGGGGCGCGGCGACGCCTTGCCAGGAGTAGACATCCGCGTCCTTCACGCCTGACTCCGACAGTGTCGGCACGCTGGGCAGCAAGGCCGAGCGCTTCGAGCCCGTGACGGCCAGCGCGCGCAGCTTGCCGCTCGCGACGTGCTGGACGATGGCATTGATGTTCTGGAACGAGGCGTCGACCTGGCCGCCGAGCAGGTCGCTGATGGCCGGCGCGCCGCCCTTGTAGGGCACGTGCACGCCGGTGGTACCGGTCTGCAGCCAGAACAGCTCGGCGGTGAGGTGGTCCGACGAGCCGTTGCCGGAGGACGCGAAGGTGATCTTGTCGGGCGTCTTCTTCTGGGCCGCGATCACGTCGGCCACGCTCTTGAACGGCGACACGGCCGGCACCACCAGTACGTTGGGCGCCTGGACGGCCACTGTGAGCAAGTCGAGGTCCTTGCCGGCGTCGTAGGGCACGTTCTTCAGCAAGTGCGGCGCGATCACCAGGGGGCCGAGTGAGCTCACCAGCACGGTGTGGCCGTCGGGCGCGGCGCGCACCACCTGCGCGGTGCCGATGGTGCCGGTGGCCCCGGCCCTGTTGTCGACGATCACCGTCTGGCCGATCCTTTTCTGCAGCTCCGCGCCGAGGCTGCGCGCCAGGGTGTCGGTGGAGCCTCCGGGTGGGAACGGCACGACGAGCGTCAGCGCCTTGTCGGGCCAGGCGTGGGCGGGGGCGTGCAGCGCAAAGGCCACAGCAGCGAGGGCAATAAGTCTCTTCATGGCAGCGGCTCGGGTGGTTCAATCAATGATGTTGTATGTCATCGTACAACTTAGCTCGCCCCATTTCAAGATGGATCGACTCCGGGTTATTGCGGAGCGCCGAAGGCCCGGCGTCGCCGCTCGCGGCTGTTGGCCAGGTGCGTGCGCATCGCAGCACGCGCCGCCTCGGTGTCCTGCGCCGCGATCGCGTCGACGATGCTCTCGTGCTCGGCATTCACGCGCCGGAGGTAGGCCTGGCGCTCGGGGTCGATCGCGCCCGTGGGCTCGAGCCGGGCGCGCGGGATGATCTGGGCGCCCAGCGTCGCCAGCAGGCCGGCGAAGTGTTCGTTCTGCGTCGCGCGGGCGATCTCGCTGTGCAGCTGGAAATCGGCGGCGACCGCATCGCGACCCTCCTCCACCGCCGCGGCGAAGTCGGCCAGCGCACGGCGCATCGCCGCCAGGTTGGCCGCGCTGCGGCGCTGCGCCGCGAGGCCGGCGGCCTCGGTCTCGACGCCGATGCGCAGCTCCAGCACCGCCACGACATCGCGCAGCGTGGCGAGCTGCTGCGGCTCGATGCGGAACGACGAGACGTCGCCCGCGCCCACCACGAAGGTGCCCACGCCGTGGCGCGTCTCGACCATGCCGGCCGCCTGCAGCTTGGAGATCGCCTCGCGCACCACCGTGCGGCTGACGCCGAACTCGGCCATCACGGCCGCCTCGGTGGGCAGCTTGTCGCCGGGGGAGAGCCGGCCGTCGCGGATGCGCTCGCCGAGCGCTTCGACCAGGCCGAGCGCCAGCGTGCGCGGCCGCCGAGCGGCCAGGACTTCCTGATTCAAGGCGCCTCCGGACAAACCCCGATCCGATCGCCTTGACAGGCTTCGGGTCGGCTCCAAGAATGGATCAAGTTATACGACAACTGATGTCTTACCTCAAGCGGCATGGCCGCACTGTAGCAAGCCCGCGATGAGCACCGCTCCCTCTCCCGCCCCGCGTTTGGGCCGCCTGCTGCTCACTGGCGCCGCCGGCGGCCTCGGTCGCGTGCTGCGCCCGCGGCTGAAGGCACGCTGCGACGTGCTGCGCGTCTCCGACATCGCCGATCTCGGCGTCGCCGCCGCCGGCGAGGAACTCAAGCGCGTCGACCTCGCCGACCGCGCCGCGGTGTTCGCGCTGCTGCACGACGTCGATGCCGTGGTGCACCTCGGCGGGCTCTCCACCGAACATGCCTTCGACCCCATCGTCGCAGCCAACATCGTCGGCACCTACAACGTCTACGAAGGCGCGCGCCGCGCCGGCACTCGGCGCATCGTGTTCGCGAGCTCCAACCACGTCACCGGCTTCTACCGGCAGGACGAGGTGGTCGACCCGGCCATGCCGATGCGCCCCGACGGCCACTACGGCCTGTCCAAGGCGTTTGGCGAGAACCTCGCGCAGTTCTACTGGGACCGCTACGGCCTCGAAACGGTGAGCCTGCGCATCGGCTCGTCGTTCCCCGAGCCGAAGGATCGCCGCATGCTCGCCACCTGGCTGAGCTACGACGACCTCGAGCGCCTCGTGCTGGCCGCGCTCGGCGCGCCGCGCGTCGGCCACACCGTCGTCTACGGCATGTCCGACAACGCCACCACCTGGTGGGACAACAGCCGTGCCCGCCACCTCGGCTTCCGCCCGCAGGACAGCTCCGAGCCCTTCCGCGCCGCCGCCGAGGCACGCCAGCCCGTGATCGACCCGAACGACCCGGCGTCGGTGTTCCAGGGCGGTGCCTTCGTGCGCAACGGCCCGTTCGAGTGACCCCGACACTTCCCAGGAGACAGCGATGACCTTCCGTTCGTGCGCGCTCGCCGCGCTGCTGGGCGCCGCCGCGGCCGCGCAGGCCACCGAGTTCCGCTCGTCGGACATCCACCCTGACGACTACCCCACCGTGCTGGCCGTGCGGCACATGAGCGAGACGCTCGCCAAGGCCACCGGCGGCAAGCACACGATCAAGGTGTTCGCCAAGTCGGTGCTCGGCAACGAGAAGGACACCATCGAGCAGACCAAGCTCGGCGCGCTGGCGATGACGCGCGTGAACGTGGCGCCGATGAACAACATCTGCCCGGCCACGATGGTGCCGACCATGCCCTTCCTGTTCCGCTCCACCGAGCACATGCGCAAGGTGCTCGACGGCCCGATCGGCGACGAGATCCTGAAGGACTGCGAAGCGCAGGGATTCATCGGCCTCGCGTTCTACGACAGCGGCTCGCGCTCGATCTACTCGGTGAAGAAGCCGGTGAAGACGCTGGCCGACGCCAAGGGCATGAAGATCCGCGTGCAGCAGAGCGACCTGTGGGTCTCGCTGCTCGAGGCGATGGGCGCCAACGCCACGCCGATGCCCTTCGGCGAGGTCTACACGGCGCTGAAGACCGGCCTGGTCGACGCGGCGGAGAACAACTATCCGAGCTACGAGAGCTCGCGCCATTTCGAGGTGGCGAAGTTCTACAACAAGACCGAGCACTCGATGGCGCCGGAGATCCTGCTGTTCAGCAAGAAGGTCTGGGACGGTCTCTCGCCCGACGACCAGAAGGCGATCCGCGCCGCCGCGAAGGAAAGCGTCGGGCACATGCGCAAGCTGTGGGACGAGCGCGAAGCCAGGTCGCTCGAGGTGGTGAAGGCCGGCGGCGCGCAGGTCATCGACGTCGACAAGGCGAGCTTCCAGGCCGCGATGAAGCCGGTGTACGACAAGTTCCTGAAGGATCCGAAGCTGCAGGACATGGTCCGCCGCATCGGCGAGGTGAAGTAGGCCCGCGATGTACACGCGCTTCTGTGCCGCGCTCGCGCGGCTGTGCCTGCGCGTCGGCGTGGGCGGGCTGGTGCTGCTGATCGTCGCGGTGCTGTACCAGGTGATCGGCCGCTACCTGCTCAACGACACGCCCACCTGGGCCGAGAGCGGCGCGGTGCTCCTGGTGCTGTACGTCACGATGCTGGGCATGGCGGTGGGCGTACGCGATGCCGGCCACATCGGGCTGGAGTCGCTGCTGGTGCTCGCGCCCGAGTGGCTGCGCCTGAAGATGGAGTTGCTGATCCACGCGCTGGTGCTGCTGTTCGGCCTGGTGATGGCCTGGCAGTGCGCGGTGCTGGCGCAGAGCGTGGCCGGCTACAAGATCCCGACCCTGGGCATCTCGGAGGCCTTCAAGTACGCCCCGCCGGCGGTGGCCGGCGTGCTGGTGGCGCTGTTCTCGATCGAGCACATCCTCGCGCTGCTGCGCGGAGAAGAGGTCGCACCGGCATGGCACTGACCATTCTCTGCGTGAGCTTCACGCTGCTGCTGCTGCTCGGCGTGCCGGTGGCCTTCTCGATCGGGCTCTCGTCGCTGGCGACCATCCTCTACGAAGGCCTGCCGCTCGCGGTGGGCTTCCAGCAGATGATCTCCGGGATGAACCCGTTCTCGTTCCTGGCGATCCCGTTCTTCATCTTCGCCGGCGAGATCATGATGTACGGCGGCGTGGCCGACCGCATCGTCGGCTTCGCCAAGGCGCTGGCCGGCCACGTGCGCGGCGGGCTGGGCATGACCAACGTGCTGGCCTGCACCCTCTTCGGCGGCGTGAGCGGCTCGCCGGTGGCCGACGTCTCGGCGATGGGCGCGGTGCTGATCCCTCAGATGAAGAAGGAGGGCTACCACGCCGACTACGCCGTCAACGTGACGACGCACGCCTCGCTGGTCGGTGCGCTGATGCCCACCTCGCACAACATGATCATCTTCACGCTCGCGGCCAGCGGCAAGGTGAGCATCGCGGCGCTGATACTCGCGGGCATCGTGCCGGCACTGATCCTTACGGCGTGCAACCTCGTCGCCGCCTACCTCGTGGCCGTGAAGCGTGGCTACCCCAAGGGCAGCTTTCCGGGCTGGGCGATCGTCGGCCGCTCGTTCGCGGCCTCGCTGCCGGGCCTGCTGGTGGTGGTGATCATCATCGCCGGCATCCTCTCGGGCGCGTTCACCGCCACCGAGTCGGCCTCGGTGGCGGTGCTGTGGGCGCTGTTCCTCTCCGCAGTGGTGTACCGCCGGCTCACGCGCGAACAGTTCCTCAAGGCCGCCGCCAAGGCCGTGAAGACCACCGGCACCGTGCTGCTGCTGATCGGCATCAGCTCGATGTTCGGCTACCTGATCGGCCTGTACGGCGTGGCCGAGCTCACCGGCCAGGCGCTCGCCGCCACCACCAGCTCGCCCTGGGTGATCTTCCTGTGGGTGAACGTGATCCTGTTCGTGCTCGGCACCTTCCTCGACATGGCGGCCACCATCCTGATCTGCACGCCGATCTTCCTGCCGATCTGCCAGCAGTACGGCATGAGCACCGAGCAGTTCGGCATCGTCATGCTGATCAACTGCGCGCTGGGCCTGAACACGCCGCCGGTGGGCACGACGCAGTTCGTCGGCTGCACCATCGGCGAGATCTCGGTGGGCGATGTGATGAAGACCATCTGGCCCTTCTACGGCGCGCTGATCGCGGCGCTGATGCTGGTGACCTACGTGCCGGGGTTCGCGATGTGGCTGCCGAATCTCCTGCTGAAATAGCGCCATGGGCCACACGATCGTCTACGTCAGCTGCGCCGACAGCGGCGAACTCCACGTGCTCGCGCTCGACGAGGCGAGCGGCACCCTCGCAGCGCGCCAGACCCTGGCCTGCGGCGGCGTCGTGATGCCGCTGGCGCTGCGGCCCGACCAGCGCGTGCTCTACGCCGCGCTGCGCAACGAGCCCTGGCGCGTGCTCGCCTTCGCGGTCGACGCGCACGACGGCAGGCTCGCGCCGATCGGCGACGCGCCGCTCGCGCAGAGCCTCGCGCACATCGCCGTGGACGGCAGCGGCCGCTGGCTGTTCGGCGCCTCCTACGGCGGCAACCTGCTGACGATGAACCCGCTCGCGGCCGACGGCCGACCGCAACCGCCCTGCTGGCAGCACGCCACGCCGCCGAAGGCCCACGCGATGCGCGCAGCGCCCGACAACCGCTTCGTCTACGCCACCTCGCTGGGCGGCGACCGGGTGCTGCAGTTCGCGTTCGACGCCGGGCGCGGAACGCTGACACCGCTGGACCCTCCGGCCTTCGACGGCCGAGCCGGTGCGGGCGCGCGGCACCTGGCCTTCCACCCCGGCGGCCGCCTCGCGTACCTGCTCAACGAACTCGACGCCACGCTCGACGTGCTGGCGATCGATGCATCGGGCCAGCTCGCCGCGCTGCAGACCGTCTCGTTCCTGCCGCCCGGCTTCAGCGGCGAGCCCTGGGGCGCCGAGCTGCGCCTCACGCCCGACGCCCGCTTCCTCTACGCGAGCGAGCGCCGCTCGAGCACGCTGGCCGGCTTCGCGGTGGATGCGTCGGGCCGGCTCGCGCCGATCGGCCACTGGCCCACGCAGGCGCAACCGCGCGGCTTCGCCGTCACGCCGTCCGGCCGCCACCTGATCGTGGCCGGGCAACTCTCGCACGCCGTCGGTGTGCACTCGATCGACCCGGCGAGCGGCGCGCTGACGCTGCGCCACGAACTCGCCGTCGGCCGCAACCCCAACTGGGTCGAGGCGATCGCCCTGCCCTGACCTTCACCTCCGGAGCCCTGCATGTCCCCGTTTCGCCGCACCCTCGTCGCCGCCCTCGCCTGCGCGGCGCTGCCCACGCTCGCCCTCGCGCAGGAGTGGCCCGGCAAGCAGCCGATCCGCATCATCGTGCCCTTCGCTGCCGGTGGCACCAGCGACATCCTCGCGCGCACGCTGGGCGAGAAGCTGCAGGCCGCGCTGAAGCAGACGGTGGTGATCGAGAACAAGGCCGGTGCCGGCGGCGTGATCGGCGCCGATGCGGCCGCCAAGTCCGCGCCCGATGGCTACACCTTCCTGCTCGGCACCATCGCCAGCCACGCGATCAACCCGGCGCTGCAGCCGAAGATGCCCTACGACGCGATGAAGGACTTCGCGCCGGTCATCCTGCTCGGCAGCATCTCCAACGTGCTGCTGGTCGGCGGCTCGCAGCCCTACAAGACGGTGGGCGACATCGTCGCGGCGGCGAAGAAGGAGCCGCTGCCCTTCGCGTCGGCCGGTCAAGGCAGCTCGCAGCACATGTCCGGCGAGATGTTCAAGCTGCTGGCCGGTGCGCCGCTGACGCACGTGCCCTACAAGGGCAGCGCGCCGGCCGTGCAGGACGTGATCGGCGGACAGATCCCGATGAGTTTCGAGACCGCCACCGTGGCGCTGCCGCACGTGCAGTCGGGCAAGGTGCGCGCGCTGGCCGTCACCTCGGCGAAGCGCAGCAAGGTGCTGCCCGACGTGCCGACGCTGCAGGAGGCCGGCATCGCCGGCTTCGACGTGGCGAGCTGGCAGGCCATCTACGCGCCCGCGGGCACGCCGGCACCGGTGGTGCAGCGCATGAACGCCGAGATCGAGAAGATCCTCGCCACCGCTGAAGTGAAGGCCAAGCTCGACGGCCTGGGTCTGGACCACGCCGCGAACACGCCCGAGCAGTTCGCCGCCTTCGGCCGCAGCGAGCTGGCCAAGTGGCAGAAGGTGGTCAAGGACGGCAACGTGAAGCCGGAGTGACGTGAGCGCCGCCCCCCACCTCATCCGCATGAACGATCGCGACAACGTCGCGATCGTCGCCAACGACGGCGGTCTGGACGCCGGCACGGTGCTGCCCGGCGGCCTGGTGCTGAAGGAGCGCGTGCCGCAGGGCCACAAGGTGGCGCTGGCCGAGATCGCCGAAGGCGCGGCGGTGCGCCGCTACGACGTGGTGATCGGCTTCGCGCTCGCGCCCATCGCGGCCGGCCGCTGGGTGCACGAGAAGCTGCTGCGCATGCCCGACGCCCGCGGCCTCGACCACCTGCCGGTGGCCAGCGCGCCGCGGCCGCACCTCGAGCCGCTGGAGGGCTACACCTTCCAGGGCTTCCGCAATGCCGACGGCTCGGTGGGCACCCGCAACCTGCTGGCCATCACCACCACCGTTCAGTGCGTGGCCGGGGTGGTGGAGCACGCGGTGGAGCGCATCCGTCGCGAGCTGCTGCCGCTCTACCCCTACGTCGACGACGTGATCGGCCTGGAGCACGGCTACGGCTGCGGCGTGGCGATCGACGCGCCCGACGCGGTGATCCCGATCCGCACGCTGCGCCACATCAGCCTGAACCCGAACTTCGGCGGCGAGGTGATGGTGGTGAGCCTGGGCTGCGAGAAGCTGCAGCCGGAGCGCCTGCTGCCGCCTGGAACCTTCGCCATCGGCACCGAGGCCGCCCAGCCCTCGCTCGACGTGGTCTGCCTGCAGGACGAAGCCCACGTCGGCTTCGGCTCGATGATCGACAGCATCCTGCGCCAGGCGAGGATGCACCTCGAGCGGCTGAACCAGCGCCGCCGCGAGACCGTGCCGGCCTCCGAGCTGGTGGTGGGGGTGCAGTGCGGCGGCAGCGACGCGTTCTCCGGCGTCACCGCCAATCCGGCGGTCGGATTCATGAGCGACCTGCTGGTGCGCGCCGGCGCCACCGTGATGTTCAGCGAGACCACCGAGGTGCGCGACGCCGTCGACCAGCTCACCGCGCGCGCCGCCACGCCCGAGGTGGCGCAGGCGATGGTGCGCGAGATGGCCTGGTACGACGCCTACCTGCAGCGCGGCCGCGTCGACCGCAGCGCGAACACGACGCCGGGCAACAAGAAGGGCGGCCTCGCGAACATCGTCGAGAAGGCGATGGGCTCGATCGTCAAGAGCGGCAGCGCGCCGATCAGCGGCGTGCTCGCGCCCGGCGAGAAGCTCGCGCGCGGCCAGCGCGGCCTGATCTACGCCGCCACGCCGGCGAGCGATTTCATCTGCGGCACGCTGCAGCTGGCGGCCGGCATGAACCTGCACGTGTTCACCACCGGCCGCGGCACGCCCTACGGCCTGGCCGAATGCCCGGTGGTGAAGGTGGCCACACGCAGCGAGTTGGCGCGCCGCTGGCACGACCTGATGGACGTCGATGCCGGCCGCATCGCCAGCGGCGAAAGGAGCATCGAGGAACTGGGCTGGGAGCTGTTCCACCGCCTCCTCGCGGTGGCCAGCGGCGAGCGCACCTGGGCCGAGCGGCACCGGCTGCGTAATGCGCTGGTGCTGTTCAACCCCGCGCCGGTGACCTGAGCGCGCTCGGACGCACTCTGACGCGCTCAGCGCACGTCGGCCTGCAGGCTGCCGGCGGCGACCACCCGATCGCGCCCGGCCGCCTTGGCCGCGTAGAGCGCCCGGTCGGCCTCGGCCCAGCAGCGGTCCCAGCCGGCGCGCTCGGTGCAGCGCCGCGAGATGCCGATGCTCACCGTGCAGTGCAGCGGCGGCTTGCTGCCGGCCACGCGGATGTCGAGCCGGCCCACCGCGGCGCGCAGGCGCTCGGCCAGGGCCAGCGCCACGCCATCGTCGGCCGCGACACAGCCGACCAGGAACTCCTCGCCGCCGGTGCGGGCGATGAAGTCGCTCGCGCGCACCTGGGCCGAGAGCGCATCGGCCACCTGGCGCAGCACGACATCACCGACCGCGTGGCCGTGGCTGTCGTTGACGCGCTTGAAGTGGTCGATGTCGATCTGCAGCAGCGTCAGCGGCCGCACCTCGCGCGCGCCGAAGTGGCGCTCGACGAACTCGTCCAGCCCGTTGCGGTTGAGCACGCGCGTCAGTGCATCGCGCGAGGCGAGCTCGACGAGCTGGGTGTTCAGGCGCACGAACACCAGCCACACCAGGTTGAGCCCGAGCATCACCGCGGCCAGCGAGGCGTAGCCGTAGAACACCTGGGCGAAGGTGCCGGCGTACAGCACCCCCGGCCCCTGCTGGCCCACGTAGATGGCGCGCGAGAGCGTCAGCAGGCCCAGCACGCTCATCAGCAGCGCGAGCAGTGCCAGTGGCGCGCGCAGCCGCACGGCCTGGCGCAGCGAGGCGCGCGCGCTCTCCAGCCCGAGCAGCAGGTAGACGCTGCCGAGCGTGCCGTTGAGCAGCACGTGCCGGCCGACCAGGCCGTACTCGGCGCGCACCGGCAGGAACACCGCGGCATAGGCGGCGATCGCCACCAAGAACCACGGCCAGCGGCCGGGCGCGCGGCCGAGGAACTGGCGCAGGCCGGACACGAACAGCAGCGCCGCGAGGATCATCGCCGCGTCCGTGAACAGCGTGACGATGCCGGTGCCATTGCGCTCGATCAGCAGCCGTGCGATGTAGGCCGCGCCGAACAGCACGCCGCCCAGCGCCCAGCGGCGCAGGCCGCTGCGCGGCGGCATGTCGCGGCTGATGAGGTAGTACAGCCCGCCCGAGCAGACGAGGTGCGTGGCCAGGACGATGATGACGGTGCTCGGATCCATGGGTGGCGCGGCAGGCCGCGCCATCATAGAAGCAGCGCGACCGGCGATCAGACCACGAGCAGCGCGCGGAAGTCGTTCACGTTGGTAAAGGTCGGCCCCGGCACGACGAGGTCGCCCAGCGGCGCGAAGAAGCCGTAGGCGTTGTTCGCGTCGAGGAACTCCTGCGCCTTCAGGCCCTGCGCCCGCCCGCGCGCGAGCGTGTCGGGCGTGACGATCGCGCCGGCGTTGTCTTCCACGCCGTCGATGCCGTCGGTGTCGGCGGCCAGCACGTGCACGCCGCCCTGGCCCTGCAGCGCGATCGCGCAGCCGAGCAGGAACTCGGTGGCGCGGCCGCCGCGGCCGCCCTTGTGCTTCACCGTCACCGTGGTCTCCCCACCGCTGAGGATCACGCAGGGCTTCGCGAACGGCGTGCCGGCCTGCGCCACCGAGCGCGCCAGCGCCGCATGCACCTTGCCGACCTCGCGCGATTCGCCTTCCATCTCGTCGCTGAGGATCCAGGGCGTGATGCCGGCGGCGCGGGCTACGGCCGCGGCCGCTTCCAGGCTCTGGCGCGGCGTGGCGATCATGTGCACCAGGTGGCCCGCGAAACGCGGGTCGCCGGGCTTGGGCGATTCGAAGGCGCCGCTCTCCAGCCCGGCGCGCGCGGCCGGCGGGATCTCGATGCCGTAGCGGTTCAGGATCGCGAGCGCATCGGCGCAGGTGGTGCTGTCGGGCACGGTCGGGCCGCTGGCGATGACCTCGGGCGCATCGCCCGGCACGTCGCTGATCAGCAGCGTGACAACGCGCGCCGGCGCGCAGTTCGTCGCGAGGCGGCCGCCCTTGATGGCCGAGAGGTGCTTGCGCACGCAGTTCATCTCGTCGATCGCCGCGCCGCTCTTGAGCAGCGCCTTGTTGATCGCCTGCTTCTCCTCCAGCATCAAGCCGGGCGCGGGCAGCGAGAGCAGCGCCGAGCCGCCGCCGGAGATCAGGCACAGCACGAGGTCGTCGGCCGTGAGGCCCTGCGCGAGCTGCGCGATGCGCTCGGCGGCGCGCCGGCCGGCCTCGTCGGGCACCGGGTGCGCGGCTTCCACCACCTCGATGCGGCCCGGGTTCGCCTTGTAGGCGGGCGGCACGTGGTCGTAGCGCGTGACGACCAGGCCGGACAGCGGCGCATCCTTCGGCCAGAGCGCATCCACCGCCTCGGCCATGGCCCCACCCGCCTTGCCGGCGCCAATCACGACCGTGCGTCCCTTCGGTGGCTTGGGCAGCCAGGGCGCCGTGGTCTGCGCCGGCAGGGCCCGCGCGACCGCGGCGTCGTACAGCGCGCGCAGGAAGCCGCGCGGATCGGTGTGAGGGTTCGGCGTGCTCATGCGCCGGGATTATCCGGCGCTGCTCGCGTTCAGTTCGTGCTTCGCGAGGATCTCCAGCGCGCGCACCAGCGCCGAGTGGTCGCTCTCGGCCAGCCCGTGCGCCGCGCAGGCCTGCATCAGCTGCGCCGCGTTGGCCGTGCCCGGCAGGCTCACGCCCAGCG
>WBZM01000620.1_pt1 | contig 17096 bp, 17 predicted proteins | sample 5204271 | NCBI WGS metagenome assembly WBZM01 (sample SAMN12344346, study PRJNA552823) | activated sludge metagenome | biome: Activated sludge suspended growth; feature: Nitrification reactor; material: Wastewater; isolation source: activated sludge from nitrification reactor of wastewater...
CCGGCACTTCTTCCTCGCGAAAAAGAGATTCAGTCATCGCCAGAAACCGTCCGAAGTTGACATTGTCATTATACCCTGCGCCCCACGTTCCCGGAGGGTGGCTCGGGATTTTTTCACAGCCTCTCAGGTCGTCAAGGCGTATCCAGTCACCCGTCTGCAGCGAGTTGTCGAGTTGCAGCGCAACCCCGGAGAGAATGTTGCCCAGGGTATCCTGCATCGAAAAGGCCAGCACGGCGGTAATCACCGCCGAGGTCGTCAACAGACTTGCCGGATCGAGGCCAATCAGGTGCAGACGGGCCATGATGAACGCGCCATAGATGACGAGCAGGATGATGTCCTCGGCGATCCGCGGCAGGACAAGCCCGGCGCGTGGCAACACCACCCGGTACAGGAAGCGCGCGACCAGGCTGAAGAAAGCCATTCCCGAACCGATGATGAAAAACTGGTGCGCCATCAGCGCCATGCGCGAATAGTCGAGCGCTTCGAGCAAGGCAGCGCCGACCTGTCCACCGACACAGATCAGGAAGATCGCCACCGTCTTCCCGATACGCTTCTTTTCGTTGGGCAGGAAGCGCAAGGAAAGAAGCGTCACGATGACAAAGAACGCAATGACGAACTTCGTTTCGGACAGCCAGAAGTACGCCAACATCCTCGAGAGCATTCCTTCCACGAGCTTTCCTCCTGACACTCTGGCGATCTTGGGGGCGCGCCGCTGGCACTGTCCGACACCGCTACGGACGTTCCGGCGGGCTGCGGCAAACGCTGTCCGCGCGGGACTGGCGGCTGCCGCCACCGAACGGAGATGACGCAATGTAGCGCAACTTCAAGTCGATCGCCACATCGCGCCAGTGATCGGCAAAGCCGGACCGGCTTGTTCGGACAGCCAACGCTCTTCGACAAAAGGAGCCCGGCCAGTTCGCGCCGGCGCAGCGCCGACGAATCGCCCGAGCCTCTTTACCATGCCTTACGCCGCGGCTCGCCTGGCCGACGCGAGGCCTATGAAGTTCGTCGCCTCAGGCGTCTGCCCCGCGCAGGACTGCCGGTCGTCGAACGACCTACTGGCTGCGTAGATCGTGCCCACCACTCAGGCGATAATGCGTACTCGGCGCAACGATGATTTCCGGATAAGCCATGCTCAAGCTCTACACCTACTTCCGTAGCTCGGCCGCCTACCGTGTGCGCTGTGCGCTCAACTTGAAGGGTCTGGCGTGGGAAGCGGTACCGATCCATCTGTTGCGCGCCGGCGGCGAACAGAACCAGGCAGCTTACCGCCTGAAGAGCCCGCTGGGCACGGTGCCGGTGCTGGAAAGCGAGGCCGGCGTGCTCAGCCAGTCGCTGGCGATCATCGAGTACCTCGACGAGACGCAGCCGCTACCGCCACTCCTCCCGTCCTCCGCCTGGGAGCGCGCGCGGGTGCGCGCGATCGCCCAAACCATCGCCTGCGACATTCACCCGATCAACAACCTGCGCGTATTGAACTACCTTGGCGACCACTTCGCTGTCCGCCAGGAGCAGAAAAACGCCTGGTATCGGCACTGGGTGAGCCAGGGACTGGCGGCGGTCGAGCGATTGCTCGCCGGACATGCGGCAACCGGCACCTTCTGTCATGGCGAAACGCCAACCCTGGCCGACTGCTGCCTGGTCCCGCAGGTATTCAATGCGCGCCGCTTCGACTGCCCGCTCGAGGCGCTGCCGACCATACGCCGCATCGTCGAGGCCTGCGAGCAGTTGCCCGCGTTCCAGCAAGCAGCGCCAGCCAGGCAAGCCGACGCCGAATGAGGCCGAGGGTGGCCGACTGAGTGCGTGGACGGGGGCCTCGCGCCGACTTGGCGGGCGTCGGCCGCTGCATTCGACCGTGTTCCGCCCGCCTTCCCCCGCCCACCGGTCGATCAGCCGCGCCAACGCCCTGCGCCATTGCTCCGACCGGAGCCGGTCGCAACCAGCAGCAACAGGAAGCAAGCGACAACGACCAGCCCGATACCGGTCTGCAGCAGAGTCCCTACCTGAAAACCGGCGAGGTAGAAGCTGCCGGACAGCCGCACCGCACCGGCAACGACACAGACGAGCAGCCCGAGCACGCCAGCAGCTCGCCCCAACAACAGCAGAAGGCCTTCCATTCGATTCCCCCAAAGAAGTAGGTCGTCCCGCTACGGGACCGGCGGCGCCAAGTGTTTGCCGCTTGACCGGCATGTTACGATTGATTGCTGATCCATTCCATTACAATTTCAAAGACGGAGGGTAGACAGGGATGAGCGAAGAGAATGCAGCAAGCAGCACTGCGGCCGCCAGCCGCTTCCCGCAGATTCGCCGCATCGAAGTCAGCGCCATTCCGCGCTGGCTGCGTGCCGCTTGGCGCGATTTCTGCCAGTCCAGTCCAGCCAGTCTTTTCTATGGCGCTGCCTACGCCGCCTGCGGCTGGCTGATGCACGCGGTTTTTTCACACGCCTACGCCCTGTTCGCTGGTCTGACGACCGGCTTTCTGCTCCTCGGGCCCTTCCTGACGCTCGGCGTGTCCGATCTCAGCCGGCGCATCGAACGCGGCGAGCAGCCGCCCCACCTCGGGCCGACGCTCGCCGCCTGGCGACCGAACCTGGCCAACGTCGGCCTCTTCGCCGCCGTCCTGGCGGTCGTCCTGCTCGTCTGGGCACGCGCCTCGATCGTCGTCTTTGCGCTCTTCTTCACCGGCGGCCTGCCGACTTTCGCCGATGTCGTGCGTACCGTCCTGACCTTCGAGCAAGCCGACTTCGCGATCGCGTACTTTGGCGTCGGCGGCTTCTTCGCCATCTTCGTCTTCATGATCAGCGTCATCGCCATGCCGCTGATGCTCGACCGCAAGACCGACGCGATCACCGCCGCGATCGCCAGCCTGTTTGCCTGCGGCCGCAATCCGCTGCCGATGCTGCTCTGGGCAGCATGCATCGCGCTTCTTGGCGCGATCGGCTTTGCCACGCTCTTTCTCGGCCTGATCGTAACGATTCCGCTGGTCGGGCACGCGACCTGGCACGCCTACCGCGATCTGGTCGTCGAAGAGGACGCGCCGTCCACCACCGCAAGCTGAGCGCTGGTGACCGGACTCCCGATCGAGGCTACTCGGGCAGCGCGTTAAGCTGGTAGAGGCTTTCCAGTTGGCTGCCCGGTTTGCCCAGGAAGCCGAACCAGCGATCGTGGATGCTGAGGATTTCCCGGCTGCGATAGAGGCGGGCGAGCTCGCGATTGATCAGCAGGCGAAAATCGGCGTCGTTGCGACGCAGCATCAGCGCATACGGCTCATACGAGAAAGTCTCCGGTCCGAGCGACCAGTCGGTCTGCTTGCCGGCGTCGAGCGCCAGTCCGATAAGCAACGAGCGGTCGGCAAAGTACGCATCCACCCTTCCGCCGAGCAAGGCAGCCAGTCCTTGCGTGTGATCGCCAACCTCGACCACCTCGGCGGCCAGTTTGTCTCGGGCAAGAATTTCGGCGAGCGTGCGCTGATTGGTCGTCGCCGCGGCGACGGCTATTCTTTTCCCCGCCAGATCGTCGACGCGACGAATTCCGGCAGTGCGGCGGTACAGGTAGCTGGCGCCGTCCGCAAAGATCGGCAGGCTGAAATCCACCTCCGCCATGCGCGCGAGTAAACTCGTCGTCGATCCACACTCGACATCGATTTGCCCGGACCGGAGTTTACTGATCCGGTTGGCCGGCGTCACCGCCACCCAATGCAACTGCAGTTCGTCCAGCTCGAGCTGCTTGACGACGGCCGCAGCAATGCGCAGGCAGAGATCGACCGAGTAGCCCCACGGCTGATTGTCCTCTCCGGTAAATGAAAAAGGAATCGAGCTCTCGCGATAGCCGAAGCTGATGCTCTTCGACGAGCGTATCCTGTCCAGCGTACCCGCCGCCAGTGCGGGCAGGGCGAGCAGCGACAGCAGGCTGACGGAAACCAGCGCACACCAGCGGGAGAGCCTCATACGGTTTTTCCTCCTCATCATGTTTATCCATTTCCTCCCGGGAAGCGGCGAGCGATCGCGTGCACGCCTGGCGTCGGCAACCCCGGCTAGCGCCAGGCGGCGAGAAATTCCAGCCAATGCGCGCGGCCGGTCTTCTCGATTTCGCGGCGCACGAACGCGATCTCTTCGGCATACTCGGCAAGCCCCAGTTCGCCGCGCATCAGGCGAAAGCGTATCGACACCAGATAGGTGTTGAGCACATCGGTCTCGCAGTAGTTCCGGATCGTCGCGGTTTCCCCGGCAAGCCATGCCTGCCAGACCTTGCCGCCGTCCATGCCGAGCTTGCCCGGGAAACCGATCAGCTTGGCCAACTCGTCGAGCGGCACGGCGGCGCGCGCCTGATAGAGCGCCAGCAAGTCCATCAGATCGAGATGGCGCGTGTGATAGCGCCCGATGTAGTTGTTCCACTTGAAGTCGCGGCTGTCGGCATAATCGGCGTCGCCCAGATCCCAGTAGCGCGGCGCGACAATGCCGTGCAGCAATCCCCGGTAATGCAGGACCGGCAGGTCGAAACCACCGCCGTTCCACGAGACGAGTTGTGGGGTGAACTTCTCGATCCCGTCGAAGAAGCGCTGAATGATCTCGCCTTCGCTCTGCTCAGGGGCGGCCAGCGACCAGATGCGCAGGTCCTTGCCGGCGCGCAGCAAGCACGAAATGACGACGACGCGCTGCAGGTGCAGGGGGAGAAAGTCGTGCCCGTGCGCCGCCCGACGCTGCTGGAAAGCCAGTTCGGCAACTTCGCTGTCGGACAGGTCGGAAGCCAGACCATGCACCCGACGCAGCCCGCCGACATCGGGAATGGTCTCCAGATCGAAGACGAGAACCGGCTTCATCATCCGATCAGGCAGGAAACACTCCGGTCGACAGGTAGCGATCGCCGCGATCGCAAACGATGCTGACGATCGTCGCGTTTTCGAGCTCGCTGGCCAGGCGCAGCGCAACGGCCAAGGCACCGCCGGAAGAAATCCCGGCAAAGATTCCCTCCTCGCAGGCCAGACGACGCGTCATGTGCTCGGCTTCGCCCTGCGATACGAACTCGATGCGGTCGACCAGCGCCGGATCGTAGATTTTCGGCAGGTAGGCAGCCGGCCACTTGCGAATGCCCGGAATCTGCGAACCCTCCTCCGGCTGGCAGCCAACGATGCGGACCTGCGGATTACGCGCCTTCAGGTAGCGCGACACGCCCATGATCGTTCCGGTCGTCCCCATGCTGCTGACAAAGTGCGTCACGCCGCCGGACGTCTGCCGCCAGATTTCTGGACCGGTTCCGGCAAAGTGCGCCAAAGGGTTGTCCGGATTGGCGAACTGATCCAGGATGATGCCACGCCCATCGTTGCGCATGCCTTCGGCGACATCGCGCGCCAGTTCCATCCCGCCGTCACGCGGCGTCAGCACCAGTTCGGCGCCGAAGGCGCGCATCGTCTGCCGCCTTTCGACGCTCTGATTCTCGGGCATGACGAGAATCATCCGGTAGCCGCGCAACGCGGCGGCCATCGCCAGCGCGATTCCTGTGTTCCCCGAAGTGGCTTCGATCAGCGTGTCGCCAGGCCGTATGTCGCCGCGCTCTTCGGCGCGGACGATCATCGACACGGCCGGCCGGTCCTTGACCGAGCCAGCCGGATTGTTCCCTTCGAGCTTCGCCAGCAGGAGATTGCCGCGCACATCGCCCACCGCCCCAGGCAGGCGTTGCAGGCGCACCAACGGCGTTTCACCGACATAGTCTTCGAGCGTTCTATGCATGTTGGTCAAGCCACTCGACGTAGCGCGCAACGCCTTCCTGGACGGTCGCGAAGGGCAGTTCGTAGCCGACCTTGCGCAGTCTCGAGAGGTCCGCCTGCGTGTAACTCTGATATTTTCCCGCCAGATCAGCGGGAAACGGAATGTACTCGAGCAGGCCGCGCTGCACCAGCTCGGACAGATCCAGTTCCGCTTCTCCGGCGAGCGCACGGCAACCGTTGACCGTGGCCGCTGCCAATTCGTTGAAGCTCTGCGCGCGGCCGGTACCGACATTGAAAATACCCGACTTGTCGGGGTGATCGAGAAAGAAGAGATTGACGCTGCTCACATCGCCGACATAGACGAAATCGCGCTGCTGCTCGCCGTCGGCATAGCCGTCGCTGCCGGCGAAGAGCTTGACGCGGCCTTCGCTGCGGAACTGTTGATAGTGATGGAAGGCAACCGACGCCATGCGCGCCTTATGCGCTTCGCGCGGTCCATAGACATTGAAATAGCGCAGGCCGACGACCTGCGAAGCGAATGAACCGACCTCGCTGAGGCGGCGGCGAACGACCTGATCGAACAGGAACTTCGAATAGCCATAGACGTTCAGCGGTGATTCGCACGCGCGCTCCTCGCGAAACACCCTGCCGCCGCCGTAAGTTGCTGCACTCGAGGCGTAGAGAAACTGAACTTCCTGATCCAGGCACCAGTCGAGCAAGGACAGCGAATAGCGGTAGTTGTTTTCCATCATGTAGCGACCGTCGCTCCCCAGCGTATCCGAGCACGCGCCGAGATGAACAACCGCCTCGACGTCACCATCGAAGTCGCCTTCTGCCAGTCGTTCGAGAAAATCATCCTTGTCGATGTAGTCGGCAACCTCACAATCGACCAGATTGCGGAACTTGACTGCCCGCGTCAGGTTGTCGACCGCGATGATCTTGCGCAATCCACGGTCGTTGAGTGCCTTGACCAGATTGGAACCAATGAAACCAGCCGCTCCGGTAACAATCGTGTACATTGAACCTCCTCACCTCAATTGAGCGCAGACTCGAGCTCGCGGCGACTGACCACCGCCGTTCCCAGCTTGCCGACGACGATTCCCGCCGCCACGTTGGCGGCACGCACTGCGTCGGCCCATCCAGCACCCCCGGCCAGCATGACGGAGAGCGTCGCGATCACCGTATCACCGGCGCCCGAAACGTCGAAGACTTCGCGCGCCAGCGCTTTTTCGTGCACAGCGCCGCCCGCTCGGACGAGCGACATTCCTTCCTCGCTACGCGTAACCAGCAGCGCCTCGAGATCGAGCGCACTGCGCAAATTCTCGGCCTTGCGCACCAGTTCCTCTTCATCTTGCCAGCGTCCAACGACCGCGCGCAGTTCGGCCCGATTCGGCGTGACCACCGTCGCGCCGGCGTACCTGGCAAAGTCATCGCCTTTGGGATCAACGAGGACGCGCTTCCCGGCTGCACGCGCCAGCCGGATCATTTCGGCGATGTGCGCCAGCCCCCCCTTGCCGTAGTCGGAGAGAATCACCGCATCGCAGTCGGCCAGACGCGCGGCGAACTCGGCGAGCTTGGCGCGCAGCACCTCGTGCGATGGCGTCGTCTCGAAATCGATGCGCAGCAATTGCTGCTGGCGCCCGATGACGCGCAGTTTGACCGTCGTGCTGATTGCGCGATCGACGTGCAGGCTGACCGCGATACCGCTCGCCGACAGCAGGCGCTGCAGGCTCTGCCCGGCTTCGTCGTCACCGACGACCGAGAGCAGGCCGACCTGTGCACCGAGTGCCGCCACATTGCGCGCCACGTTTGCCGCGCCACCCGGCCGTTCTTCGCTCCGCTCGACCTTGACCACCGGCACCGGCGCTTCTGGCGAGATGCGCGCCACATCGCCAAACCAGTAGCGGTCGAGCATGACATCGCCAACGACGAGAACGCGCGCCGTCGCCTGATCAGGGATGTGCATGACAGCTCTGCCCGACAGGAAGAAGCGTGTTGCCGGCAAGCGCCGACCGCGGTGGCCGCGACCAGCGGCGAACACCCGGACGGGCGTCGTACTGCAGCCATCCGCCCAGATCCAGCGAATCGGCGGACAGGGCCTGACATAAGTGGACGAACTGGCGGGTCATCGGCAAGTACATTGAAGCTGCACCGAGCAAGCGGCGGCAGCAAGGTTGCAAGCTAGGGAGCAAGATCGAATTCTTCGCTGCGCTTGGGCGAGTAGGTTTCCCAGCCGCCGCACGCCGGGCAGCGCCAATAGAACTGGCGCGCCTTGAAGCCGCAATTATCGCATCGATAACGCGCCAACCGGCGCGTGTACCCGTGCACGATTCCCTTGGCCAGTTCGAGATCAGGGCGTACGTCCGGCGTAGCAACCAGCAGCCGCGCTTCGAGCAGCTTGTCGAAGCCGAGCAGCGTCGGATTGCGCTTGAGTTCGTCGCGCACCAACTTGTACGCCGCTTCCGGCCCGTCGGCTTCGAGGACAAGCTGAAAAACGACGTCGAGCAGGTCGAGCGACGGATATTGTTCGAGATAGCCGTTCAGCAAACGCAGACCCTCCTCGCGCCGCTCGAGCTTGCGGAAAGCTTCGAGCAGGCGCTGCGCGACCAGGGCAAGATACGTCGGGTCCTGCTGCTCTATGCGTTGCCAGGATTCGATGGCTGCTCCCGGCTGCTCCTGCTGCAGGTGGATGTCGCCCTGCAGCAGACTGGCGCGCACGCACTTGCGATTGCGTTCGAGCGCGGTCTGCAGGTAGCCAGCCGCCAGATCGTGCCGCGAACGAATCATCTCTGCGGCTGCCAGTTCGCAGAAATACTCGGCAATCTCTTTGTGCGAGGCGTAGTCGGGCAGCTCCGAGGCAATCGCGATCGCCTTCTCCCAGTCCTTTTCGAGCTGATAGATTTCCAGCAGGTTGCGCTTTGCGTCTTCCGCCAGCGCCGAGTCGCGCAAACGGTCGAAAATCTCTTCGGCCCGGTCGAGCAACCCGGCTTTCAGGTAATCCTGGCCGAGCTCCGATAGCGCCTGCAGTTTCAGGTCCTGCTTCAGGTCTTCGCGTTCGATCAGATTCTGGTGCATGCGAATCGCCCGCTCGGTTTCGCCACGCCGGCGGAACAGGCTGCCCAGGGCAAAGTGCAGTTCTATCGTCTGCGGATCAACCCGAACCGCCTCGACAAAAGCCTCGATCGCCCGGTCGGGTTGCTGGTTGAGGAGAAAGTTGAGCCCCTGGAAGTAGGAGCGCGGCAGGCTGCGCGACTCGCGCACCAGGTGCCGGATGTCGATTCGCGCCGCCGCCCAACCAAGGCCGAAGAAAAGCGGGAAGAGCAGCAACTGCCAGTATTCGAACTCAATCATGCCCGATCAACCTTCTCCCTGTGCAGCGCCCGCAGCGTCTTCCCCCGACCCGATCACACGCGCTGTTCGCGCTCGCCAGATCGTGGCAAACGGGCCTGTTCGAGCTCCCGCCTGAGCCCAGCCAGCTCACGACGCATATGAAAGATGGTCGCCATCAGCGACAACACGGCGAGAATGGCCCCGCCAATAAAGAAACTCAGGAGAACGATCACCAAGGGCGCGTGCCAAGCCAGGTCGAAGAAGAAGCGCACGGCGACCGGATCGGTGTTGCGCACGGCAAACGCAAAGAGGAAGAGAAAAAGCAGAATCCGCGACAGCCAGAGCAGCGTACGCATCACTCACTTCCCGGCGAGAAACGGGCGGCTCGCGCCGCCCGCATGCTACGACTAAGCGACCACTCAGACCACCGGTTCCTGCGAGCCGTCGACGCGTTCCCGCAATTCCTTACCGGCCTTGAAGTGCGGCACCCACTTTTCCGGGACGTCGACTTTCTCACCCGACTTCGGATTCCGGCCCGTGCGCGGCGGCCGGTAGTTCAGTGAAAAACTTCCGAAGCCGCGAATCTCGATGCGGTCACCCCTGGCCAGCGCTTCGGCCATCGCCTCGAGGATCATCTTGACCGAAAGGTCAGCATCCTTGGTCACGAGTTGGGAAAAACGCGCCGCCAGTTGAGCGATAAGATCCGACTTGGTCATCCGTCATCCTACTGAGGGGTGTTGAGCTTGGCCTTGAGCAAAGCGCCAAGGTTGGTCGTCGCCGAACTGGCACTGCTGTCGGCCGAGAACTTCTGCATCGCCTCGTGCTGCTCGGCCTGATCCTTGGCCTTGATCGACAGACTGATCGAACGCGTCTTGCGATCGATGTTGATGATCATCGCCTCGATCTTGTCGCCTTCCTTGTACACCTTGCTGAGGTCGTCTATGCGCTCGCGCGAGACTTCAGAAGCACGCAGGTAGGCCTCGATGTCGCCGTCGAGAATGACCACCGCGCCGCGCGCGTCAACCGACTTGACCACACCCGAAACGATGCTGTTCTTGTCGTGCGTGGCAATGTAGCTGGTGTAGGGATCACCGTCGAGCTGCTTGATGCCGAGGGAAATCCGCTCCTTGTCGGTATCGATGGCAAGCACCACGGCTTCGACCTCGTCGCCTTTCTTGAAGTTGCGGATTGCCTCCTCACCCGGCAGCGACCACGACAGGTCGGAAAGATGGACGAGGCCGTCGATACCGCCCGGCAAGCCGATGAAGACGCCGAAGTCGGTGATCGACTTGATCGCGCCGCGCACCCGGTCGCCCTTCTTGTAATTCATCGAGAACTCGTCCCACGGATTGGCTGCGCACTGCTTCATGCCCAGCGAAATACGGCGGCGGTCCTCGTCGATCTCGAGAATCATCACCTCGACTTCGTCGCCCAGTTGCACCACCTTCGACGGATGGACGTTCTTGTTCGTCCAGTCCATTTCGGAAACGTGCACGAGGCCTTCGATGCCCTGTTCGATCTCGACGAAGGCGCCGTAGTCGGTCAGGTTCGTCACCCGACCGAAGAGGCGCGTGGTCGGCGGATAGCGGCGCGAAATCCCTACCCATGGGTCTTCACCCAACTGCTTCAGGCCGAGCGAAACACGGTTCTTTTCCTGGTCGAACTTGAGAATCTTGGCCTGCACCTCGTCGCCGACAGCCAGGACTTCCGACGGATGGCGCACGCGGCGCCAGGCCAGATCGGTGATATGCAGCAAACCATCGATGCCGCCGAGGTCGACGAAGGCGCCATAGTCGGTGATGTTCTTCACCACACCCTTGACCACGCTGCCTTCCTTGAGCGCCGCAAGCAGCGCGTCGCGTTCTTCGCCGACACTGGCTTCGAGCACCGCGCGGCGCGAAACGACGACGTTGTTGCGCTTGCGGTCAAGTTTGATGACCTTGAACTCGTAGGTCTTGCCCTCGTAGGGCGTAGTGTCCTTGACCGGCCGCATGTCGACCAGCGATCCCGGCAGGAAAGCGCGGACGCCGTTGGTCATCACCGTCAACCCGCCCTTGACCTTACCGGTAATCGTTCCGACGACCAGCGTTCCGTCGTTCAGCGCCTGTTCCAGCGCGTTCCAGGCGGCGACCCGCTTGGCGCGGTCACGCGACAGACGTGTTTCGCCAAAACCGTTCTCGAGCTGTTCGATGGCAACCTGAACGAAGTCGCCGATCTTGACCTCGACCGCGCCCTGATCGTTGAGGAATTCCTCGAGTTCGATGTAGCTTTCCGACTTGAGGCCGGCGTTGACGACGACGAAGTTCTGATCGATGCGAACGACTTCGGCGGTGATGACTTCTCCTGGACGCATTTCCTGGCGACCCAGGCTCTCTTCGAAAAGCTCGGCAAAGCTTTCCTGCATGGTTGGGTTGGTTGACATATGAGTTGAGTTGAATGACCTGTCCGCAGCGCTGCGGGTTGAGTTGAGAAAAAACCATCCACCCGGACCAAGAAAAGCAACGCCGACGGCAGGCAGCGGCCCTGCCCGGCAGTACGAGGCCGGGGAGTGACCGCGCCGGCCGGACGGCGGGCCGGACGGATGACACTGCGGGCGAGCGGTGAGCCGCCCTAGCCCTTATTCGGAAGCTTGCTGACCCAGGCGAGAACCTGCGCCACCGCTGTTTCGATGGTCAGATCCGTCGTGTCGAGCAGTTCGGCATCCGCACATTGCTGCATCGGCGCGACGCTGCGTTGACTGTCCCTTTCGTCACGTTCGCGCAGATCCTGCAAGAGGTCTGACATATTAGCAGCGATTCCTTTTTCGATCAACTGCTTAAGCCGCCTCTTCGCACGCATTTCCAGGCTCGCGCTGAGAAACACCTTGCACACCGCATCCGGGAAGACGACCGAGGCCATGTCGCGCCCGTCGGCGACCAGCCCGGGCGGCCGCCGAAAAGCGCGCTGGCGGAAAAGCAGCGCAGCGCGCACCTCGGGCAGGGCGGCGACGCGAGACGCTGCGCGCGATATTTCCTCGCTGCGGATCGCTTCGTCGACTGCGTCACCGGCGAGCAGGATCGCCCCGCTGCTGAAGCTGACGTCGAGCTCGGCGGCAATTGTCGCCATCCGGCCGGCATCGTCGCAGGCGACCCCGGCGCGCTCCGCCGCCAGTGCGGTCAGCCGATAAAGCGCGCCCGAATCGAGATAATGCCAGCCGAGCGCCTGTGCCACGCGCTGCGCAATCGTTCCCTTGCCGGAAGCCGAAGTGCCGTCGATCGCCAGCACCGGCACCGGCTGCGTCACCTCGGCAAAGCGCGCGAAGTACTCCGGAAAAGTCTTGGCAACGACTTCCGGCTGCTTGATGCGCAAGGGCACGCCGAGCGCCGCGAGCGAAAAGGCCATCGCCATCCGGTGGTCGTCGTAGGTGTCGACGACTGCCGGCAGCAGCGCCGGTGCAGGCGTCGGCGGGAAGACGCGGATGAAGTCGGCGCCTTCTTCGACGCGTGCGCCGAAGCGGCGCAACTCGCACGCCATGGCGCTGATCCGATCGGTTTCCTTGACCCGCCAACTGGCGATGTTGCGCAGCGTCGTCGGTCCGTCGGCAAACAGCGCCAGCGTCGCCAGCGTCATCGCTGCGTCCGGAATCGCATTGCAGTCCAGGTCGATGCCGCGCAAGCGGGCGTGTCCGCTGCTCGTCGCCGGTGCCGCGGCGGCCAACCAGTTGCTGCCGCTGCTCACCTGGGCGCCCATCATCGCCAGCGCGTCGGCAAAACGCACATCGCCCTGTATCGAATCGGCGCCCAGACCTTCGACGCGCAGGGGACCGCCGCCAAGCGCGCCGAGGGCGAGAAAATACGACGCCGACGAGGCGTCGCCCTCGACCTCGACCACCCCCGGCGAACGGTAGGCGCTGCCCGCCACGACGGTGAAGCGCTGCCAGCCCTCGCGTACGACCTCGACACCGAAACGCGCCATCATCTGCAGCGTCATGTCGACGTAGGGTTTGGAGATCAGTTCGCCGAGCACTTCAACGCAAGTCGTGCGCCCGCGGCGCAGCGGCAAGGCGATCAGCAGGCCGGTCAGAAACTGGCTGGAAACCTCGCCACGCAGCGTCACCAGGTCGCTGCCGTCGGCCACCGGCGATCCGATCAGCAAAGGCGGAAAGCCCTCGCTTCCGGCGTAGCGCAGGTCGGCGCCGAGTTGGCGCAGGGCCTCGACCAGATCGCCGATCGGCCGCTCGTGCATGCGCGCAACACCCGACAAGCGGTAGTCTCCGCCAACCACCGCGAGCACTGCGGTCAACGGACGAACCGCCGTCCCCGCGTTGCCGAGAAAGAGGTCGGCCTGGGTGACCGGAAAGCGCCCACCGCTTCCGACGACGCGGAAAACCGTCGCGGACTGCTGGACGACGTCGACGCCGAGCGCGCGCAGCGCGTCGAGCATACGTTCGGTGTCGTCGGAAAGCAGGACGTCGCGCAGTTCGGTCTCACCGCTGGCAAGCGCCGCGAGCAGCAGCGCACGGTTGGAAATGCTCTTCGAACCGGGCAGGCGAACCGTGCCGGCAGCGCCCAGCATCTGCGGCAAATCGAGAAACGTGCCGTTCACTCGCCGACCTTCCTGTCCGCCCAGGCGCGACGGGCCTCCCGGGCAAGCTCGAAGACCGCTTCCAGGCGCGCCCCGTCGCCCGCCGCCAAGGCCTCGCGCAAACCTTCGAGCTGTGCCCGATAGCGGTCGAGCTCGGCGAGCAACGCGCTACGATTGGCCAGGCAGATGTCGCGCCACATCTCCGGATGGCTGGCGGCAATCCGCGTAAAGTCGCGAAAACCGCTGGCGGCGTAGGCAAAGAGCAGTTCGTGGTTACTGCGGAGCGCCAACTCATGGACGAGCGCAAACGACAGGAGGTGCGGCAGGTGGCTGACCGCGGCAAACACATGATCGTGCTCGGCCGGGCTCAACTCGCGCACCAGCGCCCCGCAGCACGCCCAGGCAGCGCGCACACGCTCGACGAAGGCTGGCGGGTTTTCCGCCAACGGCGTGATGACCACCTGCTTCTGCCGGTAAAGGTCGGCGCGCGCGGCGGCCGCACCGCTGTTTTCAGCGCCGGCGATCGGGTGCGCCGGAACGAACTGCCCGAGTCGTTCGGCGAAATGCTCGCGCGCCGCGGCGACCACATCCTGCTTCGTGCTGCCGGCATCGGTCACCACCGTCTGCGCCCCGATAAACGGGGCAAGGCGCGCCATGATCTCGCCGCTGCGACCGACCGGCGCGGCGATCAACACCAGGTCGGCATTGCAGACTTCCTGACCAACATTGAAACCGATGCGGTCGAGCAGGCCGAGTTCGAGCGCCTGCGTCAGCGAGCCGAGCGTGCGCCCGAAGCCGACCACCTCGCCGACCTGTCCGGCCGCCTTGAGCGCCAGGGCGAACGAGCCGCCGATCAGACCGACGCCGAAAACGACGACCTTGGCAAACTGCGGAGCGCTGCTCACCGCCCGCCCCCTGCCCCGCCGCGGTCGACCGTGATCGATCTCACCAAGCCCGCGCGGCTCATCGCGCCGCCTCCAGCGCCGCCAGGAAGCGATCATTCTCCTCGCGCCGACCGATCGTCACACGCAGCCACTCGGGCATCGCGTAGCCAGCCAATGGGCGGACGATGACACCCTGGCGCAGCAGGCGCTGGTTGATCGCGGCCGCGTCGCCAGCGCGGAAGCTGACGAAATTGCCGCGCGAAGGAATGTAGGCAAAACCGAGCGACTCCAGTCCGGCGACGATCTGCTGCATTCCGGCGCTGTTCAGCGCCTGACTGCGCGCGACGAACTCGTCGTCGGTAAGCGCCGCGGTCGCCGCCGCCAGCGCCAGATTGTTGCAGTTGAACGGCTGGCGGACGCGGTTCATCAGGTCGGCAACTTCCGCCGATGCCAGCGCGTAGCCGACACGCAGACCGGCCAGGCCGTAGATCTTGGAGAAGGTCCGAGTGATCACCAGGTTCGGCCAGCGGGCCAGCCAGGCCGTCGTGTCGACGCGCTCGGCGGGCGGCAGGTACTCGTTGTAGGCTTCGTCGAGAACGACCAGAACGTCATCCGGCAGCGACGCAATGAATGCCTCGAGCTGCGCGTAGGGGACGAAGGTGCCGGTCGGATTGTTCGGATTGGCGATCCAGACGAGTCGCGTATCGGGCCGGATCGCTGCCCGCATCGCCGTCAGATCGTGCCCGTAGTCGCGCGCCGGAACGGCGATCGGCTCGCCTCCGGCGGACAGCGTGGCGAGCGGATAGACGGCGAAGGCGTATTGCGCGAAAACCGCCGAACGACCCGGCGCGAGGAAGACGCGCGCTGCCAGGTCGAGCACATCGTTCGATCCGTTACCGAGAACGACGCGCTCCATGCCCAGCCCGTAGCGCTCGGCGACAGCGCGTTTGAGAACGAAATCGTCCGGATAGCGCTCGATCGTATCGAGCGCCGCGACCAGCGCCGCACGCGCCTTCGGGCTCATGCCCAGTGGATTTTCGTTGGACGCCAGCTTGACGATCTGATCGACCGCCAGACCCATTTCGCGCGCCAGCTCGGTGATCGGCTTCCCCGGCTGGTAAGGCGAAATGGCGCGAACGTAGGGAAGCGACTGGGCGAACAGGGTCATCGCAGGTCCTTCGCAGGTTGTGCTCAGTAGGCAGCCATCGGATACGAGCCGAGCAGCTTGAGGTAAGGTGCGCGGCGAGCAAGTTCGGTCAGCGCCGAATGCACGGCGGCGTCGGCGCGGTGACCTTCGAGATCGACGAAGAAGACATACTCCCACAGCGTGTGACGCGCCGGCCGCGATTCCAGGCGCGTCAGCGAAACGCCAGCGTCCGAAAAAGGCGCCAGCAGACGGCTGAGCGCGCCGGTCTGGTTCTGCGCCGACATGATCAGCGAAGTCTTGTCGCGCCCACACGGGCCGGCATCCTGCCGGCCGATCACGACGAAGCGCGTCGTGTTGTTCGGCTCGTCCTCGATGTTGCTCGCCAGTTGCGGCAGTTGATAGCGTTCGGCCGCCGCCTGACCGGCAATCGCTGCCGCGCCGTGCTCGCTACCGGCAAGCTGGGCGGCCTGCGCATTGCTCCCGACCGGAATGCGCTGCGCCTTCGGCAGCGAGCGGTTCAGCCAGTCGTGACACTGCGCCAGCGACTGCGCGTGCGAGTACACTTTCGTCACCTCGTCGAGCGCCCGCGCATTCGACAGCAGGTGTTGGTGGATGCGCAGGACGACCTCACCGCAAATCTTCAACGGCGTGTTGAGCAAGAGGTCGAGCGTCCGCCCGATCGCGCCTTCGGTCGAGTTCTCGATCGGCACCACCGCGTAGTCCGCGTGCAGCGCTTCCACCTCGCGAAAGACGTCGTCGATCGAAAGCTGCGGCATCAGTCTGGCCGCGTGCCCGAAGTGCTTGGTGACGGCGCTTTCCGAGAAAGTACCGAAAGGGCCAAGGAAGGCGATGCCGAGCGGTTGTTCGAGCGACAGGCAGGCCGACATCACTTCGCGAAAAAACCAGGTGACGCTCTCGTTCGGCAGCGGGCCAGGGTTCATCGCCTGAATTCGCTGCAGAACCTGCGCCTCGCGCTCTGGTCGATAGATGACGCCGCCCTCACCATGCCGCTGCTTGATCGCGCCGACCTCCTGCGCATACCGCGCGCGCTGATTGAGCAACGCAAGAAGCTGCGCGTCGAGTGCGTCGATCTGCTGGCGGACGGCTGCCAGTTCACCCGCCAGCATTTCGTTCATCGGGCCTTCGTTCATCGAGCGTTCACGGCACACGCCGCAGCTTCGCCGGGTGCGCCAGACGAATTGCACTTCATGCCGGCTCCTGATCGTCACCCGGCACCGGGTTCACGGGCGCCGCCGCCGCGGCCAGTTCGGGATCGTCCTCGCTTTCGACCACCTTCTCCAGCCCGGCGAGCTTTTCGCCCGGATCGAGGGCGATCAGCGTCACGCCCTGCGTCGCCCGCCCGAGTTCGCGAATCTCGCGCACGCGCGTGCGGATCAGGACGCCGCCGGTGGTGATCAGCATGATCTCGTCTTCGTCGCACACCAGGCGAGCGGCGACCACCTTGCCG
>WBZM01002203.1_pt1 | contig 17091 bp, 13 predicted proteins | sample 5204271 | NCBI WGS metagenome assembly WBZM01 (sample SAMN12344346, study PRJNA552823) | activated sludge metagenome | biome: Activated sludge suspended growth; feature: Nitrification reactor; material: Wastewater; isolation source: activated sludge from nitrification reactor of wastewater...
AATTACTCGGAGAAGATCTATGAAGCAGGGCACGGGACTGGCGATGGGCATCGCGGCTGTGGTGCTATTGGCCGCTGGCGGCGGCTACTGGCTGGGCAACAAAGGGGCAGCCCCAACGGCCACTGGCACAACGGCGGCGACAGCCGGCGCAACGGCAACGGCCGGCGACGCCGTGAAAAAGGAAAAGAAGCTCCTCTACTACCGCAACCCGATGGGCCTGCCCGACACCTCGCCGGTCCCGAAGAAGGACCCGATGGGCATGGACTACATCGCGGTCTATGCGGGCGGCGACGAGAGCGCGCCGGCGGCGGCTGGCCAGATCGTGATCAGCACCGAGAAGGTCCAGAAACTCGGCGTGCGGACCGAGGCCGCGCGCTTCCGCACGCTGGAGCGGAGCGTGCGCGCCGCGGGCCGGGTCGAGCCCGACGAACGTCGCGTCTATGCCATCGCGCCGAAGTTCGAGGGCTACGTCGAGCGCCTGCTGGTCAACGTCACGGGCCAGCCGGTGAGCCGGGGCCAGCCGCTGTTCGAGGTCTACAGCCCGGAGCTGGTCTCGGCGCAACGCGAGTACGCGATTGCGATGCAGGGCGTGGGCTCGCTGAAGGGCGCCGGGGGGACGGCGCAGGCCGGCATGCAGCAGCTCGCCGAGTCAAGCCTGCAGCGCCTGCGCAGCTGGGATATCTCCGACGAGCAGATCAAGGCGCTGGCCAGCTCCGGCGAGGCGAAACGCACCCTGATCTTCCGCTCCACGGCCTCGGGAATCGTGACCGAGAAAAAAGCGGTGCAAGGCATGCGCTTCATGCCCGGCGAAGCGCTCTACCAGGTCGCCGACCTGTCGTCGGTCTGGGTGATTGCCGATGTCTTCGAGCAGGACATCGGGCTGATCAAGTCTGGTTCCACAGCGAAGATCAGGATCAATGCCTACCCCGACAAGCTGTTCGAGGGCAAGGTGACCTATGTCTATCCGACGCTCAAGGCGGAAACGCGCACTGTGCCGATCCGGGTGGAACTGGCCAACCCGGGCCTATTACTCAAGCCGGCCATGTTCGCGCAGGTCGAGGTGTCGGTCTTGAACAGAGGCTCGGTGGTCACAGTGCCGGTGTCGGCCGTCATCGACAGCGGCACGCGCCAGATCGTGCTGATCCAGAAAGCCGAAGGACGCTTCGAGCCGCGCGAGGTCAAGCTCGGCGCGCGCAGCGACACCGACGTCGAAGTCATCGAGGGCGTGAAGGAGGGCGAGCCGGTAGTGGTGGCTGCCAACTTCCTGATCGACGCCGAGAGCAATCTGAAGGCGGCTGTAGGCGGGTTCGGCCACTCGGCACACGGCTCGGCACCCAAAGCAGGAGCCGAGTCCGAAAAAACCGCACCGGCAGCCAAGGGCTCGAGTCATCAGGCCGAAGGAACGGTGGGGGAAATTGACGCCAAAGCGGGAACAGTCAGTCTCAATCACGGCCCGGTTGCCAGCCTCAAGTGGCCGGCCATGACGATGGAGTTCAAGCTCGCTAATGATGCATTGCTCAAGGAGTTGAAGCCGGGTGCCACGGTATCAGTTGAGTTCGTCGAGCGAAGCCAGGGTGAGTGGGTCATCACCGGTATCAAACCGATCGTGGTGGGCAAGGGAGCTGCTGCTCCAGCGGCCAACCCGCACGCTGGTCACTGACAGATACCAAGGAAAATCTTCACCATGCTGGCCAACATCATCGACTGGTCGGGCAGGAACCGCTTTTTCATCCTGCTCGGCACCTTGTTCATCATTATTGCGGGCGTTCTCGCCGTTCTTAGAACGCCGATCGACGCCCTGCCCGACCTCTCGGACGTGCAGGTCATCGTCTACACCGAATACCCCGGCCAGGCGCCGCAGGTGGTCGAGGACCAGGTCACCTACCCGCTGACCACGGCCATGCTGTCGGTGCCGAAGTCTAAGGTGGTACGCGGCTTTTCCTTCTTCGGCGCGTCCTTCGTCTACATCATCTTCGAGGATGGCACCGACATCTACTGGGCCCGCTCGCGCGTGCTGGAGTACCTCAACTTCGCATCAGGGCGAATGCCCAAAGGTGTGACGCCCTCGATCGGGCCCGACGCCACCGGGGTCGGCTGGGTCTACCAGTACGCGCTGCTGGCCAAGGACAAGACATTGGCTGAGTTGCGCTCGATCCAGGACTGGTACGTGCGCTACCAGCTGACCAAAGCGCGCGGCGTGGCCGAAGTGGCGTCGATTGGCGGCTTCGTGCAGACCTACCAGGTGACGGTGGACCCGGTGAAGCTGCGCGCCTACGGCATTCCCCTCATGAAAGTGGCCCAGGCGATTCGTGATTCCAACCGCGACGTGGGCGGGCGCGTCGTGGAAATGGCCGAGACCGAGTACATGGTGCGCGGCAAGGGCTACCTGCGCGGCAAGGGCGACATCGAGATGCTCGTGGTCAAGAGCGACAAGGGCACACCGGTGCTGATTCGGGACATTGCTCGTGTCGAGCTTGCGCCTGATGAGCGGCGTGGCCTGACTGAACTCAACGGTGAGGGCGAAGTTGTCTCCGGCATTGCGATGTCGCGCTATGGCGAGAATGCGCTTGAAGTCATCCACAATCTGAAAGCAAAGATCGACGAAATCGGTCCTGGCCTGCCTGATGGGGTCACGATTCAGACGGTCTATGACCGTTCCGAACTCATCCATCGCGCCATCGAGACACTCAAGCGGACGCTGATCGAGGAATCGATCATCGTGGCTGCCGTTTGCGTCGTGTTCCTTTTGCATGTGCGCAGTGCGCTGGTCGCCATCCTGATGTTGCCGGTGGGCATCCTGATGGCTTTCATCGCCATGCGTTTGCTCGGCATGAACTCCAATCTGATGAGCCTGGGCGGCATTGCGATCGCCATCGGCGCCATGATCGACGCGGCCATCGTCATGATCGAGAACGCCCACAAGCACCTGGAAAGGTTGCCAGAGGGGCACTCAACCCAGGACAGGTTCGATGCCATGCTGGCCGCGTGCAAGGAGGTCGGACCGGCGCTGTTCTTCTCGCTGCTGATCATCACGGTGTCGTTCCTGCCGGTCTTCAGCCTGGAAGGCCAGGAAGGTCGGCTGTTCTCGCCACTGGCGTACACCAAGACCTTCTCGATGGCTAGTGCTGCAATCCTTTCGGTGACGCTGGTGCCAGTGTTGATGTTGCTGTTCATCCGCGGCAAGATCATGCCGGAAGCCCAAAACCCGGTGAACCGCTTCCTGATCTGGGTCTATCGGCCGATCATTGCCGGCGTGATGCGTTGGAAGAAGTTAACCATCCTTCTGGCGCTATTGGCCTTGGGTGTCTCGATCTACCCAGCCTCCAAACTCGGTTCGGAGTTTATGCCGACCCTCAACGAGGGCACGCTTCTCTACATGCCCGCGTCCCTGCCCGGCATGTCGATCACCAAGGCCGCCGAGTTGATGCAGACGCAGAACAAGATCATCAAGAGTTTCCCGGAAGTCGCCTCGGTCTATGGCAAGGCCGGGCGCGCCAACACCGCGACCGATCCAGCGCCGACCGAGATGTTCGAGACCGTGATCAACCTCAAGCCCGAATCCGAATGGCGTCCAGGCCTGACCACGGACAAGCTGATTGCCGAGCTTGACAAGGCCTTGCAATTCCCGGGCGTCGCCAATGCCTGGACCATGCCGATCAAAGCGCGCATCGACATGTTGTCCACCGGCATCCGCACGCCGATCGGCATCAAGGTCTTCGGCAAGAACCTTGAGGAGATGGAAAAACTGGCCAAGGAAATTGAGGCCGTGGTGAAAGCCGTGCCCGGCACCACCAGTGCCTTTGCCGAACGCATCACCGGCGGCTTCTACCTCAACATCGAACCGGATCGCGCGCAGTTGGCGCGGTATGGGTTGGCGGTAGGTGATTTGCAGGATGTGATCGGTGTCGCGCTCGGGGGGGAAATGATCACCACGACCGTCGAAGGCCGCGAGCGCTATGGCGTGACCGTTCGCTACCCGCGCGAACTTCGCAGCGACCCGCAGCAGATTGCCAGTCAGGTGCTGATCCCGACCATGGATGGCGCCATGATTCCGTTGGGGCAAGTGGCCAAGGTCGTCGTCGCCAAGGGAACTCCGGGTATTCGCACCGAAAACGGCCTGCTTTCGGCCTATATCTATGTCGACATCCGCGACCGTGATATCGGTGGCTATGTGGCCGAGGCAAAAAAGGCGGTTGCGGATCAGGTGAAGTTTCCGGCCGGCTACTACGTGACCTGGAGCGGCCAGTTCGAGAACATGGAGCACGCCATCGAGAAAATGAAGGTCGTGATCCCGGTCACGCTGCTGTCGATCTTCCTGCTGCTGTACCTGAACTTCCGGCGCATCACGGAGACGCTGATCGTGATGCTGTCGGTGCCGTTTGCGCTGGTCGGCGGGGTCTGGCTGATGTGGGCGTTGAATTACAACCTGTCGGTGGCCGTGGCGGTCGGCTTCATTGCGCTGGCCGGGGTAGCAGCGGAGACCGGCGTGATCATGCTGATCTACCTGGACCACGCCTGGGAGGCGGTGAAGGTCAAATGCCGCGCAGCCGGGCGCGAGCCCACCGCGGGTGACCTCTACGGGGCGGTGATGGAAGGCGCGGTCGAGCGTGTGCGGCCCAAGATGATGACGGTGGTTGCCATCATGGCCGGCCTGCTGCCGATCATGTGGGGCACGGGCACCGGCTCGGAAGTGATGAGCCGGATCGCCGCGCCGATGGTGGGCGGCATGATCTCCTCGACCGTGCTGACGCTGGCGGTGATCCCGGCCCTATACGCGCTGGTCAAGCAATGGCGTCTTGGAAAAGGACTGGAAACATAGTTAAGTTTGAGCTTATTGTTGATGTTCATCTTCATTTCCAAAACCCTGCAAATTGCAGGCGCTGATGTGGGCCTAATGCGTCGCAGCGGTATGTTACGACTCGCGGTTCTAGCCGTGGCGCTCGTCCCGGCGATCTATGCTCTGATCTATCTTTCGAGCGTCTGGGACTCCAACGCAAAGACTGGCGTGCTGCCCGTGGCGCTGGTCAACCTGGACGAAGGCATTCGCTATCAGGGTCAAGTCGTCAATATCGGTGTGGAGCTAAGCGATGCCTTGCTTGTGAAAGGCGTCTTCGGTTGGCGCCACGTGACGGACGTCGATGTTGCGCGCAACGCTGTTGCCACAGGCCGCCTAGCCTTTGCCGTGATCATTCCAAGGGATTTCAGCGAACAGGCAGTGCCAGGCGCAGTCGCAGGCGGCGGGAAAATTCGGGTGATCCTGTCTGAAGGTAACAACTACTCTTCTGCGGGATTCGCCAGACGTTTTGCAGCCGAATTGAGTCATCAGGTGAACAAGACGCTTAGCGAAAAGCGCTGGGGAATGGTGTTATCGACTGCGGATGGTTCGCAAAAGAGCCTCAATCAGCTCAAGTCTGTCGTGGCGCAATTGCGCGCGGGCGCCAAAACCCTCGCCGACGGGGCCGTCCAATACAGCGCTGCTGCCACCGAATTGTCCGGTGGCTTCCGCCAAGTGGCATCGGGGGTTCGTGTCATGGAAGCTCGCCTGCCTGCAGAAGCAGACCTGAAACCGCTGAAATCAGGCTTCCAGCAGCTTGCCGCTGGCCAGCGTGAATTGGGCAGTGGGCTGGAGTTGTTGCAAACCGGGAGCGCCCGGCTGGCCGATGGCGCGCGCGAGATTGAGGTCCAAAGTGCAGACGTGCCATTTTTTGGCAGCAAGCTGTCCAAAGGCGCAGGCGCACTGGCTGCAGGAGCCGTCCAGCTGGGGGATGGACTGGGTCGGGCGCGAGGGGCGAATGCTCAGCTTACACAAGGGACGGTACAGCTGGACGTCGGTGTGACCCGCCTCACGGATGGTGTGCGAGCGCTGGGCGACGGTGTGCGCACAATGGCGGCCCGCCTCCCGGCTGACGAGCAGCTTGATGCCTTCTCGGTGGGCGGAAAAACTCTCTCTGACGGCGCGATCCGGTTGCTGGATGGCGTCAGGCAGCTCGACGCAGCCCTTCCCGCCGCCGTGGGCAAGCTCGATGGCAGTGCACCCGGGCTGGCCGACTCAGTCGAACCCGAGTTGGAAAACTTGGCCCCGGTTCCCAACAGCGGCAGCGCCTTTGCGCCCAACATGTTGGCTGTGGCGTTGTGGATCGGTGCGGTCATGTCGGCGTATCTGTTCAACATGAACCTGATGCCCGCCAGCTTGGCGAGTGCACCGCGTCTGGCGCAGACGTTGGGCAAATTCACTGTCCCAGCTGTGGTGACTCTGCTACAGACGTGCCTGGTCTTCTTGATGCTGGTGTTTGGTCTGGGTTTGCAGACACCCCATTTGCATCTGGGAAACCTGCTGCTCACCATGGCCGTGGCGTCGTGGGCGTTTCTCGCCATGCTATTCGCCTTGCTTCGTGTCTTCGGCGAAGCCAGCAAGCTGCTGGCGGTGCTGCTGCTGACCTTGCAACTGGCCGCCGGTGGCGGCGTGATCCCGGTGGAGCTCAGCGGCGGCCTGTTTCAGACAGTTCACGACTGGCTGCCTCTCACCTGGGTGGTCAAGGCCTTTCGGGCCAGCATGTTCGGCGCTTATGACCACGGATGGGCCGATGCATGGGGTGCTGTGATCCTAGCCGGGGGGGGCGCGCTCCTTTTGGCCGCAACGATTGGCCGTTGGAAGGTTGTACCTGATGCTGAATATCGCTCGGGCACCGAATTTTGAGCTGAAAAATCCAACACAGGGCACATTCACGCGTGTCGCTAATTAGACCGACTATCGGAAAGTTCTTGTATTTCAATAAATATGGGATATATTCCCATCCACCAGATTCAAAGTGCTTGCAGGCTATGTCCGAATCACGTGCCGATCTTTCCCTTGCCGCGGCATTGCGGGTGATGGCGCCGCTGGTGGAACTGCTTTTGCGTGAAGGTGTGTCTTACCCTCGTTTTGCCAACGCACTCAAGAAGACCTTCCTTGAGGCCGCACCAGGTGTCCTTGAAGCCAGTTCGACAAGGGTCAATGATTCAAGCGTCAGCACATTGACCGGCATTCATCGCAAAGATGTGCGGGAATGGCGCTCGGTCGGCCAGCCGCTGCCTCAAGCTAAAAGTCTTGGCGCCGTCATGGAAGTTTTTACCCGCTGGGCAAACGACCCAGACTATTGCGATCAGCAGGGACGACCGCGTGTGTTGGATCGGGCCGGTGGGCCCGGCACCTTTGAAGCGCTGGCGGCGTCAGTATCGAATGACGTTCATCCCCACACTTTATTGCAGGAACTCATGCGTCTTGGTGTGGCGCGTCGCGATGAGGCAGCGTTGAAAAGTGAGGGCGACAAGATCCGTTTGTGCATGGATGCCTTTGTGCCCAAAGAAGGCGTCACAGAGATGTTGCAAATGCTTTCCGACAACGTCGGAGATCATCTCGCGGCGGCAGCAAGCAACTTTACGGGAACCAACCCTCCCATGCTGGAACAAAGCATCTATGCCGACAGCCTGCGCACGGAGTCGGTTGAGGCAATGGAAACCTTGGTGCGCCGAATCTGGTCCGGTGCTTTCCATGACATCGTGCGCGATGCCACCGCTTTAAGCGATCAAGATCGCGGCCAAAGTGACGCGAATCAACGCATTCGTGTCGGCATGTATTTCTATCGCGGTCCCAACCCTTAACCCTAGCCGACTTGGTTCTGTTTTTCTTGTTTTCTTCAGGAGTTTCAAATGTCCAATTCCTTTTTTCCCCGTATCCGGATGGTCAGCGCATTGGTTGTCACCCTGTTGCTTGCAGCTGGGTGCGGCGGTGGTGGCGGCACGAGTTCCGATGTAGTTGGCTCTGGTGGTACGGGCAGCATCAGCGGGGTAGCGACGAAGGGGCCAATCACCAATGCCACCATCACCGGTTACGGCATTTCGGGCGGTCAAATGGGCTCCCAGATTGGGTCGGCCATCACCGACGCTACCGGACACTTCACCATGCCCATTGGCACCTACGCAGGGCCTGTCATGATGAAGGTGAGCGGGGGAACCTATAAGGACGAAGCGACAGGCTCATCCATGGGGATGGCATCGGGGGACGTAATGACCGCCGTCATGCCGAGCGTCGTTGCAGGGGCGAATATCAACGGCATTCAGGTGACACCCGTCACCGCCATGGCGCAAACGATGGCGCAGTCCATGACCGGCGGTATGACAGAGGCCAACATTGCAGCCGCAAATGCCGCCATGGGGAACTACTTCATGGTGAGCGACATCCTGCACGTCCAGCCGATGAATCCATTGACGACCGGCTCTGGCACGGGCGCCAGCCAGGATGCTCGTAACTATGGCATGACGCTGGCCGCGATGTCGCAATATGCCAAGACGCTCAATATGTCTGCCTCCTCGGCGATGGTCACGGCCATGATGAACGATGCTTCGGACGGCATGATGGATGGGATGAGAGGTGGGAGCCAGATTTCCATGTCCATGGGCGGGATGATGGGGTCCGGCATGATGGCAGCAAACTCTGGCACAAGCGGCATGGCAACGGCAATGACAGCTTTTGTGAATTCCAGTGCGAATGTTTCGGGTCTGATGGTGACCGACATGGCCGGGCTCATGCAAAAGCTGAGCAGCACCAACGGCAAAATTTGATGAATCCGCCCCCGCTCTTGGAGCGGTAACGACGAACGAATTTGTTTTCTCAAGGACGTACAAAATGAACAGCATAAATTTCAAACGAGAAATTTCAGCTTCTGTCGATGAGGCAGTCGAGCGTCTAACCAGCGCCTTGGCGCAGCAGGGTTTCGGGATCCTGACTCGAATCAATATGCACAGCACAATAAAGGAAAAGACCGGCAAGGACATAGTTCCGACGATCATCCTTGGCGCGTGCAACCCCAATCTGGCCTATGAAGCCTATACAGCGAACAGCGATGTAGCTGGACTACTGCCCTGTAACGCTGTGGTTCGGGAGATTGCATCTGGAAGGATTTCGATCGAGCTCACCGCACCATCGGCCATGATGCGCATCCTTGGCGATGCAAAGCTGGTAGAACTGGCTGGGGAGGCCGACAAACGGATTGAAATGGCTTTAGGCAACGTATAAGCACCGCTCAGCACTGCAGGCTTTTTTGCCACTTAGCCTGCAGAGCGGGAATATTGCGTGATTGCTCCCGAACGACAGGCTAGGTATTGGCCGTCAGGGCGCGTTCGATGTGTTGTCCCCGACTTACCTTTTCTGCTGCACCCGCGACCGTCAGGCAAGAAAACTTGCCTACCCCGGTGACTGACCGCTGATGAGCACGTCGTTGGACCCAATACCCGCTTTGAAGCGTAATGTTGGCCGACTGCTGATGGCCGTTAGCGCCAGTTGGCTGGCAGCCATTGGCGATCCCTTACCGGGGAGTTTTGACAAAGGGTCGGCGGCATAGGGCGGATGTCCCGTGGATATACTGCTACGAGCAGATTGGTTCAAAGTCGTCCGACCACGTTGGCGGAACGTCTTGAAAGGGAGAAAACCATCGCCCATCAATACCCTCCCCAAGGCATTTACTGGCAGTGTCAGTTTCGACGCCCTAGCCACAGGGCAGTAGCGGGATGAGCAGCTTTGATTCGTTGACGTTGGCGCTTGAGGGCTGGTTCGACAGGCCGCTCCATGAACTGCCCGACGCACTGCGCCAACGTGTTGAGCTGGAATTTTTCCCTATGTCCTGGAACCATCTGGGTGCTGAGAGGCGACGTAGCGTGGCGTTGCAATTTGACTATCAGCATGACCCAGCCACGGAACAAGATCGTCGGGACTGGTGGGAATTTTTTGAACGAATGGATGCGATCAAGGCGCATTTTGCGCGATGGGATTCCGCTGCCGCCCCCACTGCTGGCGACTTGGCATTGAAGGAAAAACGACTGACAGAGCTCGGTAAGGAACTTGCCCTGTTGGAAACGCAGGCACGGCATGCCCGAGGTGACTACTTTCCCGAGCGACATCGGATCGAGGCAAAGGATGAGGCACCCGTGACTGCGCCAACCCAAGCTGTTCGATACATCGCCTACCCCAAAGCCATGCACCGGTTAGCCGCACGGCTGGTCGCGACCCCGGAAGAAGTGGCAGCCTGGGTGTTCTGGGGACCGGAGAACAGCGGCCTTGCAGCCTACGTGAACGCCAACGAACTTGATCCGCCCCCAAGGTTTCACTTCGGATTCGGCGGGGACTCCGATTACGTGTCGTCACTGATGGGCTCCTGGTTCTCGGAAGACGAGATCGCCCTTTTCGAGCCAGCCGAACGCTACATCACCGGCGAGGCGCTGATTCAACGCTGGAAAGACATGCCGGGCATCCAGGCCGAGGCATTCATCCTGGCCAAGATCCGCGAGTCGCGGCTGCAGGACATCCACCCCATGTTCGGCGGCACCCGGGGGACCTTCCAGGAGCACGATGATTTCCCGCCGCTGACGAGCGGCTTGTTCATGGTGTCGCAGGTCGAGCAGGTTGAGGCCGAGGATTTTGCGGAACCCGTTGACCGGGGCCCGACATCGACGCCCATTGAACAGCCCATCAACGACCCTGAGGAAGGTACTGTCGTCCCTGGTGGCCCCAGCGCCGCCACGCAGCCCAACGCCATATTCCTTGCCATGAACAACCTTTTGGCGAGCGAGTTGGCGATGTCCTTTGTCGGCGATCGGGGCGAATCGGGTCTTGGCGCCAACAACATGCTGGAAATCTCGGCACGGGGTGAGACCAGGCGCATTGCGTTGGCAGCGCTGGATCTGGTGGACCGCCGGCGCGGCTGCCTGAACAGCCAAGGCGTGATCCTGTTGGGGATGGCGCATAAGAAGACACTGACGCGCACCGACCAGAACGCGAGAAAGATGTCTCGCTTGCGAGACGTTTTCCGCGTGCATCTGGGCATCAACAAGGACCCCTTCGAGGCTTATCGAAAGGGCCGGGGATGGGTGCCGCACTTCCGGATTTCCGACAAACGCGGGGCGGCGGATGAGCGCGCGAAGCGAGAGGCTGAGCGCCGCACTGAATCATTCGAGGAGCTGACTGAACGTGGCAACTCGTTCGCCAACTCGGGGCGGTCAGAGCGCCCATTCAATGAAGATGACGACGATGCCGCAAGCGCCTGGCTGAGGGAGAACGATCCTGACGCCCGAGCCTGACAAATCGGCATTTGTCATGACCGCTCGCAACGGGCGCTTGCCGCGCCCAGCCTAGCTCTGCGGGGGATTTCATGTCTTGTCATGCGTAGTGTTGTGCGGAGCGATTCCGCACGCCTCTACAAGGTGCAGACATGTCCAAAGCTAATTCCCCGACCGGCCGTCATACGTCCCATCCGAACGTTGGCACGCACACCATCGCGCGGCTTCCCACCGCACAGGCGGAGTCGGGCTACTCCCGTTCCACGATCTATCTCCGCATGTCCCAGGGTCTGTGGACCAAGCAGATCAGCCTCGGGCCGCGTTGCATCGGCTGGCCGGCAAGTGAAATCTCGGCGCTGAACGCGGCCCGCATTGCCGGTAAGACGGACGAGGAGATCCGCGCACTGGTCGTGAAGCTGGAAGCGGCCCGCAAGTCGGTGTTCTAAAGGTGACGCCAATGAATGCGCCCCTGACATTTTCCGCGCCCTGCCCCAAGGAACCCGGCAGAAGCGATGAAACCTACGCAGTCGACAACGACGAGTTTCTGCTGACCGTGTTCGGCGACGCGCTGATCGACGCGCGGCCTGTGGTGGTCAGCTTCGACGGCAACCCAGCCAATGCTCCCGCCAGGGTCTGGTTTGGCAAGCCGTGGCTGGGGGCCGCGGATCAATCCACTGCCCTGCCCGCCAAAGCCAACAACTACTTCAGTCTGGCGGTATTCCGGCCCGACGAGGCGGGCCAGTACCGCCGGCAGAAGGCGCAGTTCTCGACCCTGCATGCCGTGATGCTCGATGACGTGGGCACCAAGGTGGCGATGGAGCGGTTGACACTGCCCCCTTCCTGGTTGCTGGAAACATCGCCTGGGAATCACCAAGCCGGGTACCTAATGAGCGAGCCACTGACGGACGGCGCTACCGCTGACCGGCTGATGAACGCGATCATCGCTGCTGGACTGTGCGACCCCGGCGCCAACGGCCCCAGAGCGCGGCTTGCCCGGCTGCCTGTGGCGACGAACGGCCAACACACGCCGCCGTTCGCGTGCAGGATGGTGGTGTGGTCACCCGAGTTGCGCTATTCGGTCGACGAACTAGTCGATGGCCTACAACTGGAGTTGCTGGCTGCCGGTCGCCCCAAGCGGCAGACCGAAGTCCGCGCGCAGCAACGCCCCAGCGACGGCGACCCGGTCTGGATACCTGGCCCCGAAGAAAACAGCGTGCTGGTCGCCTTGCGAGATCGTGGCCTGTACAAGGCACCTCTGGGCGACGGCAAACATGACATCACCTGCCCCTGGGTGCAGGAACACACCGGTGAAGTCAACGGCGGCACCGCCTACTTTGAGCCCGATGACAACTGGCCGATTGGCGGTTTCAAGTGCCTGCATGGTCATTGCGCGGACCGGCGTGTTCGCGATCTGCTCCGTTTTGTAGACGTTGAGGTCAGCGCCGCGCGCATGAAACCCACCATCCGCGTCATGGCGGGTGAGATTCACCGCGTGGTGGATGCGGCCGAACGCGAGTTGGCGCAGTCGCGACGACACTACCAACGCGGTGGACTGATCGTGACCATCGTGACCGACCCCGGCACGCGCGAGACCCGAGTGCAGGACATCAGCCCCCCTGCCCTGGTCCGCGCCCTGGCGGGTGCCGCGACCTGGGAACGTTTCGATGCCCGAGCCGAGGACTGGACCCGCACCGATCCACCAGCACGCCATGCGGCGGTGCTGTTTGACTCGACCAGCTACCATCACCTTCCGGTGCTCAGCGGCCTGACGCGCCAACCCTACCTGCGCCAGGACGGCAGCCTGATGACGGCGGCGGGGTTCGACCCGGCCACGGGCATGTTCGGCGTGTTCGACGCGCGGGAATTCTCCGTTCCCCAGAATCCGACACGCGCCGAAGCCGAGGCGGCTCTGGAGGCGCTGAAGGATGTGCTGACGGAATTCAGCTTCGCTCGGGACATCGACCTGGGCGCCGCACTGGCTGCGATCCTGACGGCGGCTGTGCGGCCCAGCCTGGCACACGCGCCGATGATCCATGTCCGGGCGCACATGGTCGGTTCAGGCAAGTCCTACCTCTGCGAATTGATCACGGCCTTTGCCACGCCCCAGCGGGGAACGCCGACCACCTTCCCCGGCGACGACGAGGAATGCCGGAAACTGCTTTTGGCCGAGCTGCTGCGGGCGCCAGCAGTGATCGAGTTCGACAACCTGACCGGCGATCTGGTGGCGCACAAGAGCCTGTGCACGGTGCTGACTTCCGAGCACATGAGCGGGCGCATCCTGGGCGTCTCCAAGACGGCCACGGTCAATACCCGCGCCCTGTTCCTGTCCAGCGGCAACAACGTAGGGCCGGTGCAGGACATGAGCCGGCGCTGCATCACGATTCACCTGGACCCCGGCTGTGAAGTGCCCGCGGCGCGCAGCTTTGCCCGGCCCGACCTGGTGCGTGATGTGCTGCGCGAGCGCGGGCGCTATGTCTCGGCCGCACTAACCATCGTGCGCGCGTGGATCGTGGCAGGCAGGCCCAAGACGCCATGCAAGTCGCTGGCGGGCTTTAGCGACTGGTCGGACCTGTGCCGCCAGCCCTTGCTTTGGTTGGGGCTGGTCGACCCCACGGAGTCGGCTTTCCTGGCCATGGCAGAAGACCCGGACCGCGAAACGTTGGGTCGCATCCTGACCGCGTGGCAATCGGTCTTCGGCAAGACAGCGGCCATGGTGCGCGATGCGGTCAAACAGGCGTCGGCGTTCGGCGACGAGCATGTGGAACTGCGGGAGGTGCTGCGCGACATTGCCGACGAGCGCGGCGAGATCAACCGGCGCAAGCTGGGCTGGTGGATCAAGCGCCATGCCGGGCGGATCGTCGATGGACGGCGCTTTGTACGCGGCAGCGCCAATCGGTCAGCGGAAACCTGGCAGGTGGAATCAACCACCCCTGCACCTGCACCTGCATCCGTGCCGGCGTCGGTTTCGTCGGTTGTGCCGGTTTCCATCTTGCCAACTCGCAGAAGTGGCAGCGGCATCGCAGACAGCGATAACGCCTATGCGCGGGCCAGCCGTGGCGAATGAACGATCAGAGCGAACATCACCATGCGTAAACGCCACCCCAACCCCCGCCTGGCCAAGATCCACCGGAACTACACGGTGGACGAAATCGCCAGCCTGTTCGGCGTGCACAAGAACTCAGTGCGGAACTGGGTCAAGGGCGGCCTGCCGATCAGCGACGACCGGCGCCCGATGCTGATCCTGGGTCGCGACCTGGTGGCGTTCCTGCACGCCAGGCGGTCGAAGAACAAGCGCCCTTGCCAGCCCGGTGAAATCTATTGCCTGCGCTGCCGCGTTGCACAGAGACCCGCCGGCGATATGGCCGAGTACCGGCCCATCACCAGCACCTCGGGGAACCTGATCGGCATCTGCCCCTGCTGCGAATCCATGATGTACCGGCGGGTCAATCGGGCCAAGCTGGTGCAGGTTGGCGCGAATCTGGACATCACGTTGCCGCAAGCCCTGCCACACATAGACGAGAGCCCCCAGCCCTGCGTAAACAGTGACTTCAAATAGGAGACATCAGACCATGACAACACACAACGCCAACAATGAGCGGATCAAGCGCCAGTACTTCGCCTACCTGAAGGAGGCCAAGCGCCACAGCGAGCCGACGGTGGACGCCGTCGCAAAGGCGCTGGCCCGCTTTGAGGCCGACACCAAGTACCGGGATTTCAAATCGTTTCACTTCGAGCAGGCGATTGCTTTCAAGCGCCGCCTGACCGAGCAGAAGAACCAACAGACCGGCGATAAGCTGAGCAAGGCGACCCTGCATTCGACGCTGGCGGCGGTCAAAGCCTTCTTCCACTGGCTGGCCGGCCAACCAGGCTACAAGTCGCGGCTTCAGTATTCAGACGCCGACTATTTCAATCTGTCGGAAAAGGACGTGCGGGTCGCAACGGCCAAGCGGGAACAGGTCGGCCCGACCCTGGAGCAGGCCAGGCACGTCATCGCCCTGATGCCGGGCCAAAGCCCGATCGAGCGGCGGGATCGCGCCTTGATCGCCTTCACGCTGCTGACCGGCGCGCGGGACAGTGCCATCGCGTCGATGAAGCTGAAGCACGTCAACCTGATCGCGGGCTGCGTGGATCAGGATGCACGGGAGGTCAAGACGAAGTTCAGCAAGACCTTCACCACCTACTTTTTCCCGGTCGGCGATGACATTCGCCAGATCGTGGCGGACTGGGTGACGTTTCTGCGCGAGGAAATGCTGTGGGGCAATGACGACCCGCTGTTCCCGGCGACGCGCATTGGGCTGGGTGCGACGGGGCAGTTCGAGGCCCTCGGGCTGGAACGGGCGCACTGGAGCAGCGCCGCGCGCATCCGCACGATCTTCCGGGATGCATTCACCCGCGCCGGGCTGCCGTACTTCAATCCGCACAGCTTCAGGAACACGCTGGTGCGGCTCGGCCAGGCCTTCTGCCAGACCCCGGAGGCGTTCAAGGCGTGGAGCCAGAACCTGGGGCATGAAAAGGTGTTGACGACGTTTCTGAGCTACGGGCAGGTTGAGAGTCACCGGCAAGGGCAGATCATCCGGGGCCTGGGGGGTCCGCAAGTGGCGGCGCAGCCGGATGTCAGCGAGCTTGCGAAGGCGGTGGTGCGGGAGATGCGGGCGACCATCCGGGACTGACGATCAGGCCGTTCTGCGCTGGAACGGCAGTACCTTCCCGGAGGTGCAGGCGTCCAGGTAGTCTCCCCACACCTGCATCATTTCAGCCCGCTGCCGGAGATAGGTTGCGTGGTTGTAAGCCGCGCTGACTTCATCACGCTCCTGATGAGCAAGCTGTAGCTCGATGTGGGCATGGTCAAAGCCCATCTCATGCAGCAGCGTCGAGGCAACCCCTCGGAACCCGTGCCCCGTCATGCGGCCCTTGTAACCCATGCGCTCAAGGGCTTTGAGGATCGTGTTGTTGCTCATCGACTTCTCATGGTCTCGCTCGCCGGGAAACAGCATGGGACTGTGCCCCGTGACCAGATGAAGGGTCTTGAGTACGCTCACGGCCTGGGTGGACAGCGGCACGATGTGGGGGGTCTTCATCTTCATACGCTCCGCCGGGATGTCCCAGCGCGCGCCGTCAAGATCGAATTCCGCCCACCGTGCTCCGATCAGTTCGGTTGTGCGGACGAAAGTGAGGGCCATCAGCCTCATCGCCAGGCGGGTGATCGCAGCACCTTGATAGGCGTCGATGCGGCGCAACAACTCGGGCAACTCCTTGCCGTCAATACGAGCCAGGTTCTTTTTCTGGCGCGACGCCAACACATCGCCAGGCTTGATGTCAGTGGCCGGGTTGCGCTTGGCCAGTCCATGCGCGATGGCATACCGGAAAACCTGGCCAGAAGTCTGCAACGCGCGTTTGGCCAAATCATTCACACCGCGCGCCTCGATGGCCTTGAGCATCGTCACAAGTTCGGGTGCCTGAATTTCTGAAACTGGGCGCGCACCAATGTGCGGGAATACGTTGGCTTCAAACCGCCGCATCACCTGCCCTGCATGTTGCTCGCTGCGCGCAGGCTTCCAGTGCGCCCACCAAACCCGTGCCACGGCCTCAAAGGAATTTATTGCAGCAGCGCGACTTGCCGCCTTGTCAGCTTTTCTCTTGACCATGGGGTCAGTACCGGCAGCGTGGCTTTTGCGCGCCTCCGCCATCCCCTCGCGGGCCTGCGCCAGCGAAACATCGGGGTACGCGCCCAGCGCCATGACCTTTTCTTTGCCCAGCACTCTGTATTTCCAGCGCCACAGTTTCGATCCGGCCGGGCTGACGAGCAGGTACAAGCCCTTGCCATCGCTCAACTTGACAGGTTTGGCACCCGGTTTGGCCTTCTTGATGGCGGTGTCGGTCAGCGGCATACGAAGCTCCAAAAGAGGGCACTTTTAGGCAATACCCCCAAATGGATACCCCATGCCCCCGAAGATACCCCCGCAAGGCGTCGGCTTGCAATACCCCTTGTTGGACGTTAGA
>WBZM01002204.1_pt1 | contig 17078 bp, 11 predicted proteins | sample 5204271 | NCBI WGS metagenome assembly WBZM01 (sample SAMN12344346, study PRJNA552823) | activated sludge metagenome | biome: Activated sludge suspended growth; feature: Nitrification reactor; material: Wastewater; isolation source: activated sludge from nitrification reactor of wastewater...
TAGTTGGGCAGTGTCGCGCAGCCGGTGAGCCAGAGCGCCGCCAGCGCCACCGCCGGGATCCATCGCGTCGGTCTCATGCAGGGTCCTCGCCGTCTCCAGGTGCTGGCGGCAGTCTAGCGAGCCAGGCGTCGAACCGCGAATCGCTCCGCAGCGCCTCGGCGTTCCAGTCGAGCCGCGCCCACCACGCGTGGCGCCAGCCGGCCCGCAGGGCCGCCTCGAGTTCGGTGAACGACCGCTCGAGGTCGCCGAGCAGGCCGTGCGCCGTGGCGCACCAGTAGCGGAGATCGCCGCTCGCCAGTCCGTCGTCCGCAACCTGCGCCGCAATGGCGAGGAACTGCTCCAGGTCGCGCCGCCCCTGCGGATCGCCGGCCTGCAGCCGCAGGTGCGCGCGATTGATCCAGTGGGGCAGGCGCCAGACCCAGTCGTCGTTCAGCACGTCGTCGATCTCGCGGCGCGCGTCCGGCGCGCCGGCCTCGTACGCCGCCCGCGCGGGTCCGGGTTCGCCGAGCGCAAGCCACGCCATGCCGCGCTGCAGGTCGGTGCACGCCTGGCCGGTCGACTGGGCGATGGCGGCGAGCCAGGCCCGCTCGCCGAGGGCCATGGACATCGCGAGCAGCAGGTCGACGTCGAAGCTGGCGGCGGGAGCGCACTCGCGAGCCAGGGCGAGCGCTGCCCGCGCGCCGGCCTCGTCGCCGGTCTGCAGACGCATCACCGCGAGCCGCGCCGGGAAGAACCAGCGCCCGGGCGCCAGCTCGACGGCCCGGGTCATCAGGCGCAGCGCCCCGTCGGCATCCCCGCGTGCCATGGCCTGCCGGCCGAGGCCGGAATGCGGGATGGCGAAGGTCGGCTCGACGTCGAGGGCGGCCCGGAAGCGGGCCTCCGCCTCGGCCGTGCGCCCGAATCGCTGCGCGTCGAACCCCGCGTTGGTGTTCACGATCGGCGCGAGCGGATCGAGGCGCAGCGCCTCGAGATTGCGCTCGGCCGCCTCGCGGTAGCGGCCCTGGCGCGTGAGCACCAGGCCCAGCCAAAGGTGGCCCAGCAGGTAGCCGGGATTGAGCTCGATCGCGCGCCGCAGCTGCTGCTCCGCCTCGGGCAGGCTGCACTGATTCAGGCAGATCAGGCCGAGCGACGCGTGCGCCTCGGCCAGCAGCGGTTCGAGCTCCAGGGCCCGGCGCGCCGACGGCAGCGCGCGTGCGACGGCTTCCTCCACCCCGGTGCTGCCGTAGTAGCGCACGCACAGGAGCATGTGGGTGTCGGCGATGCCGCAATGCGCGAGCGCGTAGTCCGCATCGATCCCGATCGCGGCCGCGAAGCATTCGGCCGCGCGCTGCAGCGACGCGCGCGTGCGCCGGTGGAAGTGATGCCGCCCGAGCAGGTACCAGTGGTAGGCCTCGACGCTGCGGGTCTGCGGGCGCGGCAGCGCGCGCAGCGGCTCGCCGTGGCGCTCCGTCACCGCCGCCAGCACGGCCTGGGCGATCTCGTCCTGCAGCCGGAAGATGTCGGCCTGGCGCCGTTCGAAGCTGTGCGACCAGACCTGGAAGCCGTCCGCCGCGCTGACCAGCTGCACGTCGATGCGCACGGTCTCGCCCTGCTTGCGCACGCCGCCTTCGAGAAGGGCGGCCACGCCGAGTCGACGGCCGATGACGCGCACGTCCTCGTGGCGACCCTTGAACGCGAACGACGACGTGCGGGCAGCCACGCGCAGGCCCGGCACGCGCGCGAGCTGGTTGCGGATCTCCTCGGACAGCCCGTCCGAGAAGTACTCGTTGGCCGCATCCCCGCTGAGGTTGGCGAACGGCAGCACGGCGACCGACCGCTCGTCCGGCGCGGGCCCGGAGGTCGTCGCCGGCAGCGGCGGCGCGTCGGGATCGGCGAGCGCGAGCGTACGCCGGATGCCCTGCGGCGTGACGTCGAACACCCAGGCCAGCGTCAGCGCGACCGGCAGGCCGGCGACGAGCGCGCCGATGACGTAGCGCGTGTAGCGCGCGCCATCGAAGGCGTCGAGCAGCAGGCTCGCGGCCTGCGCCAGCACCCAGGCGCCCGCGACGTAGTACGCGGCGACCCTGAGGACGTGCCGACGCCCGATCTCGGCCCACAGGCGGCGCAAGGTCATCCCGGCCATGGCCTGCATCCTAGCGGGTGCGCCGGCCGACGCCCAAGGACGGCGACCGGCGGCGGACCGGCGCCCGCGGACGCCGGCCCGATGCTCACTGTACCGGCCCGCCGGTGAAGCGCAGGGGCTCGGCGAACGGCTTCACGCCGAGCTCGGCGTAGATCTCGCTCGGGTAGTACGCCCTGTCGCCCTTGACGACCACGGCCACCTTGCGGATCGCGGCGATGTCCCGGGTCGGGTCGCCGTCGACGATGACCAGGTCGGCCGCCTTGCCCACGCCGACGGTGCCGCGGTCCGCGAGCACCCGCGCGTACTTCGCGCCGTTCCAGGTCGCCACCTGCAGTGCCTGCGACGGCGTCAGCCCGGCCTGCACGTACAGCTCGAGCTCGCGGTGCAGCGTGAAGCCCGCCAGCGCGTCGGTGCCGGCCACCAGCGGCACGCCGGCGCGGTAGAGCCGGCCGACGAACTCGATGCACTTGAGGTACGAGCGCTCGTACAGCGCCGCCTTGCGGTCGTTCGGGATGTTCATCTCGCCCACGCTGAACCCGCGGCGCACGTCCGGCGGCACGTGGTCGGCCACCGCGGCGTAGGCCTGCGAGAGCTGGCCCGGGCGCTGGCGGATGAAGTCGAAGGTCGTGACGGTCGGATCCACCACCGTGCCGCGCGCCTTGAGCAGCGCGATGAAGTCCTGCACGGGCGGCGAGTCGAAATCGAGGCCGGCGGTCTGCTCGGCGACGAGGTAGAAGCGCTCGAGCGTGCGGGTGTCGGTCTGCGGGGTGACGAAGAAGTTGAGCAGCAGCTGGTTGACGTGCTGGATCTCGTCGAAACCCTGCTCGACCACGTCGGCGGCGCGCAGGAACGCCGGCACGTGCCCGCTGACGCGCAGGCCGCGCGCATGCGCGTAGGCCACCGTGTCGCGCAGGATCTCGCGCGGGAACGAGTTGTAGATCTTGACCTGCGGGTAGCCGCGGCGGGCGTACCAGTCGATCGCCTGCTTCGCGCCGTCGAGGTCCTTGATCACGAACCCCCCGCGCGCGGCGAACCGGCTCTCGCCCTCGATGAATCCGGCCGGCACCACGCGCGGGAACAGCAGCCGTCCCGCCGCCTCCTCGGCGATCATGGCCTGCAGGTCGTCGTTGCCGTTCGCCATGTCGCGCACGGTGGTGACGCCGGCCGCGAGGTGCAGGCCGCCGTCCCAGCGCCCGAGGTGCGTGTGCATGTCGAACAGGCCGGGCAGCAGCACGCGGCCGCCGGCGTCGAGCACGTGGTCGGCACCGGCGTCGAGGCTGCTCGCCGGCAGGATCTCCGTGATGCGGCCGCGGAACAGGTAGACGTCCGCGGGCGGGCCGACCGTCGCGTGCTCGCTGTCGAACACGCGCGCATTGCGGATGAGCGTGACGCCGTCGAGCGGATGGGCCACGCGCCGCTCGAGGTCCACCAGCGCCTGCGCCTCCGCGGCCTGCTGCCGCGTCGCAAGGGCCGCGCCGTTCTCCTGCCAGCCCTCCTCGATGAGCTTCAGGTAACCCGGCACGAGGTACGCGAACAGCCGCGGCGAGGCAGCGCGCGTCGCCCACACGAACTGAGGCGTGAATCCGACGCCGGTGAGCATCACGAGATCGACGGTGCGCGACTCCTCGCCCCGGCGGACCGTCGCCTCGCCCACCCGGCGCGAGGTGAGCGTGCCGGAGGGAATCAGCGGCAACCTCCCGTCGGGCCGCTTCGCGAGCGCACCGAGCAGCACCGTCGCGGCCTCCGGCGAGCCGGCGAGCGAGCTGTAGATCGCCGTGCCTTCGACCCGCTGGTCGCCCGCATCGGAGGTGGTCTTCCAGCGCGCCCGGTCGCCGCGGCGGGTGAACGTCTCGTCCACCGGCGCGCCGAACGTCGAGGTGCCCTGTGCACGGTAGCTCGCGTAGGTTCCGTCCGGCGCCAGGCGATACGACTCCTTCAGCGTCGGCCCGCGGCCGTTGTCCTTGAAGTCGAAGTCGACGGTGACCTGCCCGTCGTCGGCGCGCGTGACCACCTGCCGGCCGGCGACGGTGTCGCCCGCATCCATGATCACGGTGTAGCGGGTCGTCTCGGCGGCCTGCAGCTGGAATGCCATGCCCAGGGCCACCGCGCAGGCGAGTGCACGGATCGTCGTCACAGGAGCCTCCCCCGGCGCCGTCGTGGCGGGCGCGTGTCCGCATCATGCCGGCGGGCGGGGTCCTTGGGAATGCCCGCCCGTCGTGCATACTGCGCGGATCGTCCCGACCGGATGTCCGCGCCATGCCCGCCACCGTCACGCGCCGCGAAGCACTGGCCGCCCTCGGCGGTCTCGCGTGTTCCGTCCTGCTGCATCGCCGCGCGGGCGCCGCCGGGCCCTGGCCCGGCTACGGCCGCGCCGTGGTCATCGACGGCTGCGGCGCGCCGGGCAACTCCGTCTCGATGGGCACGGGCGCCCTGAGCGCCGAGGCGGTCGAGGACGTGCGGCGCTCGGGGCTCACCGCCATCGGCATCACCGTCGGGCCGGTCGGCACGCTCGCGCCGGACGCGGCGTTCGCCCAGGCCGTCGCCGACATCGCCTTCTGGGAGGCGCAGATCGACGCGAATCCCGGCGTACTGGCGCGCGTCCGCAGCGTCGCCGACCTCGACGCCGCCCGGCAGGCCGGGCGCACGGGCCTGCTCTACGCCTTCCAGGACGCGGTGGCGTTCGAGACCGACCTCGCGCGCCTCGAGACTTTCCATCGCCTCGGCGTGCGCGTCGTGCAGCCGACGTACAACCGGCGCAACCTGCTGGGCGACGGCTGCCTCGAGCCGTCGAATGCGGGACTGAGCCGCGACGGAGTGCAGGCGATCGAGCGCATGAACGAACTCGGGATCCTGGTCGACCTGAGCCACTGCGGCCGGCAGACGGCGGGCGACGCGATCCGCGCGTCGAAGCAGCCGGTCGCGTTCACGCACACCGGTTGCGCCGCGCTCGCCGACCACCCGCGCAACCGCACCGACGCCGAACTGCGGGCGGTCGCCGGGCGCGGCGGCGTCTGCGGCGTCTACTTCATGCCCTACCTCGACGTGGGCAGGCAGGCGAACTCGCAGCTCGTGATCCGCCACCTCGAGCACATGCTGGACGTCGCCGGCGAGGACCACGTGTCGCTCGGCACCGACGGCGGCGTCTCCGCCGAACAGGTCGACGACGCCTACCGGGCGCGGTTCGCGGAGATCACGCGCATGCGCCAGGAAGCCGGCATCGCCGCCCCGGGCGAGACCGAGACCGGATACGTGTTCGCATCCGACCTCAACACGCCGCGCCGCTTCGAGACGCTGGCGACGCTGCTGTCGGCGCGCGGGCACGGCGACGCCCGCATCGAGAAGATCCTCGGCGGCAACCTGCGACGCGTGTTCGCGGCCACCTGGCGCGCGTAGGCGACCGCCGCCCGTGCCGCACGCAGAAGCGACGCGCGTGCCCGGGATCGACGGGCGCCGGCTCAGGAACGCGCTCGGCGGCTCCGCCGGCAGCTTCGTCGAGTGGTTCGACTGGTTCGCGTACGCGTCGTTCGCCCTCTACTTCTCGCGCGCCTTCTTCCCGTCCGGCGACCAGACGGCCCAGCTGCTGAACGCGGCGCTGGTGTTCGCCGGCGGATTCCTCGCGCGCCCCGTCGGCGCCTGGCTGCTCGGCCGGTATGCGGACCGGCACGGTCGGCGCGCAGCGCTCACCGTCTCGGTCGGCACGATGTGCCTCGGCTCGCTGCTGATCGCACTGGTGCCGGTCGGGCTCGGCGGGTGGTCCGCCCTGATGCTGGTCGCCGCGCGGCTGCTGCAGGGGCTGTCCGTCGGCGGCGAGTACGGGGCGTCGGCCACCTACGTCAGCGAGATCGCGCGCCACGGGCAGCGCGGCTTCTGGTCCGGGTTCCTGTACGTCACGATCATCGGCGGGCAGCTCGCCGCGATGCTGCTGCAGGTGGTCCTGCAGGGACTGCTCAGCGAGGCGGAACTCTACGCCTGGGGCTGGCGCATTCCCTTCGTGGTGGGGGCGGCCCTCGCCGTGGTGGTGTTCTGGCTGCGCCGCGGCATCGACGAGTCCGGGGCGTTCGCCGCCGGCGCAGGGGTGGGGCGCGCGCACGGCCGCGCGCTCGACCTGTTCCGCGAGTACCCGCGCGAGACGGCCGTCGTCGTGGTGATCACGGCCGGCGGCGGATCGGCCTTCTACACCTACACCACCTATATGCAGAAGCTGCTGGTGAACTCGGCGGGTCTCGAGAAGGCCGCGGTGTCGCAGGTGATGACCGCCGCGCTGGCCACGTTCCTGCTGCTGCCGCCGCTGGTCGGCTGGCTGGCCGATCGCCTCGGGCACCGCGTCACGCTCGCGACGTCGTTCGGCGCCGGCGCGCTGCTCGCGGTGCCGTGCCTGTCCGCGCTGTCGCGGGTGCAGGAGCCCTGGCTCGCCTACGTCCTGCTGCTCGCGCCGATGCTGGCGCTGTCGGGCTACACGGCCCTGAGCGCCGTGGTCAAGGCGGAGCTGTACCCGGCGCACGTGCGTGCGCTCGGCGTTGCCCTGCCCTATGCGCTCGCCATGGCCGTGTTCGGCGGCAACGTCGAGACGGCGGCGCTGACCCTGAAGCGCATCGGGTTCGAGTCGGCGTTCTACTGGTTGTTCGCGGCCCTGCTCGCTGCAGGCTGCGTCGCGGCGATGACGGTGCCGGAGACGAGCCGGGAGGGCCGGATCGGCCGGCCCTGAGCCGGCCGCGGCGGGGATTCAGCCCGGCTTGCGGGTGATCTTCTCGAGCAGGCGGGAAATCAGGCTCGGCTTGCTGCGCTTGGTCACGACGATGCGCGATGGCTTGCGGGGTGGCGCTGCCATGGCCGGCGTCTGCGCGAACGAACTGCCGCGCCGGTCGTACGGATTGAAGCCCTCGGCCGCGCCCTTGAGGTTGGTGCTGCCCGAGGACGACGCGCCGTCCGGCCGCTGCACGACTCCGGTCTGTTCCAGGCTGAGGTCGGGGGGCTGGATCTTCTGCACCATGGTGGTACTCGGCTCGCGGCTGAAATTCCTGTTCCCGTCACGGAACTCCCAGATCGCATTGCCCCGGGAGTCGAAACCGACCCGTCCGGAGGTCGCGTCGGCCTTCCCGCGCGGCCCGCCCGTGGCGTCCGCCGGATCCGGCTCGATGCGGCGCGGCGCGCCCGTGCGATCGCTCATACGGTTGTCCTGACCCTCGCGGGCGCCTCCTGCAATCCGCATCCGTGCGCGGCGGATTGTGCCGCAGGACCCGCGTCCCGGACCCGTTCCGCCGCGGCGGGCGTCGCGGAAGTGTGACGCGCAGCGCATTGATCCGCAACCGCGGGCCCGCGGTCGCGTGCGGGCTTGTCCCAATGCCCGCGAGCGCCGCCGTCCGTAGACTGCGCGGCAGTCGTGGCCCCCGGGGATATCCATGCGCGTCCATTGCCGGCTTCCGACCCGTTCGCGAGCGAGCCTGGCCGCCGCCCTGCTGGGGTGTTCGACCCTGGCCGTGGGCGCGCCGCTGCCGACGCGCAACGAGAACCCGCTGCTGGCGCCGTTCGGCGTGCCGGGCGTGCTGCCGGCACGGTTGCCCGCCGCCGGTGGCGATGCGGTGGGCGCGACGTTCAACTGGTCCAACAGCATGACGCTGGAAAGCGAAGGGAACTCCGCCTACCACATGGACGCGGAGTGGCAGGAACTTCGGCTCGAGTGGCTGCACGGCGTCACGGACCGCGTCGCGGTGCGCGGCGAGCTGCCGTGGCGACGGCTGAGCGGCGGCACGCTCGACCATGCGATCGAGCAGTGGCACGAGTTCTGGAGCCTGCCGAACGGCGACCGCGACGAGGTGGCGCGCGATGCGCTGCGGATCGAATTCAGCCAGGGCCCGGACCTGCTGCTGCAGGTCGATGAAAGCGGCTCGGGCCTCGGCGACATCCCGCTGTCGATCGGCTGGCAACTGCGCGCTGGCGAACGCCACGCACTCGCCGCATGGTTCACGGTCAAGGCGCCGACCGGCCGGGCCCGGGACCTGAGCGGCAGCGGCGCGCTCGACGCGGCCGCCAGCGTGGCCGGCGAGTGGCGCCTCGCCGACCGCTGGCAATGGTTCGCCCAGGCCGACGCGACCTGGCTCGGCGACGGCGACGTGCTCCCGACGCGCCAGCGCAACGTGGTGGGTTCGGCCATGACCGGACTGACGTGGAACGCCTGGCGCGGGCTCGACCTGACGGTGCAGCTCGATGCGAACTCGGCCGTCTTCGACGCGCCGACGCACGCCGCCGGCGACGCGCTGGTGCTCGGCTTCGGCGCCAGCTACCGGAGCGGCGGCGGCTGGCGCTACGACCTCGGCTTCGGCGAGGACCTGACCGTGGACGCGGCGCCCGACTTCACGATCGTGCTCGGAGTGCAGCGAGGCTTCTGAGCTCGCCCGCGACCGCGGCGCGCAACCCGGGTCAGCCGCGCACGACGCTGGTCGCGATGCCCTCGAGACGCTGGATGAACGCGGCCTCCGCCGCGCTGACGCGCCGGCTGCCGGCCGTGGCGCCATCCACCTCGCGCGCGGCGCGGGCCACGCGGTTGGCGAGGGCGAGCACGAACTGCGCATAGGCCTGCAGGTCGCCCGCCTCGCCCCGGGCCGCCACGACGTCCAGCGCCTGGCTGAAGCCCTGCAGCGCACGCTCCTGCATGCCCGCGGCGGTGCGCTCCGCGTCCGCCAGCCGGTGCAGCCAGCGCTGGATCTCGTCCTGCGCCTCGACGATCTCGGGCGCGTCCGCGAGGGCCCGCACCAGCGGGTGCGTGCTGTCGGCGGCGTCGGTCACGCCGCGCATGCCCGCGTGCCGCTCGAGCATGCGATGCAACGGCCCGCCGCCCGTCGCCGATACGGCCAGCAGCACGAGGTGGGGCGCCGCGCGAACCGCGTGCCAGTCCTCGCGCGAGAGTCTTTCCCGGGTGAGCATGGTCACCCCCTGCCGCCAACGGTCCTCCCGACCCCATTGTGCGCCGAGACCCGGTCCGCGCGGTATCGCGCCCGGCGCTATGCGGCCGGGCGCCCGTGCGGCGGGTCACAACCCGCGGGCCGGCCGCCCGGCGATTGGTGACAGGACTCACAGAACGGCGCCGCATCGTTTCTCCTTATGTCACTTGCGCGCGTACGCTCGCCCTGTCATCCCGACAGCAGGAAGACATGACGACTCCGAAGGGCGCGGCAGACAAGGACGGCGACTCGAAGCTCCGGCCGCGGGCGGCACGCTCGCTGCACGAGTTCTTCGAGTCGTTGTCGCTCACCTCGCAGTTCCGCGTCACGACCATCGCGGCGGTGACGGTCACGCTGCTGCTCGTGCAGCTGCTGACGGCCCTGTGGGACGCCCGCGCCGCGCGGACCGACGTGCTCGCGCTCGCGCAGCGCACGACGGATTCCATGGCGCGACGGCTCGAGGCGACGCACGGCGGCGCGCTCGACGACCTCGACGCACAGCCGCAGTTCATGGCCGCGACGCTGCGCCTCGCCGACGGCGACGTGCTGCAGAGCTACGTGCGCGACGACGTGCGGCGCGCCCTGCGCCCGCCGGCGGCCCTCGAATGGAACGGCCCGCCGCAGGGCCTCGGCCACCGCCTGCTCGGCTTCCTCGCCCTCGAGCCGCTCTACGTGGAGACGCCGCTCGAGCTGAGCCCGGGGCTGTCCGGCGCGGTGAGCGTGCTCGTCGACAACGACTGGATCTGGCACCACGCCGGCCGGCGCATGGAACAGGTGCCGATCGCCCTGCTGCTCGGCTGCCTGATCGCGCTGCTGGCGGCGAACTCCCTGCGCCGGCAGGTCGTCGAACCGCTGGCGGAACTCGCCAACACGACCCGCATGAAGGCGTGGACCGAGCCGGAGCGGCCGGCGCGCGGCGAGCGTCGCACCAACGAGCTGACCGTGCTCGCGACCAATTTCGACGCACTGGCCGACAAGCTCGCCGAGTACGAGAGCGACCTGCGCGCCCTGCGCCACTCCTCCGCCCAGCAGATCCTCGAGCGGACGCGCGAGCTGGAACTGCGGTTGCGCAAGGCCGAGTCGCTGACCCGCTCCAAGGACGAGTTCCTGGCCAACATGAGCCACGAGATCCGCACGCCGATGAACGGCGTGCTCGGCATGGCCGAGCTGCTCGCGGCCACGGACCTCGACCGGCGCCAGCGCCGCTTCGTCGACTCGATGCGCAGCGCGGCCGAGACGATGATGCAGATCATCAACGACATCCTCGACGACTCGAAGATCGAGGCCGGCAAGATGGACCTCGTGCGCGAGCCGTTCGACGTACGCGAGCTGGCCGAGTCCGCCGGCCAGCTGTACGCCGGGCGCGCGGAGAGCAAGAAGCTCGAGATCATCTGCCGCGTCGAGCCCACCGTGCCCGGCGTGGTGATCGGCGACGCGCTGCGCCTGCGCCAGGTGCTCGGCAACCTGCTCTCGAACGCCGTCAAGTACACCGACAAGGGCGAGATCGAGATCCGCATCGGTCTCGACAACCTGCGCGACGGGCAGTGCCGCCTGCTGTTCAGCATCGCCGACACGGGCCCCGGCATCCCCGACTCCGACCAGAGCGGCGTATTCGAGGCGTTCACCCAGCTCGGCAATGCCGCGCGCATCGGCGGCACCGGGCTCGGCCTGTCGATCGCGACCCGCCTGGTGCGCCTGATGGGCGGCGAGCGGATCGACCTCAAGAGCCAGGTCGGCAAGGGCAGCACGTTCTCCTTCTCGCTGCCGTTCGAGGTCAAGGAAGGCTCCGCGACCTCGCGCGAGACCAACGAGTTCTGCGACCTGCGCGTGCTGGTGGTCGAGGACAACGAGAAGACGTACCTGCTGCTCGAGGAGACGCTCGCCAACTGGGGCGTCTCCGTGACGATGCTCAGCCAGACGCGCCTGCTGGGCGACAAGATGCACGACGCGGCCAAGCGCGGCCGCCCCTACCACATGGTGTTGATCGACCACAGCCTGCCGGATGCGACGCCCGAGCAGCTGCTGCGCGTGATCCGCCTCGACCCGCTCATCGCCAACACGCACGTCGTGCTGATGAGCGCGCTCGATTTCAACCCGTCGTACGAAGGCACGACCGCGATCGCCCCCGACCTGTGCATCGCCAAGCCCGTGCGCCAGCAACTGCTGCGCGGCGCGCTGCAGGCGGCGCGCGAGCCGCGCGCGGCGGACGTGCCGCTGCCCGCCATCGCGGTCGCGGCGTCCGAGCCGGCGGAGCGCAAGGGATCGGGCGAGATCGCCGGCGGCCTCGCGCTGGGCCTGCACGTGCTGGTGGTCGACGACAACGAGATCAACCGCGAGGTCGCCGTGGCGATGCTCGAGGAACTGCGCTGCCGGGTGGACACGGCGGATGACGGACGCGCCGCGGTGCACCAGGCGGCCAGGCATCGCTACGACGCGATCCTGATGGATTGCCAGATGCCGGGCATGGACGGGTACGCCGCGACCGAGGAGATCCGCAAGGAGGAAGCGCGTCGCGCGCTGGCGCCGGCGAAGATCATCGCGCTGTCCGCGAACGTGCTCGCCCGCGACCGCGACCGCTGCCTCGCCGTGGGCATGAACTCCTTCCTGGCCAAGCCCTTCAAGGCCGTCCAGCTGATCGAGGCGCTCGAGCCCGTCGCCAAGGCGCGCGGCACGCTGCGCACGATGTCGTCGCCGCCGCCGGCACCGGCCACCGCGGCTGCCGCACCGCCGCCGCCCGTCGACGCACCCCGCGCGGCCTCGCCGCGCACCGCGCCGCCGTTCGTGCCGAAGTACGTACGCGCGCCGTCGGAGCTGAGGGCCGAGGCCGCCGCACCACCCGCCGTCCCGGCCGTGGCGCCGGCACTCCCGTCCGCCGCGCCGGCTGCGCCGTCGCCGGTGGCCGAGGTCGAGCCGGAGCCGCTGCTGAGCGATACCGCCATCCAGCGCGTGCTCGACGTGCCGGGCGCGGACACCTCGCCCAGCTCCTCGCGCCTGCCGATCCTCGACCCCGAGCAGGTGGCTGCGATCCGCGGCCTCGGCAAGCCGATGGTGTTCGAGCGCCTGTGCGAGCTGCTCACGAATTCCTCGAAGGACCTGTTCGCGCGCCTCGACGCGGCGCTGGCGGCCGGCGACCTGCCGGCGATCGCCGCGGCCGCGCACGCGATCAAGTCGCCGGTCAACAACCTCGGCGGCCGGCGCCTCGCCGACCTGCTCGAGCGCTGCGAGACGACGGCCCTCGAAGAGGGCGATCTCGCGGCCGTGCGGCGCACGGCGGCCGGTCTCAAGGCGCACTACGCCGCGCTGGTTGCCGCGCTCGAGGCCGAGACCCGCCGCGGCACCGGAACCCGCTGAAGGATCCCGCAGATGTCCGACGCTCCCGCCACCACCATCCTGTTCGCCGACGACGACCCGTCGGCCCAGCTGCTCGCCGAGGCGGCGCTCGCAGGCGCCGGCTTCATGGTCCACATGGCCGCCGACGGCGAGGAAGCGCTGCGGCGCTACGCCGAGGTCAATCCGGACATCGTGATCCTCGACGTCGACATGCCGAAGATGACGGGCATCGAGGCCTGTCGCGAGATCCGCCTGCTGGCCGGCACGCGACTCGTGCCGATCCTGATGCTGACCGGACGCAACGACCTGCCCGCCATCAGCCAGGCGTACGCGGCCGGCGCGAACGATTTCGCCCAGAAGGGCATGAACCCGCGGCTGCTGGTCGAGCGGGTGCGCTTCCTGCTGCGCGACCGGGCCATGCAGGAGGAGCTGCGCTCGAGCCGCTCCAAGCTGCTGCTCGCGCAGAGCATCGCGCGCGTCGGCCATTGGGAGCTGAACCCGGACGGCAGCACCGTCCACGTATCGCCGGTGATCGGCGAGCTGCTCGGCGTGGACGCGGAGCGGCTGAAGGGCTACGAGGACTTCGTCGCGCTGCTGCCGGAGGTCGAGCGGGCGGACGTTCGCGCCGCGTTCGTGACCTGCGCCACCGGCAACGGCCGCTACAGCCTCGACCACCGGTTCGACGGCGCCGACGGCGAGGTGCGGTGCGTGCACCAGGAAGCCGAGCTGGTGCCCGGGGCCGGCGGGCGCAGCGAGAGCATCGTCATGGTGACGCTGCAGGACCTCACGCGCCTGCGCCGCGCCGAGGAGACGGTGCGGCTCCTGTCGTACTTCGACTCCGACACCGGCCTGCCGAACCGCCGGCAGCTCGCCGAGCAGGTCGGCCACGCGCTCGCCGAGCGCGCGGGCTTCCCGGCATTCGCGCTGGTCACCTTCCGCGTGCACGGGTACGACCGCGTCGCGCAGGCGCAGGGCAGCGCCTTCGCGAACCGGCTGCTCGCGCAGATCGCGCGGCGCATCGAGGGCGAGCTCGGCCGCTACTGCCAGGGCGGCACGATCCTGTGGCGCACCGACCTGCCGTCGGTGTGCCGGACGGCGGACGGCGAATTGAGCCTGCTGCTGCGCAGCCGGGTGTCGCCCGAGCACGTCGCGACGCTGGTGCACGCGATGCTCGAGACCATCGGCCGCAACGCTCCGGCGCCGGACGTCGACTTCATTCCCGCCGTGAGCGCCGGCGTCGCGCTGGCGGACACCGACAGGCTCACCGCCGAACAGCTGATCGGCAATGCGCACGCGGCGGCGGACCTCGCCACCGACCCGCGCAGCTGCACGTTCTTCTCACCGCTGCCGCAGGCCCAGGCCCGGCGCCGCCTGCTGATGGAGTCGGCGCTGCGCGGCGCGCTCGAGCGGCGCGAACTGCACATGGTCTACCAGCCGCGCATGACCATCGACACCTTCGACCTGACCGGAGTGGAGTGCCAGGTGCGCTGGGAGAGCCCGCAGTACGGCTCGGTGCGGCCCGACGAGGTGGCCTCGCTGGCCGAGGAAGCGGGCATCAGCGACGAGATCAATCGCTGGTCGATCGAGGAGTCGTGCCGGCAGATCGCGGCCTGGCACGAACGCTACGACCGGCACTTCTTCGTCGCCAACCTGCTCTCGAACCGCCAGTTGCGCGACCCGAACCTCGTCACGCTGGTGCAGTCCGCCATCGCGGGCTGTCGCCTCGCACCGGAATCGCTGCAGCTCGAGATCCGCGAGAGCAGCCTGATCGACGCCCCCGAGGCGGTGGTCGCGGCCCTGACCGGCCTGCGCAAGGGCGGCGTGCGCGTCGGGCTCGACGACTTCGGCACCGGCCACTCCTCGCTCGGGCACATCCGCCGCGTGCCCTTCGACTCGATGAAGCTCGACCGCGCGCTGATGGCCGACCTGTACACCGACCCGTGGGCGCAGGGCGTCACCTCCGCGGTGCTCGCGATGGCACGCGCGACGAAGATCCGCGCCGTCTGCGACGGCGTCGAGGATGCGGCCACGGTGCAGATGCTCCAGGCGCTCGGCTGCCAGGAGATCCAGGGCCAGTACGTCGCGCGGCCCATGAAGGCGCGCGACTTCGAGGAGTGGCTGGAGGACGGCGGCCCGGCGCTGCTCGCGCGCAAGTACACCAACGAATCGTCGGGCGAACAGGTGCTGTCCGGACTCGGCGACGCGACGACCGTCGCCAAGTGGGCCAGCAACTGACCCGCGGGACGCCGGGGGCGCCCCCGGGCGCGCGGCCCGGCAGGCACCCCCGCGGGGTCCGGCTTACTTCGGCTTGACCTCGAACTCGGCCGTGGTCGACGCGGTCACGGTCGCGCCGGCCGCGACCTCGACCTCGTTGCCCGTCTTGCTGGCGATGGCCGTGCCGGCCCCGGCGCCGAGCACGCCGCCGACCACCGACCCGCCCTTGTGGCTCACCTGGTTGCCGATGATCGCGCCGGCCGCCGCCGCGCCCACGATCTTCGCCGTGTCCTTGCCCTTCTCGCTCTTGCCGAGCTGCTGGAACTTGGCGGCGATCGGCACGGTCGCGCCGTTGGAGGCGACGAGGCTGTCGAAGATGATGGTCAGCTTCGGCGTCGTGCCGACGCGGTCGCTGCCGGAGACCACCTTGTGGATCGTGCCGCTGATCGCCGCGCCCGCGGAAGCCGCCTTGCGACCGTCGACCACGACGTCCGACGCGAGCTGGCCGTGCACCCGGTCGCCGACACTGGCCGTCTTGGTGGTGACGGTGGAATTGAGCGTGACGGCGAGCTGCGTGCCGGCCGGCACGACGATCGGCTTCGGCGGCTCCGCCGCCTTCGGCGCCGCGGTCGACGCGGCCGCACCGCCCGCCGCGGCCTTGGTGGCCGTCGACTTCGAACTGCTCGCCTTCGCGGCCTTGGCCGCCGCTTCCTGCTCGGCCTTGGCCTTCTCGGCGGCGGCGGCCTCCTCGGCCGCGAGCCGGGCGGCCTCTTCCTCGTCCTTCGCCTTCTGGGCCGCTTCCTCCTCGGCCTTCAGGGCGGCCTCGCGATCGGCCAGCTCCTGTTCCTTGGCCGCCAGCTCCGCCGCACGCGCGTCGTTCTGCGCCGCGTCGGCCGCGGGCGACGCCGCCCCGGCGGCGGATTCGGACGGGCCCTTGGGGCCGCACGCGGCCAGCGCCAGCACGGCGAGCAGGGCCGTGGCGCTTAGCGTGAGGGATCGAATCGGGAGCTGGGTCACGGTGTTCTCCTGGGGTCTGTCCATTCATGGGCCTGTCGATTGGACGGCGGGCCCGGCCATGAGTTCAAGCAGCGGGCTATTTCATCGAGTGCAGGCCGAACAGGTTGCCCTCGGTATCCGACGCCAGCACGATGAAGCCGAACTGCCCGATCGGGAACTTCGGGCGGAACAGCTTGCCCCCCGCCGGCTCGACGCGGGCGCCTTCCACCGCGCAGTCCTCGCACTCGAAGTAGACGAGCGTGCTGTTGCCGCCCGAGGGCACGCCCGCCATGCGCACCAGCGCGCCTGCGCTGCCGTACTGGTCCATGGCCGCCTGGAACGCCCACATCTCCAGGTCGCCGCTCGGCAGTTGCTCGAGCCTGCGGGCGAGCACCGCCTCGTAGAACGCTCGGGCGCGCGCCATGTCCTGCACGTAGATCTCGAACCAGGTAACGGGATTGCCGGCCATGGGGGACCTCCTAGTGCCGTGGCGGGCGCGGGTCAGCCGACGAGCGACATCTCCCGCAGCACGCCGTGCAGTTGCTTCCAGCGCTGCTCCAGGCTGCCAGTGTACCCGATCGAGATGCGAACGAGACCCGGGCGGATCCCGGCCCGTGCCAGCTCCTCCTCGGGCAGCTCGCTGCTGGTCGAGGCGGCCGAGCAGGACATCAGCGTCTCGCTGTAGCCGAGGCTGACCGCCATCAGGCCGAAGCGGTGCTCGTTCTGCAGCCTGGCCATGAACTCGAACGCCCGCTCGCGCCGGCCCAGGTCGAGCGTGAAGATGCCGCCACAGCCGAAATCGGGGTGCCGCAGGCGCTGCAGGAGTGCGCAATCCGGATGGGACTCCAGGCCCGGGTAGCCCACGTCCAGCCCGAGTTCCGCGAGGCGGCGGGCGAACTCGTGCGCGCGCCGGCTGTGCTCGGCCATGCGCAGGCCGAGGTGCGGCAGGCGCAGGCTGATGTCGAAGGCCACCTGCGGGTCCATCGTCTGGCCCAGCAGCATCAGCGAGCCGGTGTGCAGGTCCATCAGGCGCAGGATGAACTCCGTGCTGCCGCAGACCGCGCCGGCGATGTGGTCGCTCGCGCCGTTCATGAACTTGGTGAGGCTGTGCACGACGACGTCCGCCCCGAGCGGGATCGGCGACAGGATCAGCGGCGAGAAGGTGTTGTCCACGACCAGGGCCGCGCCGTGCCGGTGCGCGATTTCCGCCAGCCGCGGCAGGTCCGCAACCCGCAGCGTCGGGTTCGAGATCGACTCGCAGTACAGCAGCCGGGTGCGCGGCGTGAACGCCCGCTCCACCTCGTCGAGGTCGGAGATGTCGACGAAGCTCGTCGCCACGCCGGCCTTGGCCGGCAGGTAGTCGTGGAGGAAGGCGAACGTCCCGCCGTAGACGGTGCGGCCAGCCACCACGTGGTCGCCGGTGTCGCACAGCTGCATGATCGTCGCGGAGATCGCGCCGAGGCCGCTCGCGGTGCAGT
>WBZM01000488.1_pt2 | contig 17069 bp, 12 predicted proteins | sample 5204271 | NCBI WGS metagenome assembly WBZM01 (sample SAMN12344346, study PRJNA552823) | activated sludge metagenome | biome: Activated sludge suspended growth; feature: Nitrification reactor; material: Wastewater; isolation source: activated sludge from nitrification reactor of wastewater...
CAATCAAATATCAACTTAAGTCGCCACATCCATCGTCCGAAGGTCTAGTTTTTCTATTAGCTGATATTGCCTATTTGCCATTGAGGTCCGGGAGTATGGATTTAGTTTTAACTCCATGGGTGATTGATATTTTGCCTATGAATGTAAGGCAGTTAAGCACACGAATTAACAAAATACTTAAACTTGGAGGACAGTGGGTTAACTTTGGTCCTTTAGGTTATTCCTCTACAAACGAGTGCCTCATGTATACCGAAGAGGAGTTAAAGGAAAATGCTTCTGATTGGGGATTTCAGGTCGAGGTCTCTGAAGTAAAAAAGATGGCCTACCTATCTCACCCGCATGAAGTGCAATCGAGAAACGAGTCCGTACTTTTATTTCGATGGACAAAGATCCGCGAGGTTGAAGTGGAAAAAATAAATACCTATCCCGAATGGCTTAAGGATAAGAAAACGCCCATTCCTTTAGATCCTCAACTCATTCAGCAGAAGGCGCTCACTCGCTTTCAAGGCGACCTTTTTAACTCTCTGGATGGACGTGTGAGTCTAGAAAAGCTCATTGAGTTATTTGTCACTCATTACCGGATGGATCCACAGCTTGCTGAAGACATGATAGTAACAACTTTAGGGTCTTTTTACGAAAAATCACAAAAAAAATAATTGTGGGTTGTAATCTTCATTATTTGGTCCAGTCACTGGTATAACCAGACCTTCGACTTTTTTTGAGACTTTTTATTAAAATTGCTCTATCAATAGTGAGCAAAGAAGGCATAATAATAAAATGAAAAAGGGAATAAAAATTCTATTGTTGCCTGTGGTTTTTATAATGATGGAGGGTTGCGGGAAAGTAAAGAACTCTTCAAGTTCAGACGTCGCTTTGGCTTCTGGGACGGAAGCTTTTGTTGCTGCCAAGCAGGTGGTCGCAGATAAATGCTTAAGCTGTCACAGCGCTTGGACAAGTTATTCAGAGACTGATTATATTTCAAAAAATTTGGTTACTAAAAAAAATCCGACGAATTCTTCTGTCTATAACCGAATCAGAGGAAATGATACTGGCATAGCTGGGGACATGCCACAAAGCAATCCCAATCTCTCTCAAGCTGAAATGCAACTAATAAAAACTTGGATCAATAATATCGAGTAAATAAAAATGCTTCAGTTTAAAGTATAATTAAAGCCCAATCGCCAAATCATTGAGTATTGTCTTGTATGAAAGCCAAAAGATTGAACCAGCTCGAGCGGGTAATTGATCCGCCACCGAGTATCCAAAAAGAAAAAATATTGTGGGTTGATCTGGGGCATGACTTTAAAGGTAGCCTCTTCTGGCCATTTGGTATCTTTAAATTGCACTAAAACAGAAGGGCCAATATCTATTCGGGTATTCGCGCGAACAAAAAATCTTCCTCCTGCGCGGTACCCCAGCCAGGAAATTCTTCTTTCGTAGTATTCTCCTGTATTAACAATCCCTGATTGGGCATTGCCGCTAATAGCTCCAAGTGAAAATGCATAACCAAATTTTTCTTCGTAAACAGTGTGATCGTAATAAATACCAATGCCAAAATAATGAGATTTCATATCAGAGTAGGCGCTCGTCGAGCTATTTAAGATTTTAATTGTTTCATACCAAGTATTGTAGTCAATGGTGACAGCTTTTCGATTTTTAAATTTGGTCTTGTTCGCAGTTGCCTGTTCAGCGCTTGATGAATTTGTCGTAGGGTCTATATCCATGGGATTTTTTGGTTCTTCTCTTCCGCTGCTTTCATCGAGCTTCAGTGGAGGTCTTATTTTTTGTTTTTTAGGGTTTGACACTTGTTGGGGAGGCGATGGAACCGTTGGTGGTACTATCGCAGGTGAATTAATTTCTTCTTCGGAAAGGGGGGGGATTTGTGGGGTTTCATCAGAAAATTTAAGTCCCTCAATCAATTTTGGTGTTTTTGTTTGATTTTTTTTAGCCGTATTGGATTTCTCAACAAGCTGAGCTTGAGGTTTAGATAGATTGTTAGGCTTTACTTGGGGTTTAGCTTGGGGTTTAGCTTGCGACTTAGGCTTAGATTTAGATTCAGAGGGACTTTTGGGCTTGGCTACGAGCGTGGATTCGTCGATGACAAGGGCATTCTCGGCAAGCTGAATTGGCTCAGATAGAAGCAAAGAGAAAGCCTTAAATGAGAAAATCAAAAACAGGAGTGTAAATCGTAACATAAAACCTCTATAAAGATAGATGAAGTTGCATTTGGGCAGCCCAAGAATCGCCGGCAGTGGTTTCATCGGAAAGGTCTCTGCCATTGACAAGGGTTAAGCGAAATTCAGTTTTTAGATAGGGAAAAGAAACAAGTCCAAAGGTCCATTTTAAATTATCAGGAGACTTTGTCGAAAGTGTTTGATTAAAATATTCCGCTTGGGAAAGAAAGAAATATCCACGGCGGATGAGGGCCATGCTTTGAGCCATAGCATACCCTCCATTTTTGGTCGCACCACTTTTTGGTTTATTTTGCAGGTACCCAGCCTCGGTTAAAAAACTATTGCCCTTGCCAAAACCCAATTTGGAGTGAGCGGAAACGCGGAGCCAGTTGACATAATCGTTTTGTGACATCATGAAGCTTGAGCCGACTCGATGAAATTGGTGGAGGTCTTTTTCCGCCATTGCTGAAAATCCCTTTTGCCTGAGATCGGAATCTTGGGAAAGATTTCCGAGGAAAACGTGGGCGGTGTAATCCCACGGCTCCATTTTATAGATGGTCATCACTCCATGAGTTTGGTCATTTTGAGCTAAACCGGTCTTTGTTCGAGAAAAAGCTGTATGATCCACAGTTCTGATTCCGAAGGTTTTGTCCATAAGTCCAATAAAGAAAATTAAATTATCATTTTTTAAGTAGCGAAGGTAGTGCTCTCGAGAGATCCACTCTGAGGGTTTATTGGGGTCGTTTTTTAGATTAGCAGGTACGGGATAATAACCGTAACTAGAAACGAAAACCCATTTTTGATCTTGATCAAAATGAATCACGGCGCTGGCATCAGCTTGCATGGTGATGAATTTACTTAAAGTTTCCTTACTTCCTGGGTTTGTTTGAAACCATAGCCCGCGGTATTTTAATCCCGGGCGAAACCACCAAGGCAAGGAGGTCTTGCCTAGAAAACCACTTTTTTCTGAGAGTTCTTCATCGGTAACCGTAGATTTCATAAAAGACTTAGAAATCACTTCTGCAGCAAAAACACCACGACCGTAGTCATTCAAGGGACCATTGCCTTGACCATTGTAATGACAGGTCATGCAGGAGCTATATCCATAGCCAATAAAATCAGCATAGGCTTGAACATAAATCGGGTAATATAAGAAAGCAAACCACGAGAAAAATAAAAAACAGTATTTCATGGAACTATCATTTTTCAACACTCGACTAAAATCAAGTAGAACTTTACCGATCATGGTCAAAAGTCGGTTTTTTAAAAAAAACATAGTAACGCATTTAGTTTTGCCGAGATTTTCTCGAATAGAGAAACGAAGAACAAAAGAGGAAAACATGTCATTTAATTATGAAAAACATAAAAATCACCACGATGATGGACATTTTTGGACTTCTTATTCAGATTTGTTTTTAGGTTTATCAACTATTTTTTTGCTTCTTTACGTGACGTCTTCACTGCGAACGGGAACCAATGGCATGAAACAGCAGGTTGAAAACCAAAATCTAAAAACTGAAGTTCAAGATTTAAAAAGTCAGCTGAAAATGTATGAGTCAATTAAAAAAGATTATTTGAAAGCTCAAGCGCCCGAATCAGAGTTTAAGGCTTATCAAGAGTTAATGGATAAGTTGGTTCTTCTCAAAGAAGAAGCCAAAGACGAAAAAGAGAAATTAAGACAGGCTTCTTTGGCGAATGGACAAAAAGAAGAAGCGCTTAATCAGTACCAACAAATGGTTCGTAATATGATTAACGCCAATGTGCTATCGAAAACTAAAATCAAAAAACGAGATTCTATTATTGAAGAACAAGATGTCACCATTGTGTCTCAAGAAGAACAGATTGCGAATCTCAATGATGATGTTGAAACCAAAAAGAAGTTGATTGCTGAAGGAGAATTGAAAATTGCTCAGGTTCAGGAAACCTTAGATGAAAAAATGAGTGATTTGGCAAAGGCACTCAAAAATAAAGAAATCACTCAGCAGGCCTATCAAAAGAAAATGGCGAAATTAAAAGAGGATAATCAAAGAAACATTGATAAGTTAAATGAAGACAATCAGGCCTATCAAAAAGAGCTGGCTCAATCACAAAGCAAGCTAGGTGAATTGTCATCAAGTCTGGCGCAAACCCAGTCAGCTCTCAATGTAAAGTCAAAAGAAGCGGATCAGCTAAAGAACAAATTAGGAACGGTAGAAGACGAGTACAGTAAAAAAATTGCCGATTTGCAAGGCCAGTACGAAGCAGAGAGAGACCGTGACCGCAAGGCCTTTGAGAAAGAACTAGGCGCGCAAAAATTAGGAGCTGCCGAAAGAGCAAAAAGAGAGGGCGAGTTTAAACAGAGAGCCGAGCAGAAAGAGCGAGAATTGCAGAACAAAATTGCCGGTCTTTCAAAAGACTTAGGGAGCAAGGATAAAGAACTTCGCAAAGCCTTGGAAGAAAGAGATCTGCGCAAAGATGTAGCAAAAGAAATCAAAAAGGGATTCGAAAAAGCTGGCGTGAAGGCAGATATCGATCTTCAGACAGGAGAAGTGATGCTGGATTTTGGTGACTCTTATTTTGAATCGGGATCCGCCAAATTAAATGAAGATATGAAGTCTGTTCTCGAGAAAGCCATGCCTGTGTACGCGAAGTCTTTGTTTGGGAACGAGAAAGTAAAAGGAAAAATTTCTGCAGTCGAAATTGTGGGATTTGCTTCTCCGACTTATAAAGGCAAATATGTGGACCCCAACTCGAGTTCTAAAAATGACAAGCAGGCTTTAAAGTACAACATGGATTTGAGTTATCAGCGAGCGAAATCCATTTTTACGCACATTATCGATGACAAAACGATGGAATTTGATCACCAGAAAGACATGTTCCCAGTCATGAAAGTTTCTGGAAGAAGTTTTCTTGAGGTGATGAAGGTTAAAAATGTTTCGCCTGGAGTTGATTTTTGTAAGGTCAATGACTGCAAGAAATCACAAAGGGTAATTATTAGATTTGGAATGGATGGAAAGAAATAATAAAAGGAGAATGGGAAAATGGGAACTAAAACAATGGTAGAATATTTTATACTCTCTCTACCTTATATAATGGGTGGGGTATTTTTACTGGGTGCCTTTCTGCGAGTCATGATTTGGTACACCGTAAAACGCCACGAATGGTTTTCTCGAGAGTTTGAGAAAAGAGTTTCGCTTTTTATGGAAACGGAAAAACCAAATGACAAAAAAAACGTTTCCTTTTATGTGCTCTCAAAAAAAATGTTAGAAAGAACGTATTATGAAATTTTTGAGATGCGAGATCGCATGTTGCGTCGTCGTACTGATAAAATCATGCGCTGGAGTGATAGAATATTTTTAGTAAAACAAGGCTGTTCCTGGTTGGTTAAAGACATATTAAAACAATTAAAATTTTTAAAATGGACTGACGAGACGCCTAAATTGCTACATATCACGAAAGCTACCTTTCATCACAATCCCTGTTTTAATAGAGTTTTTGGTGTGCTTCCGATATCAGGTCTTAATGATGTGGTTTCGATCCTACCGGGACTCTTTGTGGTGGCAGGTATCCTTGGAACATTTATGGGAATAGCCAAAGGTTTACCTGAATTGGGTGGAATGAATTTGCAAGATATGGACAATACTAAAAATGTGATGGATCGATTTTTATTTGAGATCTCCTATGCCATGTCATCTTCTATTTTTGGGATCACTTTTTCATTACTGCTTAATTTTATCAACGTGATTTTTTCTCCAGATAGAGTTTTTGTTTCGATGATTGATAGGTTTGAAAGCTCAATGGACTTGCTGTGGTATCGAAGTGATCATAATCAGTTTCCAAGCAATGAAAAACCTTTTGACGAAAATAGAGATCCAGAAGAGGCGTTGGCCGAAGAAGCATTGAATATTGAAATAGCGAAAGGGCAACGTGGCAGAGAATTTGATGAGATTAAAAAAATAAAGATTTCTTAATAGAAAGTATAGTTATATGGCAAAGTCGATTCAGGTTTTTATTGTCACGGTTCAAGAGGGTGAGAATGTTGACTATAAAATAGTTGATGATAGCACTTTTACGGTGGGCAGATCTTTAGATGCCACCTTGGCCTTCAGTGATCAGAATATCAGCCGTATTCATTTAATCGTGACGTTAAAACACAATAAAATCTGGGTCGAAGACCAAGGGTCAGCGAATGGGACGTTTGTTAACGATCAAAAAATACCTTCACAAAAAACAATCAGTGTTGAACCTGGAGATAAGGTAAAGTTAGGAAAATCTGAAATTTATTTATCTTTTAATTTGTTAGAGAAATGTTTTAAAAAAGATGAAATAGTTAAGAGCCAGTTACCTAAAGACGAAAAAGAATCACTTTCTCGAGTGATTCAGGGGGCTCATGCCGAAGGGCAAAAAATCGTTAAGTTGGCACAGGAAGGACATGACAAATTAATTAAAATTGCAGAACAGAAAGCTGTTAGCATTGAAAATGAGATGTTGTTAAAACAAAATGAAATTTTATCAACCGCCTCTGCACAAGCAACTCAAATTGTTCAAGATGCTAAGAGGCGTGGCGTTGGCCTTATCAATGATGCTCAAAAAGATGCTGAGATAAAGGTTCAAGAAATCTATAGCAAAGCAAATGAATTCAAAAAAGAATCTGAAGATTATTATAAGTTAAAACTTGAAGAAGCGCAGTTAAAAGCTCAGGAAATGTTAAAGAGGAACGAGACCTTAGCTCATGGAATTGTCGAGGAGGCCAGACAAAAAGCGTCGCTCATGCGTGAATTCTCACAAAATGAGATGGAGCAGTTAAAGAGCAAGTCACTTATTGAGATTGAGGAATTGAAGAATAGTATTCTAAAGGACGCTCAGGCAGAGAAAGAAAGCTTGTTGCAAAGAACAGAACGAGAGGCATTGAATAAAATGCATGTCTTGCTTGCTGAATCTGAAGAGAATGCCAAGTTAGAAAAAGAGAAATTGATTGCGGCAACCTATCGAGAGATTGAAAAAATAAAAATGGACTCAGAATCTGAGATTGATAATCAGAAAAAAGAAATATCTCTGCTGCAAAAAGATATTGAAAAACTTGAAAATGAAATTAAAGCTCTTGATGAGAGTCGAAAAAGTCTGAAGTCAAAACTTGAAAAAGAAGAACAAGAAAAAAGGAAGTCTCTAGATGAAGAACTTCGCTTGAAGGAAGAATCCTTTGAAAAATCGCTGACTGAAAAAGGTGTGGATTTCGAATCGAGACTTAAGAAAAGACAGGAGTTTGCAGAAAGAGACATCGCTTCTCGCTATAATGATTTAGAACTTGAAGAGGAAAGAAAAAACAATGAACTTTCTGAATTCAAAGGAAGCCTAAAAAAGAAGGAAGAAGAGTTTTATTTTCATTTTAATCGTGAAAAAGAAACTAAATTAAGGGAGCTCGAACATCAAGAAAAATCAGTTCGAGAACAAAATGAAAAGCTGGTAAAAGAAACAAACGCTTGGATTGAAGAAACCAAATCTCGATTGCAAAAAGAGTGGGATGAACGAGAGATTCAATTAAGAAACTTCGAGTCTAATAAACGAAATGAAACCCAGGCGTGGATCAAGGCCGAACAAAAAAAGAAAGAAAATGAATGGCAACAAAAAACAGCCGAGATTACAGAGTTAGAGGAAAAGAAAAACAAAGAACTGAGTCAATGGTTGAAAGAAAGACAAGATGAATTTTTATATAAAAACAAAGATTTGATTGATGAGAATAACTTATTAGAAGTCAAAGTTAAAGAACTAAGAGTCGATCATTCTAGTTTAGAAAGAAACAATTCTCAGCTAAGAAGTGAAAACGACCTGATCTTAAAAGACTTTAATGAGACCAAAGAGAAAGTGGATAAGCTAAAAGAAACAAATATCCGATTGTTAAAACAGCAAGAGGCCGTCATCCATGAAACCCGAATTGTTGAAAAAAAATTGGGTGAGATGAGATATGAAATGGGTGCTCAGCAGGAAAATGTAGCTCTTATTGAAAAAGAATTTGAAGCCAAGAAATCTTTATTCAAAGAGCAGTTAATTATGGAACAACAGAAAATGCAAAAAGCCACTCAAGAACAAGTAAATCAAATGAAAATTCTCGAATTAGATAAGCTAAACACGATGAAGGAAACGATGTTAAGTGATATTTATAAAAACAAGGAAACAATAGCTAAAGAGGTTCATCGGGCTATTGAAAAAGAAATTATTGGAACCATGCCACCATCTCAATTTGCACAATTGTCTGAAAATATTTATCAGCAAATTGTTAACACTTTTGATGAACATTCAGCCGCCACGTCTGCAGACTTGGACTCAGATAAAGGGCAATTAAAGAAAGATGCCACCTTAGTGTTGTCGAAACAGAAAAGACAACGTCAGCAGTTTGTTGGTGGCGGAATGTTGATGGGAATGATTTTATTTTTCTTAGGAGATTATGTTTATAATTATGTTAAGGAGAGGCAGTCTCCTGTAAGTGAAAGAATCGCGGAGCAGGCGGAGCAGAACAAAAAAGATTTAATTGGTAAAAAATTTATCCCAGCTAGAGTTCCCGAAGTGAAAGAGTCCTATGTTGATCTTGTACTTTACACTGACCAATTTACGGAACTTTACTTAAACCAAAAATATCATGATAGGTGGGGTAAGGCGGCCATGGATTATCTTTTGAAAACTTGGAGAATTGAAGAAGAAAAGTCCATAAAAATCGTGGCTATGTCCCACACTTTGGTTAAAAATCTGATTGAAAAAAAGGAGACCATTCGGACTGATTTTTTAGAACAAGGGTTAGCTAAAATGAAAGAAATTGAGAGCGAAAGTGCTAATAAAGTCGTAGAAATTTTAGGGTCTCAGGTAAAATACGAGTCCTTTAGAAAATTCGAAAGAAAATATTTTCGCGAAGAGTTAGAAAAGTTCTACCTTGCCAGAAGCTCAAAACAGCAAAATGATGGGGAAATTGATCAAAGTTCCCTAGCTAAGTAATTAGCTAAAGCAAAAGAGACTGAGACAGCTAAGTAATTAACTATAGAGACAGCTAGACAAATGGCAATGAAACTAAATTTTTATGAAGAAATATCAAAAATGTTATCCCTCTGAGGTTTCCATGAAGAGCCTTTTCTTGGGACCAAAGGCCGAAAATAGTTCTTGGCTGTTAGAACAAATGTTGGGCATTTTAAACAATTGGTTCTTATGGAGAAAAAAGCTTAATCCCTATGATGGCCCTGCGGTCAGTGCTTTTGACCAAAATCTCAAAGAGTTTGTAAATAAACAATATTCTGTTTCTGAAAATCTTAAACATTTAGCAGCTCTTTTTGAAAAGGAAGTTCCTCAATTTTCACCTCGTTATATTGGTCATATGTTTTCCGAAGTAAATTTGCCGGCCTTACTTGGACACTTTATAAGCTTGCTTCATAATCCAAACATCATTTCCCATGAATCAGCAAAGGTGGGGATTCGAATTGAAAATGAAGCCATTGGTTGGCTTAATCAAATGATTGGATTTAATGGAAACCATGGGCATTTCACTTCGGGTGGAACGGTTGCTAATTTTGAGTCCTTAATCAGATCTAAAGAACGAATTTTTTTATGGGCCCTTATGTTGGCTACAGAAAATCAAGTTCTAAAAAAGAAAAATGAATTATGGCAAGCCAGTTCCTGTGGGTGGAAAAGGTTTCATAACCTATTTTTAAAAAATGAAATTAAAAAGCGATTTCAAAACTCATTGAAAGAACTAGATTCTAGCGAAAGCAAAAGAGTCTATTTTAAAGAAATGTTTGGTACTCAAAATAACGACCCCGTGGTGTTGATTCCAAAGCATAAACACTATTCCTGGGCGAAGGGCTGTTCTTTTATAGGTTTGGATCCAGAGCAAGTTCGTTATTTAGATCTTGATGCTGATGGGAAGGTTGATTTAAAGAAACTAAATCGTGATTTAGGGGAGTTGAAAAAAGAAAATCGTCCCATTCAAATGATCGTTTCTGTATTTGGAACGACAGAGTTGGGCTTTGTTGATCCCATCGATAAGATTCTTCAAATACTTAAAAAGAACCAAGTACCCAACACCTGGTGCCATATAGATGGTGCCTTTGGCGGTTTCTTTGCGACTCTTAAAACGGAACCAAAGCTTTTTACTCAGAAGGCTTTTCAAGGTTTAAAAGCCATGAAGTTGGCAACTTCAGTCACCATTGATCCCCATAAAATGGGCTACGTTCCTTATTCTAGTGGCGCTTTTTTATGTGCCCGTAGAGAGGATTATTACTTGCAATCGTTTTTTGGTCCTTATGTTGTCTTTGAAGAAAAAGTAGATCGAGGTCCTTACACCCTAGAGGGATCTCGCCCAGGAACGGGGGCTACCGCGATGTGGATGACCGCTAAGTCGATTCCTTTAAATTCTCAAGGATTAGGACAGATAATTAAGAGAACTTTGCGGACTAAAAGAGATCTTGAGATTTTATTAAAAGAGTCTCACCCAGAGATTCGAATCGCTCACGGTACAGATCTCAATATTTTGTGTTTTTGTATAGCCTCCGAAGGAGACAGTTTTTTAATTGTAAATAGAAAAACAAAAAGCTTATTAAATAAAATGGAGAAAAAAAAAGAGGGCTTTATTGTCTCACAAACCATTTTAAAACATGAAAATTATAAGGCTTATATTGAAAAGCTCAGTCAGCAGTGGAAATATGATAATAAAAAAGCCCAAAAAAAAGATTTAATGTTGATCAGGGTGACGGTGATGAATCCTTTTTTTGATTCAAAGGAATTCAAGATTAATTTTAAAAAAGAATTCGTAAGTTTTGTTACTAAAAATATTGTTGAAAGAGGCTAGTTAATAGCATTAATGTTTCCAGCTGACTAAAACCGATACGCCTCGGTGGATCCCGAATTTCTCATAAATCTCAAAATGAGTCAGAATCCACAAAAAAAGATCACTGTCGTTTCAAAGCCCAAGATTCTATCAGGAGAGAGTTTTTAATAAGAATACACAGCCTATGCCTTAAAGTGTTTACCATTACCTAGAGACACTTCTAAGTTTAAAGAGTTTAGTAAATGGATTTCCGCTCGATGGGCAGATGATATTTTAAAGGTAAAATCACAAAATTCAAAGGATCCTGCGGGGGCAACCTATTCAGAGACTTATGTAAGAAGATTCTTCTATGATAATATTTCACCCTTTCAGCCCAAAGAGATTACCCACGACACGGCCCATCATGCTACCGACATTCTTGTTTCGAAAGAACAAGAGGCACCTTTGAGGGCACGCATCGGTGCTGCAATAGATTTTGTCGATTTTCTTAGGGGATTTGATTTTGAACAGAACAAAAACTCGTTCCCAGTTTTAGGCAATATTGAAAATAAAGAAGCTTTGATTGGACTATTTTTTCAGATGATGTCGAGGGATAGAGATAACTTTTCAGGTAATATACCGATTGAAGCATTACGAGATCCAAACAAGCAAGGAATAGCAAGTCTTGAGTTATTTAGAATAAAGTATTCACAGTTAGGTGTTGCTTTTGCAAAACTACATAGCGATGATATGTATGTAAATGCAAATCGTCAATATACGGTTGGAGACTGGCTGCATAGAGCGCTTTTTTCTCATTTAATTCCGCTAATACGTGACGAACCAAATGAGAAACGTGATGACTATCATGGATTATCCTTATTGCGAAAGTATTCAGACAAGAAGTTTAATGGAAAAATAGGCTTTCTGGGGTCTACTCAAAATAGTAGACAATTGATTAGTGAATTGTCTAACTTATTTGATGCGTTTCGAAAAATAAAAATAGCAGAAATGAATGCCGTACTTGTTGAATACGATTCTGAATTTAATGTTAAAAGTGGAATTGCTTCCCCGGAACACCCAGTAATTGCATTAAAAAGACGAGTTTTTGAGTTTAATGATGCTCTTGGATTGTAAGAAACTAGGTCTATATAATTTCAAATTTTACTTAAAGTAAGACTTTAAGTTTTAAAAGGTCCAGAATTTAATTCCTAGGCAGCCGTTTTGCCCTTCAATGGAAGTATGACCCTGAATCCAATCATACCCCTATCCCCACAAAAAGAAGAAAGAGGCATTTAGCTATACTATTCTTTGACAGGAGGTCGCCTTTTTTTCGCCACATATTTCTGGCTCAGATTTATAAATGCAAAGTAATGAGTCCCATGTTGCACGGGGATTGCACTTAGATTGGTTATGAAAAAATCTGCTTACATTTTGTTTCTTATTCTTGTTCTAGCTCTTGAGGTTCTAAATACGCCATTGGCCAATGCAAAATCATGCAAGGCCATCTACGTCGATAAAGAATTTCGCATTGATTTTGCTAAGTCCTTGCCATCTGAAGTTGTTGAGGCCCTAGCAAAAATCAATGTACAGCGACCGGGACTACTCACTCGGGCCGAGCGAGATCAATTTAATTTAGATAGTGGAGCCGTTCGCCTTGTTATAGGCCCCGCAATGGAGACTCCCAATAAACCGGGTATCCTCGTGGATCCTGCATCTAGAGGAACCACGAACACTTCCGTTGATCCCTCCCTCATAAGTCTGACGAAATCAGAGCGGCTCTTTGAGGAACTACAGGAATCCGCCACAGTTGGCGATTTTCCTATATTTTTAAGAAAGAACAGAGACCACGGAGTTCTCCAAGAGTTTACTGAAAAAGGAATCGCTTTTGAAACGATGAGGGACCGTTACGCAAAGGTGGAGGATGGTATTTTCATCGAAAAATATGTCGAGTACTTGACCCACCAAACTGGTATTTCGGAATCACAACAAGATTATGTTCGAACAGCATTGCATCACATGGCGGCAACTTCGCGACTTGTTCAGGGACCTTCCTATCAAAAAAAGATAAATGGAATTCGAATTCGATGGAAAGGACGTGGAAAGGGTGCCGATCACGACACTGTTCATACAGACCATCCTGATACCTCCATTGCCACAACTTTAACTTTGATTGGAGCAGGAACTGAAGTCTTCTATCAAAGTGAAGGGAACACTCTTGAAGTCCGAGGAGTGCAAACCAATTACATTTCAAATATTCTTGGAGAAAGTAGCGGCCATCCTGCCGTTAAGCATCGAGCTTCGACCCTTGATGGCCCACGAATTGTAATTCTCATGTTTTGGAATTAGAAATCGTAAATTTTGAAGGCTCTTTAAGTCTGTCGAAGAGGCACCCCGAACGATGAAGTTGTAATACTTCGCAGCAGGATCAAAATGAAATATTTCTTTTGAAACTTGACCTCTGGATTGTCTCAAAACATTGCGGGATCTTGTTAATTTTTTTTAGCAACATTTCTCATAATGGCTCTCAAGTATTTTACCTATCTCCCGAACCTAAGTCTGGCTCAATTACGGGCCAAACTACGAATGGAAGGTACGTGAATGAAATCTTTTATAAAGCATAAAAAATCCTTGGCGTCAGTGCTAGCAATCAGTGTGGCGTTGGGACTAGGGGCCTGTACAAAGAAGTCAGAAACAGCAGCGTCAACATCAGGGAGCTCAACCAATGATTTTGCCAATCTGCCCGAGGTGACAGGCCCGGTGACAAGCTCAGGGGCTCTGGGACTCAATTCTTCGCTAGCCGCTACCACAGGCGTGCCTTTAGCAACAGTAGCCACCAGTACCTTCAGCTCGGGAATGTCTGTGCCAATGTGTGAAAATGTCAATAATGTGAAAGAGATTCTCAGAGAGGCCGCATCGCCAGATAAAATCCTGTGTTATATGGGAAAGATGAAAGCCGCTGATGTAATCCCCAGCTCATTGAATGTGGCGGATGGACTTCCGCACTATATCAAGTTAGTGAATTTGCCAAATGAAGGTGGCGGTGACCGCAACTCCACTCCTCAGATTAAGTTTCAAATTGTGAAAAGCAATGGGACTATATCCAGCTTCAAAATGTGGTCTTGCTTCAGCGGCACATCCACAGTGCCAGTACAGAGCGAGTATATAGAACAATCGTTCACCGGTGAAACCGCTACCGTGAGTTCAAAATACTTGGGTTCTGAATCCGGCGCGACATTTGGCTCCAGCATGACAGCTACGGGAACATTTACTTCCGGAGCTTGGAGCAGCAAAAATATTTCTGGTTACAAGTATTATAGCCAAAGTGGAAGCTCTTTTGTGAATACACTCAACTTGAACCAATATTCCAATCGCATTGATATGTCGATTGCAATGAAGGGTGTTTATGGTGGAAATACTTTTGAGAACAGATTTTTCACCATCGCTCAGATAATCAATGCTACTTCGCTAGCAACCACAGCCATCGGCGACGGAAGTTCGAAGTATTCCATGTCCTACACTCCCAGCGTGGGTTCTCCGTTTACGCAATCAGGCACTGTCTCGTGGAACGGCGATACCAAGATGAATTTAGGGACGGCTTCCAGTGGTGACTACTATACGGCTGCCAATGCGGGAACTGTTCCTGATGCCCCCAATACGTCAGCTACTGTGACATTTACCGGGGACCAAGCTTGGGATTGCACGGCGCCTGCAGGCGAGGCTTTTGTAGCAGCTGATTTCTCTGTTGGTGGAACGACAATCCAAGAAGGTATGCAAGCATGTGATGCGAAATACATTAGCAACAACCAATGGGTGAACTGTCCTTATCAATAGGATTTCAATAAAACCAAAGATTTTTTGAATCTATCGTTGCCTGTCTAAAAAAATAGACAGGCAATTTTTTTGTCCTAATAGACAAAAAAAATAGTTAATAAGCCTTTATGGCTTCTGACAATAGAATCTGGCTTCCAAACTGAAATAATCCTATAAGACTTGAAGCTTCTGGCATTTCTTGCTGTTAAATTATATCATTATGGAGTACTCCCTTTTTAATTTCTACCACTATCGGGACGCTATCTTTTTCAAAGAGTAACTAATTCGAAGTTGATCTATGGGTGTCTGTTGAATTTGTTTAAAAATCTTTTCCCATTCAGCTTTATCTTCTGGATTATTTACAGGATCTGGATTCCTGTGCTCTGAAATTCTGAAGGATTCAGTCCATTTTTCAAGGGCTAATTGTCGAATTCGATGTTCTGGATAAGATTCTTTCTGTATTGTTTCTATTTTTGCATGTGACGTTGACATAGCCATTACGGTTTGAAAGCCCATTTGTATTTTCTGCAACTCTTGTGGATTCGCAACAAGAGTTGCTGTATGAATTATCAATATAGCACTCCATAATCGGATAGTTTCATGGACAAGAGGCTTCCAAGTCCCAAAATATTTAAGAACTTTCTGATTAGTGACTTCTAGTTGCTGCATTGACAATAATTCAAGATCCTGATTGGATAACTTCTTAATATGTAATAAATCAAGTGTTGGAAAAAATCCCCAAATCCCAAAAAAGTCATTTGAAAGATAATTAAGTGCCCCATAAAAAAGTCCCTGCTTTGATAGGTTCTTAAGATTTCTATTTTCTTGTCGTTCTTCTATTTGCTCCTTACTTAGACCACGACGAACTTTCAACTCTTCAGCTGCAAGTCGTTGAATTTTTTTTCCTAGCCCCAAAAAAGGAATCATTTCCTTTGTTCGTTTATAAAATGCACTAATGTATTGTGGCTTTTTATAAAATGCGCGGCAGCTTTCATCTGCACGCGCATTAAATACACTTCCACTTAATAGTATCAGTACAGCAATAAAACATTTCATAAATTATTCCCAGTCATATTCAATATTTCAAAATTCAATTTAGTTCGTTGGTGCTGTGTTTTTATTTTTAAATCAACGACAATATCTATTGTTTTCCAAATCAAGCACTAATACAAAAGGGAATAACGTCGCAAAAATAGCGCTAAAAGATATAACTACTACTTTAGCATGACCAAGAAAATCTTCTTTTGCATATGTTGAAATTTTTCTAGTTTCATGGTATCCGTTTAATGTACCCATAATAAATAAAATCCAGTTTATTGAAAATATAGCAAGCACCAACATTACAACACCCGCGAAAAGGCCATCAAAATTATGTGTAACGCAATTAGATGCTTGAGCCTTAGGAAATAACATATCAAAAAATAATTTAACTACTGATCCGTTAGATTTTACTTCTTTATTGGCAATTTTACCGCCTGCTTTTAAAGAGGCTAAGACTTGAGCCTTTAAAGAGTTTAATGCTAGCTTATTTTCTAAAACAATATTTTCATTTGTTGGCACTTTAAGAATGGTACGCCCTAAGACAGATTCATCAAAAGCGTCAACCATCTTTATGCTAAGATTTGTTCCTTGAATTTCAACATTCGCTTTCAATTGAAAACTGACATCATTGATTTTGTTTTTATCTGGACCGGGGGAAAAAACTGAAAACGATTTCCCAATTTTCTTATTTGCTAAAACATTAGAAAGTGTAACTTTATTCCCGTTTTCATCTTCTATAGAGAAGCCCAGTTGTTCAAGAGGTGGCATTGTTTTTTCAATTTCAGCCAACATTTTTGGGAGCTGTTGAGATTCTGTTGATGCAGGGTTAGCATGCGAAAAACTTGTGGTAACTAATGTTAGAGCAATAAAACATTTAAAAATATTTTTAATCATAAAATTCTCCTTTTGATACCGTTCCAAAGTTGTTGGGATTGATTTCCCTGGATAGGAACCGTTCCAAAGTTGTTGGGATTGATTTCCCTGGATAACACTTTAAAACGATCTTGCAAATTCTGATTGATCTTAAAGTAAAGCTTGAAGTTTGGAAATCGTCTTTATTTTGTACAGTAAAAAAGACATGGTTAGATATTCAGATTCAATAAATTTGATTCTGCGAAGTGTTTTTTCTCTATTTATTTAGATATCTGTTTTGTTATAGAAGTACTTGTTTGCTTCCTTGTTTTGATTTTCCACGTTTTTGGGAATGATGGCAAGGAGTCCTTTTTTATGGATAAACTTTCTCTTCATATTGGTTCAGAGATTTCATTAAAAGATTTTTT
>WBZM01002205.1_pt1 | contig 17066 bp, 22 predicted proteins | sample 5204271 | NCBI WGS metagenome assembly WBZM01 (sample SAMN12344346, study PRJNA552823) | activated sludge metagenome | biome: Activated sludge suspended growth; feature: Nitrification reactor; material: Wastewater; isolation source: activated sludge from nitrification reactor of wastewater...
GGATCGAGCGCCCCGGGGTGGCGAACAGGCCGCTCTGCTCGGCCCCCCGAACCTGCTCCTCGTAGGAGCGGTAGCAGCCGCCACGGAAGTCGAAGCCAGCCTGGTTGCCCGCCTCGATCAGCAGGGCCATGGCGTTCACCGCAGCCGGGTGGCCCCAGCCGATACCGCCGGAGTACTTCATGGCGCTCTGGGGGATGCGTCCGTTCGAGAAGCCTCCCCAGGCAACCCGCTGGTAGTCGAGGGCCTGCACACCACCGGGGATCGGGTAGATCGCATCGGAGGAGTTCTGGGTCGGCGAGCCGCTCGGGCCAGGCGTGGTGACGCCCCCGACGGGCACCGGCCCGGTCGAGAGATCGGGAGCCTTGCCCATCACCTGCTGGTAGATCGAGGAGTAGGTGCTGACCCACTTCTCGCCGTACTGGCGGATGGTGAGCTGGTTGCCTTCGCCTGCTGCGGGCACCTGATCGAGCAGCGCCGGGTTGCGGAACACGGCGGGGTAGTACCAGCCGTACGGGATGTTCACCAGCCGGTTGCCGTAGCTCGACAGGATGGTGGTGACGTACTCACGGGCCTTGTTGTCCTGGGTGGCCACTGGGGCGAGATAGGCGTCCTTGTAGCCGCCGTAGTTGTTCCACGTCGACGTGACGAACTGGTAGGCCCCTGAGGCGATGTCGCCCTGACCGTCGCCGCGGTTGATCGCCTGGTAGTTGCCGCCGGACTCCAAGGTGCGGATCGTGAGCAGGATGACACCCATGTCGTTGGCGATGTCGACCTGGCCGACGCCGACCTCTTCGCCGGGGGCGCTCGGGTTCACGCCGCCAGGAGAAGAGACAGCGCCCGAGAGGATCGGGTTGGTGCCGATCACCTCTGAGGCCGCAAGCACGTCGTCGGAGACCGCTCGGTACACGTCGCGGAACTTGTTGATCCACTGGTCCGGGACGCGACCGATGTGAATCCGATCGGCAGGCCAACCAACGACGTCGGTGATCACCTTCGCTGCGATGACCGAGGCACCACCGTCCTGAGTGAGAGTGTCGTCTCGGGTGCGGGCGGACTCCAGCAGGTTCAGCGCCTTCTCGCTCCGAGCGTCCCAGGGCCAGTTCTTGAACACCTTCAGTGTGCACTGCCCGGACAGCTCGACGACTCGGTGGTAGGTCGAGTAGTACGGGACGTCGTCGAGGTACCCGGCGAACACCTGGAGCCACTTCAGGCGCTTGAGCTGAATGACGACGCGATCGTTGGGCGTGAAGATGCCGTCGTACTTCCGGTAGGTGTTGTTGAAGCGCACCGAGAAGTTGTGCGAGGCGTTCTCTCGCAGGGTGACGTTGCCCGAGATGAGGTCCTCGCTGATGTCGACGAGGCCGTCATTCGCCGTCTCGATGGCCACCACGACTCCGGGGCTGTACACCAAGGTGGTCATTGACTACTCTCCGTTATATGCCCTACCGATACGTCAAGAGGAAGGGGCACCCACTGTGCCCGCCTGGCGGAGTCATGCTCTATCACCGGCTCGTGCTCTACGAGAAGATCGGACCAGGACAACACCCCTGCAACTACTGCGGAGAGACTGTCGAGTGGAAGGTCGGCCAGCACACCCAGAGGGGCAACCTGATTGCCGAGCACGTCGACGGAGACACCACCAACAACGACCCCGAGAACCTCGTACCCTCCTGCCAGAGCTGCAACAACCGGAAGAACTCCAGAGCGGTAGGGGACGACGAGACCTTCATCGTGATCGGAGGGAAGCGTTGCCGGGCAGTCGAGCGAACCTGCGAGCAGTGCTCGAAGCCCTTCCTCGTTCGAGTGGCGGAGAAGCGGACCAACTTCGGGCGTTTCTGCTCGCGCTCGTGTGCCAGGTCGTTCGGCAATCTTCATCGCTGAGAAGGTGGTCATGACCGGAACCCCGTCAGCGGACTGCCGACCCGGTAGGGAGCAGGGGTGTAGCCGGGCTCCTGTAGTCCGCCCGGGTACATCGCAGCGCCGGTCGCAGCGTCACGCAGAGGGGCGACGTACCGCGAGGCGAGTGAGGAGTTGACCGAGGGCTCGGAGGCGCTCACGAAGTTCACCTTCATCGGGTAGAGGATCTGCCCCATCGTGTCACCGAAGTCGATCGTCGACACCGGGTATCCGACCTTGCGGAAGTCTCGTGAGCGGACCGAGACCGTCATCGGGAGGAGGGCGGTCGTCGAGCCCATGTCGATGATCTTGTTGTAGTAGTTGATCAACCAGAGGCCGAAGTTGCTCATCTCGGCGTGCGAGAGGAAGGTCGTCTCGACGTACCACTCACCAGACGTGGCGACCTGCGTGTAGAACGTCTTCGTGCGTCGAGCTTCCTCTTCGGTGGCGACGATGCTCTTGCCGTACCCGAGAGAGGTGACGAGCAGCTCGTAGCTGCCGTACCCCGGGGCCGAGAGCGTGCAGTTGGTCCGATGGACTCCGAGTGCCATCAACGCCTCCTGATCGGTGGCGCGGGAGCGGGTGCGAACGGCGGGATCCGCATCGACTCGACCTCAGCGGCCGAGAGGTCGTGGCGAATCCCGCTCTCGGTCCAACAGAAGCCGCCGAAGGTGATGTGCTTCTTCGTGGTGAGGGCGGAGGGGAGCGACGGAGGTCCATCACCGCCCCAATCGGCGTTCGTCTCGGTGGCCATCAGAGCGAGTCCCTGATCGCCTCGGCGATGGTCGGCAGGAGAGCCTCGCGAGCGAGGTCGTCCTCCCGGTTCTGGAGCAGCTTGTCGAACACTTCGTCCCCCTCCAGGGCGTCAGCGAGCGTGAGCGGTCCGTTCCAGTCGGCACTGGGCTTCCAGCCGAGCCCGGCCGAGAGGCGAGCGATGTAGGCAGCCTGCGCCGAGTTGCGCGCCACACGAACGAGGTCGCCGTTGTCCTCCTGGACGAACAGCGTCAGGCGGTACCCGGGGTTGAAGTCCTGGTTCGATGCACGGATCGCCGTCGAGGCGTTCTGCTGCTCGATCTTCTTCACGTAGCACCAGAAGTCCCATCCTCGCTCGGGCCAGTGGAACCGCACGGGACGCGGTACCGACGTCGAGGAGACCGGCATCTGCGATTCGATGATCGTGACGAGTCGATCGAAGAAGGCCTTCTGCTCGTCTGAGCCACCGGCACCGAAGACGCCCTCGATGACGAGATCGCCCATCGAGACGCCGTAGATCTGCAAGACCTTGCCACCCATCGTCTTGGTCGGGGCGAGCTTCACGGAGTACGGCCACGAGACCGACTGAGGGTTGACGCGGAACGGAATGCCGTCGAGGAATGCTCCCATGGTTCACCTCCCGGGGGTGTAGAACTCGCTGTTGACGTAGGTGGTCAGGATCTCGGCCGCACGAGGGGTGAGGTCGATCATCACACTGGTCTTCGAGGCGTCGGACCCTTCCCCTGCTGGGTTGTCCTTGCGGTGGTCCTCGACGGACTGGCCGATGTCGCCACGAGTGTTGCCCGACGTGGTCGGTGCAGATGCAATCGACGTGCCGTTGAACTGCATGATGTCGGCGATGGTGCGACCTTCCTGGTCGCCCTCCCAGATCTTCACCGAGCCGTTCGACACCTGGTCGGGGAAGTACTTCAGCGCCTCCTGGAGCGACACGATCCGATCGCCGCCGCCAGCCTTCACCATCACCTGGGTGTTCGGATCGAGACCGTACTTGCCGACGTTGCGAAGCAGCTCCAGCTCGACGGTTCCGGGCACACGAGAGACCACCCGGTTGCCCCCACCCTCCTTGGTGTAGATGTCCTTGAGGGCCTCGTTCCAGCCCGGCTGCACATCGAAGGCAGTGGAGTAGGCGAGGTTGTTCGCCGGGATGAACGAGCCCACCCGGATGTTGCCGAGGTCGGCCGGACCAGAGAGCTTCTTGGTGACGCTGTCCTGCTGCTGCGCTGCCACCTGCGACGGGGCGTTCGAGGTGAACAGGTTGCCCGCCACGGCGAGCGCAGCTTCCGGGCCGACCTGGATGCCGTAGACATGGCTGAGCGTCTGGGCCACGACATCTCGGTTGAACCCCGCCTGCTCCAGCGCTGCACCGAGGTCGTAGGTGTCCGACGGATCGAGTGGTCGGCCGAGCTTCTTGATGAAGTCGTTGACGACCTGCTCGAAGGTGCGCGTGTCACCGGTCTGGCTCTGCATGTAGTTCAGGCTCTCCCGGATCCGGTTCTCGTTGGCGATCATGTTCGGCAGGCTGGAGAACTGCTCGTTCAACTGGTACCACTGCGACGGAGCGAGTCCGGCAGCGTTGGCGTTGGCGTAGGTGAACGCCCTCTTGTTCATGCCGGTGTAGTCGACCCGACCGACGTAGGCATGGCCGAGGTTCACCTGTGAGGTCGTGTACGCCTCGGCCTGTGCGATCGCCGAGCCCGAAGGGCCGAGCATCATCGACGTCGCCGCCTTGTAGTTCTCGATGAAGACGGAGCGGGCCTCCTTGGCGGAGACCTGGGCGTCACGGGCGACTCGGTTCACCCCGGCGAGAGCACTGACGAGATCGCGGAGCGAGCTGGCCGTGCCTCCCGCCCCCAGGGTGAGCGACATCAGCTCCCGGGTCTCCTCGGCGTTGGCCCCCTGCTTCATGATCTGCGAGCCGTACTTGATGTACTCGTCGCGGTGGCTGCCGCGCATCCCCATGCCCATGGCCTGCATCCACAGCTCGTCGTAGTTGCCACCACCGAGGAGGCTGAACTTCCCTCGGACGTTCTCGTTGAACCAGCGGTCGGCGCGCTCGCCGAACTGGTCCGTGTTCGTGCCGCCGAGGTACTCCTGGTACTGCCGGTTCGTGGCGTACTGCTGCTGCACCTTGTTCCACATCTTGTCCGCAGCCTGGACCACGCTTGCCGCCGTACCGGCCGCACGCAGCGCCGTCTTCGGAGCGGCGTTCGCCAGCGCTCGACCGAAGGGTTGCCCGCTCTGCCACGCCTTGGCGACGTCGGCCGCTCGGTTGGCCAGCAGCGCCCGACGGAGCAGGCGACGCTCGTCGTCGTCGTCAGCGACCTCGGCCCTGCGGATCCTCCCCTTCTCGTCACGGATCACGCCCGTGGCCTCGTCGACCTGGTAGCCGGTGCGCAGCTTCACGGTCTCGTAGGCGTCCTCGGCCTTGATCGAGCCCGACCTCCCGTACTCGTAGTAGCGACCGTTCGCCCCCATGTGCACGCCGTGGCGGAGCCGCCGAGACACGCCCGTGTACGCCGGTCCGTCGCCAGGATCGCCGAGCGCACCAGCAGCCCACCTCTCGGCACCACCGACGAAGGAGTTCACCAGGCGGTCACGGAGATCCTCTCGGGTCACCTTGCCACTGCCGTGGTCCTCTGCGGAGGCGTTGCGGCCACGAGCGTGGTTGGGGCGCACCGGAACACCATGCGGCGAGTCGAGGCGCTTCGAGAGGTGCTCTGCCCGATCGCTCGCCTCTCGTGAGACCTCGGACGCCACCGAGGCGTTCTTGGCCGATGGCGACGAGTTGGCGACCATCGACCCCTTGTGCGACAGGTCGCGAAGTGCCTTCAGCATCTCGGCGTTCTGGGCCTTGAAGTCGTTGAGCACCGTCGAGAAGCCCTGCGAGATCGCCGCCGTGATCTGCTGCTCGATCGTCTCGCCCTTCTTCGGCGGGGTGCGAGGAGGGCTCGTGGCCATCAGAGGTCGCCGATCCCGAGGTCGTCGATGCTGAGGGTGCCTTCGAGCAACGAGAGGATGTCCTCGGCCTCACTCGATGCGACGTTGGTCTTGATCGCCACCGGGGCGTCCGTGTCGAGGGCCTTGATGGCCTCGTTGTTGTCTTCGACTGGAGTGACGTAGGCAGGGAACATGACGGGCAACCTCGATGGGTCGTGCGTGACGATGGCGAGTCGGAGCTTGTCGGCCAGGTCCTGTTGCCGCTGCACGAACGCGCTGACCTGGTCGGTCTCGTAGAGGATCAGGAGTCCGAACTCCTGCACCCGAGAGAGATCCGCCCGCTGGAAGATCCCCCGGCGATCAGCGAGGCGTAGATTACGCTCTAGCCACGGGTCGATCGAGCCGAGGGCCGCGCTTTTCCCATGGCCTCGATGATCTCTACGACTCGTGCTTCGAGCTTCATGTACTCCTCGTAGACAGCGTCTACGGTCCAGGTGAACCACGACTCCCGGATGTAGGAGAACTTGTTGGCGAACTCGGTGTCGCTCAGGTCGTTCGAGATCGGGCGAGGAAGGGGCCTACCGTCGACGGTCACGAGACACGCTGCCACCATGGCGGTGACGTACGCCCGGCTCTCGCCGAGGGAGTCCCGGTACATCTTCTGAGCCAGGCCGACCTCCAGCACTTCGCCAGAGGTGATGGTCCTGATCTTGAAGCGGTGACCGGCCCAGGTGAACTCGTGGGTGAGTGCACCGAGGTACAGCAGTCCCTCGAACTCCTCGCGGAAGCGCGGATCGAACTCGGGGAGAGCGACTTCGTCGTCACCGCCAGGACGTGTCTCGTTCGGTGTGGTCCCCTCAGCGGACGGAGCTGGGCTCGACGTCTCCGGGCCGGAAGTGAACGAGGCCACCTCTTCGATGAGGTCGCTCGGGAGGATGGGATCCTCCGGTGGCAGGAGACCCTCGTCTCCTGCGTCTGCGAACTGCATGTTGTCCCTCCCGGGGGTTGGTCAGCTCCCTGCGCCGACGGTGGCGCGGGTGGCGTGGGTGTAGTAGCAGGTGATCGAGCGAGGGATGGTCATCGCTCCGAGGCTGATCGACTCCGAGTCCTGGATCGCGGCGATGACGACGTTGTGGTACGTCTTCACACGCCAGTAGCCACCCTGCGGGGGCTTGATGATCGTCTGGCAGGTGATCGTGCCCGGCATCCGGGCCATGACCGACCACACGCCGAGGAGGTCCTGTGCGGACTCCAGACCGGCGAGGTGCTGCCAGACCGGTCGGTCCCACAGCTCTCGGATGCTCATCGTGAGCGTGCCGAAGTCCATCGCCTTCGGCACGGCGAACTCGATCGGGTATTCCTCGTCGAGCGGCTGGACGGCCTCGACGGAGCCGTGAGGACGCTGGCCGCTGTCCTCGACGTTCTCCAGGAAGGCGATGCGCTGCCCCTGCCAGCGGAGGACGCTGAAGCCGGAGCCGACGACACGAGTTTGGCTGGTGGGCATGGGGTCAGACCTCCGACTGGTTGCCGGTCACGGTGTTGATCGAGAACGACACGTTGATGTAGTTCACCGGGTACGCGGGCCGGTACGCGAACTTCACCTGGAGCGAGGTGGCGTCGTTGTCCGAGATCCGGACGCTGAGGTTCGAGTAGGCCACGACGATCCCGGCGTTCTGCGCCTGGGTCAGCGCACCGTCGACGATCGACTGCACCCGCACCGGGGTCTCGGCGGTGAGCGGTGAGCCGACGATTCCGGACTGGTCGATCGCCTGGTAGATCAGGCGCACGAGCGTGTCCTTGGCCCGCACGATCGAGATCTCCCGGGTGAGGGTGTTGGTCCGGTCGGTGGTGACGCCGTGGCGCACCGAGAGGCGACCGTCGCTCGACTGCTCGACGACGCACACGCCGGAGTTCGACATGTCGTCCTTGGCCGTCTTCGTCATCGTCGAGAAGACGCGGGCCGGGATCGAGGGGAACGAGCGGACGATCTTCTTCGTCAGCGGCTCCTGGGGCATCCGTGCCGAGAGCATCCCACCCAGCGCAGCAGCGAGGTACACGCCACCCAGCTCCATCGTGGTGTTGGTGTAGCCGTTGTACCAGTTCAGGATGTTCGGGTAGCCGATCACCAGGCGCTTCGAGGCCATCGACTGGGCCAGCGTCGAGTGGGTGCGGGTCGCCGACGACTCCAGTCCGACGACGCCGATGCGGTACTTGCCCTGGGCCGACATCGAGTCGACGTGCGTCTTGAGGTTCTGCACGAGGCTGGTCGTGTCGCCGGGCGAGACGTCCGAGCCGGTGATGCCGACGCCGAGCGGTACCACGATGCCGACGTCGTCACGGGCCTCCAGGAAGCCGTAGGCGGTGTTGATCTGCGCCGCCGTCACCGAGGTGGGGGTCGACCCCTTCGTGGGCAGCAGGATCAGCTCGCGCACGCCCTGCTCCATGACGATCTTGGCCGCGAGGCTGAGGGGGCTGCCGACGGCACCTGTCGAGGAGTTGATCGCAGCGCCGAAGCGGGTCTGGATCTGGTCCCAGTCACTCGACAGGAACGGGAGGTAGAAGCCCGAGTTCGTGTAGCGGTAGCTCACGTAGACCGTGTCGCCGTCGGCGATCGCTCCACCGTTCACGCGAGCGATGGTCGACACCGACTCCTCGGCGGGCGAACCCGACTGGGCCGTGGTGTAGTCGGTGGACACCGTGCGACTCGCACCGCCCAGCGAGGTGACCACCACGCTCGTGAGATCGACGCCCCGCTGCGTGAGCGTCACCGGGGTGGTGGCGTTCAACTGCACCGGCTCGGTGTAGGTCTGATACCCGATCGACGGCCCGACCAGGGCGACGAGCGACGGAGGGATCGCGACGATGCCGTTGATGTTCGGAACCGGCTGCGCGTTCTCGTCGACCGTGACGCCCGGTGGGATGTAGACGAGGTCTGCCATGGTGGTGCTGCCTTCCCTCTTGCGAGTGCGCTCTCTACCTCTTCTGTGGCTCTGGAGGCAGGTGGGACAGGATCAGCGCAGGGTGTGACCTCAGGGCCAATCGCCGGTCGTCGGATCGCTCTCGGTGTCGAGCACCCACTCGAACATCTCGATGCCGGAGACGTCCATGAGAAGGTCGGTACTCGTGTTGACGAACTCGCCAGCGATCTCGATCACGACGGTGCCCTCGTACATCAGGTCGTCGGTGCCCCATGGTGTTCCAGACGAGGTCGAGAAGCCTCGCAGCTCGACCTGGTCGAAGTCGGCGTTGAGGGCGATGAGCTGACCGCCCTCCAAGATCTGCCGGAAGGTGGTCAGTCCTGCCGAGCGAGAGAAGGCGAAGACCTTGATCAGCGCATCCACGAGTCGGTCGCGCTCCAAGCTGGAGAGCGCCACTGCCGTGAAGCTCAGGTGCCCGGCGAAGCGCCACCGGTAGGCCTCGTTCGATCCGCCGACCGCCGCGGTGTACTCGCTGTGGCCGATGCCGACGATCGAGAGGTTCCCGAGGGGCTCGAAGTCGACCCAGATCGAGGGGTAGCTCTGCTCGTCGACCGGGTACTCCAGGTCGATCTTGATGTTCCGGAAGTCCGGCTCCAGGAAGTCGCTGTCGAAGGTGTCCCGGAGCGCCTTGATCGCCTGGGCCTTCGTGTAGGTCATGAAAATGGTGCACCTCCGAGGTACTCAGCGGCTGCCCGAAGGTAGTCGGGGTTGTCACGAAGACGGCCGATGCCGATGTTGCAGTCTGCACACAAGAGGCCCCTCACCGCACCGGTTCGGTGATCATGATCGACCACCAGAGGTCTACCTTCTTCGCGACACACGGCGCAGACGCCGTCCTGCTGTTGCAGAAGCGCAGCGTGGTCTTCGTCCGATAGGCCGTAGGCCCACGATCGCATGTTCGCTCGATTGCACTCCTTGCAATGCGAGTGAAGTGCTCCGGTCTTGCGGCTGCGTCGAGAGAAGTCCGAGATGGGCTTCACCTCCTCACACCGACTGCATCGCTTGTGCCCCTGGGGGACCAGGTGAGAACCAGCAGAGATCCTCTTCGGACGGCCGAGTCGATCCTTCTCCGTGTCGGAGTAGAGGTACGTCTTCTGGGTCGTCATGAACATGATCAGCCTCCGTGGATCAGGATCGAGTAGGTGCTGTAGGGCTTGGTGTTGCCACGGAGGAAGTACTCGATGTTGCTGACCGGAAGCCCGTTGTTCACGGCGGCAGAGTAGATCGCCTTGGCCAGGAACCGGCTCGGGTCGAGGCCCGGGTGACGCCAGCGCACACCGACGTTGCGCTTGGCGATCTGCCCCGGGTTGCGCACACTCGGGTCGACGTCTCCTGCTCGCATGACGCCCTGCGATCGGTTCACGGCGATGCGCCCTGGAGCGCCCGGGTAGCTCATCGGAACGTTGCGCCGGATCATCTGCCCACCGACGTTGCGCCACACGTTCTTCCGCTGCCCGATCTTGGCCGCTCGCCGGAAGATGCGGACCTGCGTCCTCCCGTCGACGGTCTGACGGGTCTCGGCCTTCGGGTTCTTCCGGCGCTCCTCTCCCTTGGGGTCGTTGACCCACATCGGGATGACCTTCCCGGCGAGCGAGCGATTCGTGAACGGCCGGATCCCGGCCTCCTGGTACCACAGGTACGGGTGCTCCCACTGCACACCGAACCAGCCGTCACCCCACACGGGGTAGATACGAGACGCGGCGTGGCCACCCATCTTCGGCGACAGCGTTCGGGCGAGCAGGCAGGCCTCGGTGGCCAGCATTCGAGCCCGGTCCTTGTCGAGGTTCCCCACGCCCATGACCGCCTTGTTCGGGATCAGGGTCGGGTTCATCACGGGTAGTCGTCGATCACCAGCGAGCCGTTGACCACGTCGCTCGCGTGCGGGTAGACCATGTACGGCTTCCACCCGACGAGATCGAGCGCAGCCTGGTCGACGGGGATCATGTACGCCACGGACGAGCGATCTTCGAGCTGTACCTGGAACGTCGAGCCTGGGGCGACCTGCTTGCCCGTCGGGCCGAACCCGTTGGCGATCTCGGACACCTGCGGCTCGGTGATCTTCCAACGGGTCTTGTCCTGCCGGATCAGGTAGTCACCGTCGCGCATGTTCACGTCGCTCGTGATCTGCACCGAGCCCGACGAGATGGTGGTGTGGCCGCGCTCACGGACGTCCTGGGAGAGGACGTTCTCCTCCCAGAGCGCCGGTCGGTAGACGATGGCCCTGATGCCACCCTCGAAGGTGGTGCCGTAGCAGTTGGCGCAGCGGGCCTTCGAGGACTGCTTGTAGGCCTCGGCCACGATCCCGAGCGGGGTGAAGCAGACCGAGCACCGGCCGACGTCGCCGTTCTCGAAGTCGCGCACCGACCAGAGCATCACGAGGGCGGTCATCTCGCCGTACCAGTGGAGGGCGTCGTCGTGACGCATCACCTCCTGGGCGACGGCGTAGTTGTGCTCGTTCTGGAACGGCGGGCGCGGCACGAGGTCACCTCACCCAGGACGGGAGACGGCGGGGGCGGACCGCCGGGTTGTTGTGCGCCGGGATGTTGCCGTACGCACCGCCCGCCACGAGGATGGCGCTGCGCCCGAGGTTCATCTGCGACATCTTGAACACCGAGAGCTGCTGCTTGTACTCCTCGGTCTCGATCTCCAGGATCTCACGCCAGCGGTTGAGGTAGTCACGCCGATCGAGGCGGGCCGGAGTGATGCCCTGGGCCTCGGGCTGCTCGACGTAGGAGCGCATCAGGTGCTTGATGATCTCGATCGTCGTGCCCTGCTCCAGAATCCCGCCCCACTCGGAGAACGGGAACTCCTGCCCAGAGGTCGGGTCGATCGAGTACGTCGAGTGCGGCTGCGACGACGAGTTCAGGTTGTTCAGCGCCGTGCGCATGAGCTGGGCCACCCGCTCCCGGCCGAAGTTCGACTGGGCGTACATCTTCAGGTGCGGCCCGCCGACGTCGGAGTCGAAGAGGTCCTCGAAGCGAGCCCAGGCGTAGTTGACGACCTCCTGGTAGCCATCGCTCAGGGCGTTGTACAGCGAGGACGTGGTGGCTGGGATCTCGATGTCGGTCCGGTAGGCCTGGGCGACTGCGCCGATGGTGTAGGTCCAGTCGATGTAGAACAGGCCCGGCGTGCCCGACTCGGCCGACGAGACGGTGACCCGGTAGGTGCCAGGGGCCGTGACGAGCGTGGTGGCCCGCTGCCAGATCTGAGCGCCCGTGGCGTAGTTGCGGAACGTGACCGTCGGAGGAGTGTCCGCAGCAACCTGGGTGCCGAGGTCGTTGATGACGACGAAGTCGAGGTTGGCGATCGAGTACCGGCTGATGAAGCGGAAGTTGGCCATCAGAGGCCTCGTTCCTCGACGGCGAGATGCGCCTTCGCAGTGCTGGCGGCTCGCAGCGTCGTGGTACCTCCCACCGACGACAGGGAGTTGATCTTGAGGGTGTAGGTCTGCGCCCCGGCGGTGGGAGCGTCGTACGCCTCGATGGTGCCGCCCGTACCCCAGTCGAGCGGGCTGGTCGCCGTGGTGGGGCGACCACGCCAGAGGATCGTCTTCAGCGACGTCGAGCCACGCCAGAGGGAGATCTCACACGCCCCGAGGGTCGACAGGGTGCCGTTGTCGAGCCCGTACCACGAGGCGCTCACTCGGATGCGCTTGGTCGTCGAGCCCGAGTGGGTGGCCGGGACGGTGACGGCACAGGTGATCGCCGTGACGGCGGCAGTGGAGGCGGTGGAGAAGTCCGTGGTGATCTCGGATGGGTCCGCCAGAAGGCCGAGGGGGTAGGCACGCCGCCATGCGGTGCCGTTCCACCTCCAGAGCAGCTCCGTGTCGGTCTCCCAGATGTGCATCCCGGAGTGGGCTGCACCCCAGCCCCCTGGACGTGCTCCCGAGGTCGTGATGTACACGCCCGGGGAGCCGTCCAGCAGGGTGAGGTTGTCGTAGGTGTCCTGGGTCAGGAACGGGTCGGCACCGACCGGACGCTTGAGGTTCAGGCGGGCGGAGAAACTGGCCATCTCGTGCTACTCCTCCTGCTCGCTTGATGGATCCATCTTCAGTGGCGACCTCAGGCCGCTGCGTCGGCGATCTGGAGTCGCTCGATGATCTCGGCCTTGGTGCCGGTGCTGTCGATGCCGCGCTCGTTGGCCAGCGCCACGAGATCCGCCTTCAGCATCGACTCGTAGTCGACGGGCTCGGCGGGCGGCTCCTGGTCACCCTCACCCTCGACGGGTGCCGGGACGGAACCATCCGAGAGATCACCGGGCTGCGCTTCGCCGTTGGCCTCGCCCTCTTCGAGCGAGCCCTCGACGTCGCCCTCGACGATCTCCGGGTCGGCCGGAGGCACGCCGGGCTGGCCGGTGTCGACGGTGCCGCCTTCGGGGGCGAACTGCGGCTCGACGACGGTGCCTTCGGGTGGCTCGGGGACGTTGCCGACCGGCGAGTTCGACAGGGCGATGTCCTCGGGGGTGGCTTCGCCATCGACCTCGGCACCACGGCCGATGTTGCCCTCGGCGTCGACGCCGAACAGGGCGGGGTTCACCTTGTGGAGGCTCTCGCCGCCCTCACCGGCCGAGGTGTCGACACGGCCGAACGAGAAGAGGGGGTTGGGGGTGAAGTCGCTCACTGGTTGTCTCCGATCGAGCTGAGGTCGCTGGGCTGCGACTTGGACATGGCCTCGATGTGTGCATCGAGCTGCTCCTCGGTGATGCGCACGACGCCGTGCGCCGCCGCCGTGTCGAGGACGGACTCGAAGGCGTTCTCGTCGGCGGCACGAGCCCGGCGGTAGCGCGCCGCCTGCTGCTCGATCGCTGCGAGGAGCGCCTCGTCGCTCGTCTCCACCTGGAGGATGCCGAGACCGACCGCCTTGAGGAAGTGGACGTTCGACTCCATCATCGAATCGGGGACCTGCTGGATGTCGTCCCCGTCGCGGTCGCCAGCAGGCTTCCACTCGACGGACGGCCCCTTGTCGGGAGTCGAGAGCACCACGTTGGTGCGACTCAAGTTGCGGACGGTCACAGGCATGTTGGTTCTCCTCTGTTCGAGACCGCCTCGGTGGCGGTCTGGTGTGAGATCAGGTGAGCTGCGGGCCGGTGCCCGAGCTGACCGACGGCTGGGCGTCGAGCACGACACCGAACACGACGGCACCTTCGACGAAGGTCGTCGGGGCCGAGGTGGTGCGGAACGTGATCACGGCGTCCTTGGCGAAGTCCATCGGGTTGGCACCGGACCAGATGATCCGCGAGCCCGGGATGACCTTGCCCGCCGGGGTGGCGTTGGCCGACGTGAGGGCGATGACGCCACCCTCGACCGCGGTGTTGACGGCCGAGCCGCCACCGTCCTGGTCGATGAACGCCTGGAGCGTCGCCGCCTTCGCCGCCGTGGTGGCCGCGGTGGTGACGATCGCGAACACGGCCGAGAGGCGACCGGCGAAGCCCGGCGTGATCGTGGCGTAGGTGGTGGCGTTGGCCGAGATGGTCGAGAGGCTGACCGGGGCCGAGGTGAGGATGCCGGGGCCGAGGTCGGTGAGGATCGAGGTGAACGCCCCGGCGTCGACCTTGTTGAACTCCCGACGCGACAGGATGAGCTTGTCGTTGGCGGTGTACACGCCCTTGCCGATCATGACCTGCGTCTGACCCGCCTGCACCTGAACGATCTGACCCGACATGGGTGGCCCCTTTCGATGGCTGGAGGCTTCTGGTGGCCCCTCTACCTCTTCGGTCGCTCTCGGTCCTTGCCAGACAGGATCACCCGGTCTACGATCCCCCGACCAGAACACTCCAGGCGGGGGAATCGTGAAGTGAGTTACGTGATCGTGCAGCCGGTCTACGGACCGCCGATTGCACATCAGGCGTCCTGCTGGACCCTGAAGAAGCGGACGTCGAACGATGTCGTCGAGTCGGTGCCTGCTGGCGCGGTCATCTGCTCGCACTGCCACCGGGTTCCCTCTGAAGCTCGCGAGCCCGAGTGGGACGAAGATGGATTCATCATCGTCCGAGACCCGAGGTTCCCGAAGCAGCCCTCGATCGCCCACCACCCGCTCTGCCGTACGCTCTCGTCGAGATACATGGGTGGCGCTCGCTGGAACCATCGGCACGTCACCGTACTCCCGAAGAACACCAGGCTCTGCAAGAACTGCAACGGGAAGCCGCCGAAGCTGCGGGTCCAACGCCCGAACGGCGAGATGCGTCCGGCGCTCCCTCGTGGTGAGTACGTCCTGCGCCGCCAGCCCAACAAGAAGCCCACGCTGGTGCCAGTGCGCTGTCCGCAGTGCTCAGGCGAGGCGCTCGACCGATACGGAGCGAGGTCGTGGTTCTGCTACTCGTGCGACTGGATCGGGGGCGTGGTGCGCAAGACCTGGACCCTGGTCGAGCGCCAGGAGGCACCGAGGTCGACGGAGCGTGGTGAGGGGCGCACCGTCGCCCATGGCAGTATCCAGGACCGGGTGCTCCGGGGGATCTCGGTCCACTGAGCCCCCGTCAAGAGTTCTTCAAGTGGTGGACTAACAAGCTCGCTTGAGGGTACTCTCACCACTGGTCGGAGTCGTCCGACCACTCCCAGGAAGGAAGATCCACATGAAGACCATGCGTCTCGGAGTGGTCCTCGTGGCAGCGTCCGTGCTGCTCGGGGGCTTCGCCGCCAGCGCGGGTGCTGACCACAACCCGAACGACCCCGACTACTGGGAGTCTCGGACGGAGCACCCCTCCACCTGCTACTACCACGAGGCCAGCGGCGGCCTCGCTCGGCGTAGCCTGACGCCGTAAGCGCGCAAGAGCCCCCTCGCTCACCTTCCCAGACAGGATGGAGCGAGGGGGCTCTTCGTGTCTCAGGGCTCGGTGGCGAACTTGTCGATCACGGCCCAGGTCTGCGGTCCGATCCAGCCGTCGACGGTGAGCTGGAACCAGGCCTGGAGTTCCTTCACCCGCTCGATCGTGGGGACGTCGTAGAATCCGTGGCGAGGGATGTTGCCGCCCGCCGACTTCGCGTACATCACGCACTGGGCGTAGAGCACGACATCACCCTGGGACATCGGTCCGATGCGCGGCTTGTTGGCCACGGGCCACAGGGCGTATTTGCCGTTGAGCGGATCCCAGACCGGGATCGGCGAGGTGACGTCTTCCTGCTCGAACTGCAACACCGCGGCCGTCGTGCTCGCCCCGACGTGGAGTCGGACGTGCCAGTCTTCGACTCCCTCCCTGGTGTACTCCCACGACATGCCGAACCGGAGCAGGTTCTCCTTCAACCACGGCCACGCCTTCGAGCTGGCGATCCCGATGATCTGTCCGCTGCCGGTGATCTCGCACACATCGAGGGCGAGGCCCCAGCCGTGGTTCGAGGTGCCCGGTGTCGCGCTCGGGCTCATGCCGGAGCGCAGCCGCCAGTAGGTGTGGCCACCGTAGGCGAACTTCCGCCGACGACTCGTGCTGGTGACGAGGTAGGTCGCGTAGCTCACGGGCTCGTATCGCGTGAGGAACGTCGAGAGCTGACGGCTGTAGTTGCGGTAGGCGTCGGCGATCGAGGTCACCGTGAGAACGACGCCGGTCGCCTTCAAGCACGCAGCGGCGAGAGCCCACCATGCCCGAGCGGCCTGGAAGTGGAGCTGACCGCCAGTTGGACGGCCGGGGAAGTTGATCGGAACGAGCTGCTCGCTGCCGAGGCGACCGTTCGAGGAGTTCACGAGGTCGGGCGGCATGTTCACCCTGAGGACGGGCAGTGCCATGGGAAGGCATCCTTTCCGGGAGGACCCCCGCCCTCCCTACCCCTTATGTCGTGCTCAGCAGGAGACGGACAGGCTCAGGAGAAGATGGCGACGCAACCCGCCTGTTGTACCCGCCACCGCCGACCGATCCGCAGTTCGACAGGCCTCGGACGCGACACGACCCCCAGCCACAATGGACCAGGGGTCGTGTCGTCTCCCAAGAGCATCAGGCGATCTTGCCGTCGGCCTCCAGCGAGCGCAGCAGGTTGAGGAGGTTCTGGTTGGCCTCGTCCTCGCTGACACCATCGCGGTCGATGATCTCCTCGACGGCGGCTGACCACAGCTCACCACGCCTCTGGTGGTCGTCGAGCACGGCGGCGAGCCCGGCGTTGGCCACGGCCTCGGAGACGTCGTAGCGCTCCATGATGTCGACGACGGCCGAGATCCACTGCTGGGCGGCGGCGTCGTAGCTCGACACGGCCTCGACGACGTCGGCGATGGTGATCTCGACCTCGTCGCCAGCGAGTTCCTGTGCGTAGGCGACGACCTGCTCGGCCTGCTCCTGGGTCAACTTCATGGTGCCCTCCTGGCGATGTTCGATGCCCCGCCAGAATCGTACCCCACCAGAGAGACCCCAGTGGGAAGTCTGAAGAAAGGACCGCTTACGGGAGGAACTGGCGCTGAACGGTGTTCGTCTGGTCGACCCACTCGATCGCGTTACGTCCGCCGAAGTTGATGAACCGCCCGCCTGACTCCAGAAACATCGACGAGAACGTGCGGAACTCCAACC